>OOBJ01000919.1_pt1 | contig 20163 bp, 18 predicted proteins | sample 1671331 | NCBI WGS metagenome assembly OOBJ01 (sample SAMN06348145, study PRJEB24527) | human gut metagenome | biome: human gut; feature: ankylosing spondylitis patient; material: feces | host: Homo sapiens | place: China | collected 2015-10 | reverse complement strand
CTTTGCGTTGCGCGACATGAAATTGAACAAAGTTCAATTTCCCTAGTTTGTGCAAGGGCTTTTGTAAGAGAAAAAGTTCCCGACAATCTACCGATTAGAAGAACCCAGAAAAGCCTCCCAGTGGGAGGTTTTTCTGCTGTAGACGCATAACCCGCGTGAGCAGAAAACAGCGAAGCGCCTTTTCTGGTGGCATGATGCCGCACCCAATTTACGTATTGGTCTTGCAATAGCCCAACCTTCTGCCTCGCGGCACCGGGCTCAGTCCATTGAGGGGGCAGCGAAACACATCCCCTCTCTCCATCCACCACCCCACCGGAGAAATTTGGCAGATTGCCCTATTGCTTTTTTCGCCGTTTCCTGCTTCATAATATTTTCCCCGTTCTTTCCCGCTCCCCCGCCGCCTGTCCAAAATCGCGGTTTGTCCCCCATTTGCTTCCATTCCCTGCCTTCTCCTCCTTTTTTCGCCGATAAAAGGGGCTCTCTTTCCTTGTCGAAAAATTCTTCGATTTTGACAAAAAGCTGACTGGATTGTTGTGCATTCGTCTGGTAAGATTTTCCTTCCGGCCTTTTGTTAAAATCTATATTTTGTGTTTATTTTCATATTTTTTAAAATTCGACACAATATATAGCGGTATACGCTCTGTATAACAAAACAAATTCGTGGCTTTGACCAATTGACGTTTGCCCCTCTGGCATATAAAATAAGAGATATGTGATTGTATTTTTTCGCTGCGCAAATCGCAAGATAGTTCCCAGCACACAAAACGTGTGCCGTCCTCGCGGAGGGTCTTGCGTTTTTCCTGTGTCAAAATCTCCCGGAATAAACCGGGAGCGCGTCGTTTTTCGGGAAGGATTTTGCACTGCGCGAATTGTGTGCGGTCCACCTGCCGCAGCGAAGGATATTGCCCGTTTTCTCAGACAGGGACAAAACGGGTCTAGCAGATAAAAAGGGGAGATCTTCATGTTCAGCACAATCATCAAGCGCGATGGACGCACCGCCGCCTACGACGTGGAGAAGATTGCCAAGGCAATCTTCCAGGCGGCGACCTCGGTTGGCGGCAGAGATTTTGAAACCGCCCACGCCCTTGCCCTGCAGGTGCAGCAGCGGCTGGAGGAGACCTATCCCTCCTCCCAGTCCCCCACCGTCGAGCAGATCCAGGACATGGTGGAAAAGGTGCTGATCGACACCGGCCACTCCCGCACCGCCAAGGAGTACATCCTCTACCGCGCCCAGCGCACCCGCGTGCGGGAGATGAACACCAAGCTGATGAAGGTCTATGAGGACCTGACCTTTAAGAGCGCCGCCGAAAACGATATCAAGCGCGAAAACGCCAACATCGACGGCAACACCGCCATGGGCACCATGCTCAAATACGGCTCGGAGGGGGCCAAGGCCTTCTACGAAATGTTTGTGCTCGACCCGGAGCACGCCCGCGCCCACGACTGCGGCGACATCCACATCCACGACCTCGACTTTTTCTCGCTGACCACTACCTGCTGCCAGATCGACCTGACCAAGCTGTTCGAGGGCGGCTTCAACTGCGGCTACGGCTACCTGCATGAGCCGCAGGACATCGGCAGCTACGCCGCTTTGGCCTACACCGCCATCCAGTCCAACCAGAACGACCAGCACGGCGGCCAGAGCGTGCCGAAGTTCGACTTCGACATGGCTCCCGGCGTGCGCAAGACCTACATCCGCAGCTACCGCCAAAACCTCCAGAAGGCCTGCGAGCTGCTCTGCGCGGCGGCGGACGCTTCGCTGGAGCCGGTCTTTGCAAAGCTCACGGAGAGCGGCCTTGTCCCCACCCTCGAGCCGGACGAAGGCTATGTGCAGGCGGAGCGCGAGCTGCTGATGCAGGCGCTCAGCTGCGACGAAAAGGCCGCCGAAAGCGCCCAGCGCTTTGCACAGAAATATTCCTATGAGGAGACCGAGCGCGCCACCTACCAGGCGATGGAGGGGCTGATCCTGGATCTGAACACCATGCACTCCCGCGCGGGCGCGCAGACGCCGTTCAGCTCCCTCAACTACGGCACCGACACCTCCCCCGAGGGCAGGATGGTCATCAGGAACATGCTGCTGGCCGAGCAGGCGGGCCTTGGACACGGCGAGACCCCCATCTTCCCCATCCACATCTTTAAGGTCAAGGAGGGGGTCAACTACAACCCCGGCGACCCCAACTACGACCTGTTCCAGCTGGCCTGCAAGGTCAGCGCCAAGCGGCTGTTCCCCAACTTCTCCTTTTTGGACGCGCCGTTTAATCTGCAATACTATCAGCCCGGCCGCCCCGAAACCGAGGTCGCCTACATGGGCTGCCGCACCCGGGTTGCCGCCAACGTCTACGACCCTTCCCGGGAAATCACCACCGGCCGCGGCAACCTCTCCTACACCTCGATCAACCTGCCGCGACTGGGCATCCTTGCCAACAAAAACATCGACCTCTTCTTCGAGCTGCTCGACCAGCGCATCGACCTGGTGATTCAGCAGCTGCTCGACCGCTTCCGCATCCAGGGACAGAAGAAGGTGCTCAACTTCCCCTTCCTGATGGGGCAGGGCGTGTGGATCGACTCGGACAAGCTGGGGCCGGAGGACGAGATCGGCGAGATTCTCAAACACGGCACCCTGACCATCGGCTTCATCGGCCTGGCGGAAACGCTGGTCGCCCTGATCGGCCAGCACCACGGCCAGAGCGAGTACGCCCAGAACCTCGGCCTGGAAATCATCGGCCACATGCGCGCGAGGATGGACGCGGAGAGCGAAAAGCGCCACCTCAACTTCTCGCTCATCGCTACCCCCGCCGAGGGGCTGTCCGGCCGGTTTGTCAAGATCGACCGCGAACGCTTCGGCACCATTCCCGGCGTCACCGACCGCGAGTATTACACCAATTCGTTCCACATCCCGGTCTACTTCGACATCAACGCCTTTGAGAAGATCCGGCTGGAAGCGCCCTACCACGCGCTGACCAACGGCGGCCACATCACCTATGTCGAGCTGGACGGCGACCCCTGCCAGAATGTCGAGGCCTTTGAGCAGCTCATCCGCTGCATGAAGGAGGCCGGCATCGGCTACGGCTCGGTCAACCATCCGGTCGACCGCGACCCGGTCTGCGGCTACACCGGCATCATCGGCGACGAGTGCCCGCACTGCCACCGCCACGAAACCCCCGACCAGCCGATCGAGCGCATCCGCCGCATCACCGGATACCTGGTGGGCTCGCTCGACCACTTCAACAACGCAAAGCGCGCCGAGGAGCACGACCGCGTCAAGCACAGCCTGTCCTAAAAAACATCATAAAATTGAAGTCCAGGCGTCCCCGATTCGGGGACGCCTGGACTTCTTCTTTGCCATGAGAGGCATCAGGATTGTGCAAATTTTTTTCTGCACAGTTGCATCCAAACGTGCAACTTTTGCCCCCAAACGGGGTATAGGTGAAGGGGGATTTTTCCCTCCCCAACGGAACCGGATGGGAACAAACCATGGGAACAGGCGGTCATCCGGCAGCGGGGCAGCAGTCCCCATCGCCGTTTTTCCCAAAAACAGGGGGCTTGTTCCCATGTCTGTTCCCATCCTGTTCCCACTCTGTTCCCATCCCCGTTCCCATCAGCCGAAAAATGGCAGGTGCAAAAAAGCGCATAACAAAGCCATTTTTCCGTTTACGAACAGCTTCTTGGGAACAAAGTATCCTCTCTATTAATAAAAAAAGAATATAGAGAGAGGATAGGGAGAAAGAATGTTTTGACCTTTGTTCCCATTCCCTGTTCCCAAGAATGTACCCAAACGATGTGAGGGAAATGTGACTATCGGCTCAGCTGCCTGTGATTGCAGGAATAACGCAGCAGCGCGCCGATCCGTTTTCTCATCCGTTTCTTCCCCCTTGCCGCCTTATCCTGCCAGCCCCTTCCCAATCTGGTACCCCCGCTGCGCCACATACACCGTCGAGACCGCCAGCAGGCCGATCAGCGCAAAGCCGAACAGCACCCCTGTTACCAGCCGCCGCAGGTTGCCGCTCTGGTAGGGCGTGAGGCGCTGCGCAAAGCCGTCGGCCAGCATCGGCAGCATGAGGAGCAAACAAAGCCGCCAGTCCGGCAGCCCAAAGGCTATCAGCCAGACCGGCGACAGCAGCATCCCCACCAGCTCCCCCGTACACCGCGCACAGATTGGGAACTGCCTGCCCCTATAAAAGAACGAGCGGTCGGGGCGGCAGTGACAGCCGAAGATGATGGGCAGCCAACGGTAAAGCCAGGCGGCCATCCTATGCCAGCAGGCCGAAGCTGATCGATGCGGTGAAGATAAAGACATAGTACAGCACGCTCAGGATGACCGACACCAGCGCGCCGATGCCCGCCGCCTTGGCGTTGCGGGGCTTGGTGTCCTTCCAGACCAAAAACAGCACCAGGCCCACAATCGGGATGCAGCAGCCCAGAATGCCCCAGCCGATGCTGCCGGTGTCGTTGGTGGGCGAGCCGTTGTTCTGCGGCGCACCGCAGTTCGGGCAGACAACCGCGTTGTCGTCGATCGGTTGTCCACAATGTTTGCAGTACATAAAAATTCCTCCTCAAATTCCTGTTTTCCGCTTCTAAAGTTGATTGTACAAAAATTCGGGACGGCTGTCAAGCCGGTCTACCGCTTCTTCTTTGGGGCGAGCACCAGGAGCAGCGCCACCACCAGAAAGACCAGGTACAGAAGATAGGTGGTCGAATTCTCCATCGCAAAGGACCCTTCCGGGTGGCCCAGCGCGTAGATAAAAAAGAGCAGCGCCGCGCCCAGCATGACAGCGCCCGCAATCCGTCTGGCCTTTTCGTTTTTCATCAGGAATCCCTCCTTTGTGCAGATTCGCCGCGCCCGGCCGGGGGAAGCGAACCGCTTTTTTCTATCATACCAAAGGGAGATGGAAATAGCAAGGCATGAAAAAACACCCCCCGCAAAACGGAAGGTGTTTTTGCATATCCAGAATATAAAAAGCCGGTTGGCAGATTATCTCTTGGAGAACTGAGGAGCGCGACGAGCAGCCTTGAGGCCGTATTTCTTACGCTCTTTCATTCTTGGGTCGCGGGTGAGCAGGCCTGCTTTTTTCAGCATTGGGCGCATCTCGTCGCCGTTCTGCAGCAGAGCGCGGGCGATACCGTGACGGATGGCGCCAGCCTGGCCGGAAACGCCGCCGCCGCTTACGGTGCAGACAACGTCGAACTGACCAGCGGTGTTGGTTACTTCAAATGGCTGGCGGACAATAACCTTCAGGGTGTCCAGGCCGAAGTAATCGTCAATATCTCTGTTGTTGATGGTAACTTTGCCGGTGCCCGGGTAGAGTCTTACTCTGGAAACGGAGTGTTTTCTTCTGCCGGTGCCGTAGAAGTATGCTTTAGATTCGTACATAATTCATTGTCCTCCTTCCGAATTAGAGCTGTTCTGGCTTCTGAGCAGCGTGGTTGTGCTCGCTGCCTTTGTAGATTCTGCAGCGGGTCAGAGCCTGTCTGCCGATGGTGGTGTCCGGGATCATACCCTTGACAGCCAGCATCATGGCCTTTTCCGGGTTCTCTTTCATCAGCTTGTCATAGCGGATGGCTTTCATGCCGCCGATCCAGCCGGAGTGATGATAGTGAACCTTCTGGGTCAGCTTCTTGCCGGTGAGGACAGCTTTCTCAGCGTTGATGATGATGACGTGGTCGCCGCAGTCAACGTGTGGGGCAAAGATTGGTTTATGTTTGCCGCGCAGCAGGTCGGCAGCTTTGGCAGCGGTGCGGCCCAGCGGCTTGTCTGCAGCGTCGATCACATACCATTTACGGGTAATGTTCTGTGCTTTTGGCATTGTTGTAGACATTGATTGGTACCTCCTGTTTCAAATGTATCGAATACAATTTATACCATCGGTTTTCCGCAAAAATCCAATGATGACAAATCAACGCTCTCTATTATATCCAATTGCAAAAAGCTTGTCAAGGGCTTTGTGGCCGAAAATTTAATTTATAGCCCTTTCTCTCTTAAAATCTCTCGTTTTTGCTCGTTTTCTCTCCCTCACTCGTTTTCCATTTCATCTTTTTACTGAAACTTTACGCAAAAGGCCCGCCGCCGCTTGGCAGTTATCCACAAAAGAAGCCCCACCGCCTCCAAAGGAAGCCGGTAGACAAACATCCCGCTTTGTGCTATGCTGGGCCTAATAACTTCTGCCGCAAAGGAGGCCCGCCCATGAAAAAGCTGCTCGCCGCCGTCCTCGGCTACGCCATCATCCTGCTGATTGTCCTTGCCGTCCTTGTCCCGCTCACCTTTTTGTGCGGCGGGCTGATGCGGCTGCTGGGTTTTACCTACGACAGCCCCGGCAGTTTTCTGCTGTTCTTTGTCATCTGCGCGGTCTGCGGCTTCCCGCTGGAGATTTTCTCCAAAGCCTTTCCCAAGGCGATGCGCGCGCTGGGGCTGCTGAGCGCCCGCGGAGAAGCGGTTCTCTTTCTCATTTTGGACGCCGCCTCCACCACCGTCGTCATGCTGATTGTCGACGACCTGATGGACAGCGTCCACGCCACCGACCTCTCCATCCTGGCGGTGGCGGTCCTGCTAGCCTTTCTCTCGCGAGACAGCCGGGAAAAAGGGCCGCCAAGGAAATAGGGCCAAGCGTCAAAAAAGTCCCCTCCGTCTGGAAGGGACTTTTTGTTCAAACACTTGTTGCGATTAACCTCGGTCGTCGCTGGTGCCATAGCCGCCGGACGGACGGCTCTCGCCCTCGTCCGGTGTTGGGTCACTGGTGCCGTAACCGCCGCCGCCCGAGACGCTGACGTCCACCGTGATGGTCTGATACTCACCGGTGTTGACGTCGGTCGCCGTGATGGTGATGGTCGCATCGCCCGGCCCTACGCCGGTGACCATGCCCTCATCGTCCACCCGCGCGACGTTGCGGTCGCTGGAGCTGCACTCCACGGTGACCTCGCCTTCCGGGCGGTCGACATACAGGTCGATCAGCTTGGTGTATCCGGACTCAACCTCCATGTAGGACTGCGCCGCATACAGGCCCAGGTCGCCCTCATAGCCGCCCTGCTCCTCGTTGCCCTGCTGGGTGTTGTCCTGGGTGTTGTCGCCGGTCTGGGTATTGTCGCCGGTCTGGCCGGAGCTGCTGCCTCCGCCGCTGCCCAGTACGGTAACGGTGGTCTGTGCGGAGCTGCCGTCCGCCGCGGTGGCGGTGATGGTGACGTTGGTGGTCTGCGAGAGCGAGACGATGGTGGTGACATAGCCGTTGTCGTCGACATCCGCCACTCTCGGATTGCTGGAGGACCAGCTGAGCTGTGTTCCCGCCGGGTTGACCGAGTACTGCAGCTGTCCCTCGTCGCCCGGATTGAGTGTCAGCGGGTTGATGGTCAGACTGACGCTTCCGGTCTGCTCGTTCTGGCTGCTCTGCTCCTGTACCGTGATGGTGCAGGAGGCCTGCAGTCCGCTGGCAGTGGTGGCGGTCAGCACCGCCTGGCCCGCCTGCTGGGCGGTGACGGTGACCTCGGTGCCGCTTGCGCTGCTTGGAACGCTGATCGCGCCGCTGCTCGCGCTCCAGGTGATGTCGCCCACATCCGCACCGCTTGGGGTGACGGTCAGGCGGACATTCTGGGTCTGGCCCGCGGTCAGGGTCAGGCTGGTCTGGGCAAAGACGATGCCCGGATTCTCGGTCGAGTTGCCCGAAACGGTGACCGCGCAGGCCGCGCTGATCTTGCCGTCCGAGGAGGCGACGGTGATGTTGGCTGTGCCGGTGTTGACGCCGGTGAGCTGCACGCTGTTGCCGCTGCCCTCAATGCGCACGATGCTGTCGTCGCTGCTCTTCCAGGTCAGGCTGGCCTGTGCGTCGGCAGGTTCCAGGGTGGCGCTCAGCGTCTGGGTGCTGCCCTGCTGCAGGTTCAGCGAGGTGGAGCTTAAGGTAATGCCGGTCAGCTCCGTTCCGCTGCCGGTGACGTTGATGGTGATGTTGTCGACATAGCCGCCATCGTCCGCCGAAGCGGTGATCTGGGTGGTACCCGCTCCCACCGCGGTGACGACGCCGGTGTTTTTATCCACCGTCGCGACCGAGGTGTTGCTGGAATCCCAGGTGCAGGTCTTAATCTCCGCATCCGCCGGGGTGACCGAGGCGGTCAGGGTCGCGGTCTGGCCAACCTCCAGGTTGATGGTTCGGTCACCGTCGATGGTGATACCCTTGACCTGGCCCAGCTTCGCCGCGTATTCCGCCGCGCTGGCATAAACTGCCGGATAGTATGCGTCCTCGTTGACCACTGCCTGGTCAACATCCACTTTGCTATCCTCCCCGTCGCGCACCCGTCTTGCCACAACGACAAAGCGCGCTTCCTTAAATTCGTATGTACAGGTGGAGAGGGTCAGCAGCTCGTCGCCGTACTCGACATCGACCGAGGTATCAAAGAGGCTGCGGCGGCGCACCTCATCGACAAAGTCGTTGAACTCTTCCTCGTTCTCCGCGTTTACGAAGTGGTTGTACTGGAAGACGTCGCCGTTGTCGTGCTCGGGCAGGGTGTTGACGATGAAGGCCGCAAAGATCTTGTACTCGCCCTCCTCGTACACGCTGTCAAAGTCGATGAGCGGGTGCTCCTTGTAGAAGGAGAGCTGCTTATATTTGGTCAGGTCGTTGAACATCTGACCGTCGTTGCGGATGTTGTGTCCGTAGATAATCAGATTGGTGCTCGGGGTCTTGACGTCGCACTCGTAGTCGATGTACGGGGTGCCGTAGTAGTCGTACTCCTTATTGAAGCCCAGGCGGTGGTAGTAGTCGTTGTCCGAGGTCTGCACAACCGGGAAGTTGACGTTGGTGTCCTCGATCTGCAGCCATCCCTTGATGTCCTCATTTTCCAGATAGAACGGATAGAACTTGGCCAGGTAGTCGTTGGGGTAGCCCTCGATGTTGGAGACGTTGATCTTGCCCTCGGCCACATCCTTCTCCGCCTGCTCCATCTGGCTCTGCAGGGTGGCCAGGTTTTCCTGCGACTTTTTGTTCTGCGCGCCGAAGTCGACCAGGTAGAACACCGAACCGCAGAAGACCAAAATGCAGACCCACAGCAGAATCTTGCGCACCTTCTCAAAGCCGACGTCGTCCTTGTTGGGGAACAGCCGGTACAGAATGCCCTTAAAGCCCTTGGGTGCTTTGGAAGCCGGCGCGTCCTGCTCCTGCTTCTGTTTTTTGCCCCTGCGCTTCTTGCCGGCGACGGCGGTGGTGGCCGCCGCTGCCAGGGCCGCGCTCTGCGGCACGACCTCCATGCCCTGCAGCACTGCTTCCTCTGCATCGCAGCTGTTCTGCGGCGCCTGCGGATAGCTGTCCGCCAGCTTTCTGGCCATGTTGAACAGCCGCGCCACCGCGTCGGCGGTCATCTGGGTCAGCGACCGGTAGTTGCCCGCGTCCAGCTCCTGCATCAAACAGCGGCCGTTTAAAACCGCGGCGATATACGCCTTTCTTGTCTTGACGGCGGCGTTTGGCAGGGTGACGCTCAGGCCCATCAGGTCCTTTTGCTCCTGCTTGGAGGCGCCCAGCGCCATCGCCGCAGCGACATTGGCGCTGACCGGCCCGAAGGTCTTGCTGATTTTATCGTTGATCCCCAGCTTTTCCAGGTCCATCTCCTCGGGACGGCAGCTGTAGGTGGAGGCCACCAGCTTGCCCTCCTTGTCGGCGTTGCCAAAGCGCTTGGCCGCAAGCCCTGCCGAACCGGACTCCGCAAAGGCAAGGCGGATATTCTTCTTGGCGCACTTGGCCATCACCGCGTGCTCGATGCTGTTGACGTCGATGCCGTAGACGCAGTCGCCCAGCCGCTCGGTCACCGCCTGCAAAGCGGCGGTGCAGCGCTGTGCCGCCTTGCTGCGGTCGGCGCTGTTGTCGCAGATGCGCACGATGACCTCCGACTTTTTGGGGTAGACCGCTACGCAGGGGCTCTGGGCGTCCAGCAGCTCCGCCAGCGCCTGCTCCACCTGGGCAGCGTCCATCTCCATCACCCGCGCCACACGCACCACGCAGGGGGAGGCGCTTGCCTTTTTGAGGATCTGGAACAGGTAGCTGAAGAACAGGCTGATCTGCTCCTCCGGGTCGGAGGGCATCACCACGATGTGAAAGCCCTCCCCCGCGGCCTCAAAGCCGGGCAGCGCCGACTGATGGCAGGGGAACACCCTTGCGCCCTGCGGCAGCAGAGCAAGCTGCTGCGCCTGCTCCTGCGAGAGCTTCTGGCGCTTGACCAGGTGCTTCATCGCGCCCTCGTTTGGCTCCAGCTCCCGCTGGCAGACCTGCGCCACCGCCTGGATGCAGGCGGCGTCCAGCTGCAGATTGCCGGAGAGCGGGCAGAGGATCAGCGCATCCGGCTGCGCGCAGTTTTGCAGCGCCTTCAAAAAGCCGCCGGCGTCCCGAACCGAAAGCGACTCGGGCTGATAGCCCAGAACCCGCATTTCCTTTTCCATATAGGGTGACGCCAGCAGTCCTGAAGGTCTTGTGGCATCGGCCCCAACTACATAAACTTTCAATATATCCACCTCAATTTACAGCTTCGGTCTTTTCTAGGAGGCCGAAGAATTCCTAAAAAAATGATAATACAAATGCCGTGCTGTTGCAAGCGGTAAATCCTGCTTGGCGCAAGAATCTTTGCCAAAATTACGAGTTGGAGATGTTCAGCAGCTCGATTCCCTCGATTGCCCGGGCAATCAGCGCCTCGGCGTCCATCTGCTCCTCCGCGAGTTTTACAAATTTCAGCTGGGGCTTGGTGCGCGGGTGCTTTGGCGTAAAGACGGTGCAGCAGTCCTCATAGGGCAGGATGGAGGTCTCAAAGGTGTCGATCTTGCGGGAGGTCAGGATGATCTCGTCCTTGTCCATGCCGATCACCGGGCGCAGCACCGGCATGTCGCAGGCCTCGTTGGTGCAGGCGATGGCCTGGATGGTCTGGCTGGCCACCTGGCCGACGCTCTCGCCGGTGATCAGCGCCTCGCACTCGTTCTGGCGCGCTACCCGGCAGGCAATCTTCATCATGTACCGGCGCATGATGATGGTGAACAGATCCTCCGGGCACTGGTCGCGGATGGCCTCCTGGATCTCGGTGAAGGGCACGATGTGCAGCTTGATGCGCCCGCAGTAGGAGCACATCTTCTGCGCCAGGTCGATGACCTTCTGCTTGGCGCGCTCGGAGGTGTACGGCGGGGAGACAAAGTGGATGGCCTGGATCTCCAGTCCGCGCTTTGCCATCATGTAGCCGGCCACCGGGCTGTCGATGCCGCCGGAAATGAGCAGCATGGCCTTGCCGCCGCTGCCCACCGGAATGCCGCCCGCGCCCTTGATCTGGCCGCCGTGGACATAGGCCGCAAAGTCGCGCACCTCCACCATCACCACCAGGTCCGGCTCATGCACATCCACCGACAGGTGCGGGTACTGCTCCAGCAGGTACTCCCCCACCTCGGCGCAGATGGCCGGGGACTTTAAGGGGAAGGTTTTGTCCGAGCGCTTGGCCTCCACCTTAAAGGTCGAGACGCCTTCCAGCTCCTCCTTTAAATATGCGGCTGCGGTGCGTTTGATGACTTCGATGTCCTTTTCCACCACGCAGGCGCGGGTGAGGGCGGCGATGCCGAACACCTTCTGCAGCCGCTCCACCGCCTCGTCCAGGTCATAGTCCTCGCGGTCCGGCTCCACATAGATGGTGGACTGGGCCTTTTTGAAGTGGAAGGACCCCACCGGCATCAGCTTGCGGCGGGCGTTTTTGATCAGGCGGTCCTCAAACGCGTGGCGGTTTAAGCCCTTCAGGGCGATCTCTCCGTCTTTGAGCAGGATAATTTCTTTCATATCTTGACAAACTCCTTTGGGTGTATCAGTCGTGTTCTGTTCCTTTTGTCCCTAGCGGCGGAAGCGCTTCAGCGCCTCGCTGACCGCCTCCAGAAAGACAGGGACCTCGTCGAGGGTGTTGTACCGGCCAAAGCTTAAACGGATGGCGCTGTCGGCGCGCTCACGCGCAAGGTCCATCGCCAGCAGCACATGGCTTGGCTCCCCTTTGGCGCAGGCCGACCCGCTGGAGACATAGATTCCCTTCTCCTCCAGAAAATGGAGCATGATCTCGGAGCGCACCCCCAAAGCGGAGAAATTCAGAATATATGGTGTCGAGTCCGCGGGGGAATTGATGCAGATGTCCGGCAACTTTGTCAAACCCTCCAAAAGCGCGCCCCGAATTTCGGTCACTCTTTTGTGATTTTCCTCCCGCTCCGCCATCAGCAGGCTGGCCGAGAGGCCCATGGCGCACAGGTTGGCGATCGGCTCGGTGCCGGGGCGCACATTCTTCTCCTGCCCGCCGCCAAAGCTCACTGGGCGAAAGCGGCTGCCCTTTTTGATGTACAAAGCGCCGCAGCCCTTGGGGGCGTAGATTTTGTGTCCGCTCACGGTGAGGAAATCGACGTCCAGCGCCTTTCCGACCTTGAGCGCCTCCTTGCCGAAGGCCTGCACCGCGTCGCAGTGGATGAGCAGGCGGGGATAGGCTTTGCGCAGCTGGCGGCAGACCTGCCCCACCGGCAGGATGCTGCCCACCTCGTTGTTGACCGCCATCATCGAAACCAGCACCGTCCTGCCGTCCACCGCGTCCAGCACCTGCTGGGCGGAGATTTTTCCCTCGTGGTCCGGCTTCAGGCGGACAATCTCCCACCCCTCGCTCTCGAGGAAGGCGACGGTGTTGAGCACTGCGTCATGCTCGATGGCAGTGGTGACAATCCGCTTGCCCGCGCGCTGCTGCGCCCGCGCCGCTCCCAGAATGGCAAGGTTGTCCGTCTCGGTGCCGCCGGCGGTAAAGTAGATTTCCCCCGGCTGGCAGCCCAGCGCCTGCGCCATCTGCGCGCGTGCCTGCTCCAGACGCTGCTGGGCGGCAAAGCCCTTGCGGTGCAGCGAGGAGGGGTTGCCGTAGCAGTCGGTGAGCATCTCATAGACCAGCTTGGCCGCTTCCTCCCGGGTCCGGGTGGTGGCGCTGTTGTCGTAGTAAATTTCCCGCGTCAAAAAACACACTTCCTTTTATCTTAAAAAACAATTGTCCCTGTCGCTCCTGGCCCTCCCCTTTCCGCTAAAGGAGAGCAATCTTCTTTATTATACAGCATCCACCGCCTTCTTGGCAAACCGTTGCGGCGCCTTTTTACAGTATTTTTACAGCAAGCCGGTAAAATTGCCCCCTGAGACTAAAAATTTACAAAACACCGCATATTTGTGCCTTTGCTTTGCCGGGCAAATCGGCTATAATAGAATTAAATGCGGCCTCTTTCGCCGCGATTTTTAAAAGAAGGATGTTATACTGCTCTATGGCGATCAACCCCTTTATGCGCGCCGCCCTCAAGGCGCTCTCCTACCCCGAGATTCTGGACAAGAAAAACGGCTACCGCCTGCAGCGCGCCGCCGTCAACGCCTCCCACCCGCATGTGCTGCGCCCCTTTTATAAGATCTGGGACCACCACATCCTGGCCAGCGACCACGAGGTGCCGGTGCGCGTCTTCTCCCCCGAAGTGGAGGGGGTGTTCCCCATGCTGCTGTTCTTCCACGGCGGCGGCTGGGTCACCGGCAACATCGACTCCTACGACAAGGTCTGCACCAACATGGCCCGCCTGACCCGCCACATTGTGGTGTCGGTGGACTACCGCCTGGCCCCCGAGCACCGCTTCCCCGCCGCGCCCGAGGACTGCTATCTGGCCGCGCGGGAAATTTTCTCCCAGTGCCACCTGTTCGGCATCACGCCCGACGACATCACCCTGATCGGCGACAGCGCGGGCGGAAACCTGGCAGCGGTGGTCTCGCTGATGGCGCGGGACCGCGGGGAATTCATGCCCCGCCAGCAGATTTTGCTGTACCCGGCCACCAACAACGACCACACCGAAAATTCCCCCTTCGAGTCGGTGCGCACAAACGGCACCGACTACCTTTTGACCAGCAAGCGGATGGTCGACTACATGAAGCTCTACCGCTCCGGCGACGACGACCTGCAAAATCCCTACTACGCGCCGCTTGTCAGTAAGGATTTGAGCCGCCAGCCCCGCACCCTCATCATCACCGCCGAATATGACCCGCTGCGCGACGAGGGCGAGGCCTACGGCATGAGGCTGGCACAGGCCGGAAACGATGTGGAAATCCACCGCATCCACGACGCGCTGCACGGTTTCATGTCCCTAAGCCCCGGATTTAAACCGGTCAAAAAAACCTATCAGTATATCAATGCCTTCCTTTCCGGGAAGGAAGGCGGCTTTGGCCAGGTGCTCTCCGAGACCTTCAGCGGAACCCAAGGTCAAAACGGGGATTCCCCAAATCCCGATCAAAATACGTCAGATTAAAAGAGGTGAAGGAGCTTGCGCGATCAGTCACCCGATTGGACAAGGCTGGATAACGCAGCCAAAATTTTTCCGCCCACCAGCAACAAGCAGGACACCAAGGTCTTCCGCTTTGCCTGCCAGCTCAATGAGTGGGTGGAGCAGGACATTCTGCAGCAGGCCACCGAAAAGACATTGGAGACCTTTCCCATCTTCCGCAGCGTGCTCAAGCACGGGCTGTTCTGGTACTACCTGGAAAAGACCGAGCTGGTGCCGGTGGTGGAACCGGAATACCGCCCGCCCTGCGGGCAGATCTATGACCCCAGCAGCCGCAACCTGCTGTTTGAGGTCACCTGCTGGCGCAACCGCATCAACCTGGAGGTCTACCACTCGCTGACCGACGGCACCGGCGCGCTGCAGTTTTTAAAGACGCTGGTCTGCAACTATCTGGCCATCAAATACCCGCAGCTGCTGCCCGACCTGCTCCCGGAGATCGAATACGACGCCTCCACTGCCGAGCGGGACGAGGACAGCTTTTTAAAATACTACGACCCCCACCACAAGGCCCGCCGCACCAAAAACGAGCGTTCCTGCCAGCTCAAAGGCGCCCGGGTGCCGGAGGGGCGGCTCAAAATCATCGAGGGCATCATGCCGGTGAAGGAGGTACTGCGGCTCTCCAAAAGCTACAACACCACCCTGACGGTGCTGCTGACCTCGATGATGCTCATTGCCTTTGCCCAGGAAATCCCGCTGCGCAAAAAGAAGCGCCCGGTGGTGCTGGATGTGCCGGTCAACCTGCGCAACTACTTCCAGTCCGAGACCGCGCGCAACTTTTTCGGCGTCATCAAAGCCGGCTACAACTTTTCGCAGGGGCCGGGCACGCTGGAGGAGGTCATCGCGCACGTCAGGGAGGTCTTTGCCCGGGAGCTGACCGCCGAGCAGCTGGGCGCGCGGATGGCCGCCCTCTCCAAGGCGGAGCACAACCTTGTCACCCGCGCCATCCCTCTGGTGCTCAAGGACCCCATCCTGCGCATCGCCAACGCCTTCAACGAATCCTGCATGGCGGGCAGCATCTCCAACATCGGCAAGGTCACCCTGCCCGAAGCGGCGGTTCCCTTTGTCAACCGGTTCGACGTCTTTGTCAGCACCGACAAGCTGCAGGCCTGCGTCTGCTCCTTCGGTTCCCAGCTGACCGTCAGCTTTACCTCCGCCTTCCGCAGCACCAACGTGCAGAAAAACTTTTTCCGCCAGCTGACCCAGGCGGGCATCCCGGTGGAAATTCAGTCCAACAAGCTGGAGGATGATCTGCGATGAAATTCTGTGAAAAATGCAGGGTCTATGTCCCGTCCACCCGCGAGCACTGTCCGCTGTGTCAGGGACGGCTGACGCAGGCGCAGGACAACGGACAGCCCCACTATGACGACGAAATCTTCCCCTATCTGCCCACCATCTATCACCAGCACAACCTGCTCATCCGGGTGGCGCTGTTTGTGTCGGTGGCGGCCTGTGTGCTGTGCCTGGCGCTCAACTTTCTGCTGACGCCGCACAACTGGTGGTCGCTGTTTGTGCTGGCAGGGGTGGGGGCCGGCTGGCTGACAGTGGCGCAGGCCATCCGCAAGCGCAGCTCGTTCTGCAAGCATGTGCTGTATCAGGTGGTCACCCTGGCGCTGCTGGCGGTGATCTTCGACCTGATGACCGGCTTTCTGCGCTGGTCGTTTGACTACGTCATCCCGGCGCTGTGCGCTTTTGCGATGATCGTCATCGGCATCACCTCGATCATCCGCCGCCAGCACATCACCGACTACATCATCTACATGGTGCTCTCCTCGGTGTTCGGCATCGTCCCGCTGCTCTTTTTGCTGCCCGGCTGGACCACCGTCACCTGGCCGACGGTGCTGACCGCCGCCGCAGGCATCATCTACTTAGCGGCGCTGCTGCTCTTTGTCGGGCGGGACACCTGGCGCGAACTGCGCCGCCGGCTGCATCTGTAAGGAGCAATTGTCATGAAAAATTACCTGCGCGCCCACCCTGCCCTCAGTCTGTGCGGGCTCTGCTGCGCTTTGTGTCCCATTCACCAGATGCAAAACGGCTGCCCCGGCTGCGGCGGAGGGGCGGGGCACCAGTCCTGCTCCATCATCCAGTGCAGTCTGGAACATGGCCGCCCAGAGTTCTGCTCCCAGTGCGCCGAATTTCCCTGTCAAAGGCTGACCGAAGCTGTGCAGTACGATTCTTTTCTTCCCCACAGCAACCTGCTTGCCAACCTGCAGCAGGTGCGCGAGAGCGGTCCTGAGGGCCTGCTGGAAGAGCTTTCCATGCGGGAGGACCTTTTGCTGTGGCTGCTGCAAAACTGCAATGACGGGCGGCAGAAGACGCTGTTCTGCACTGCAGCAAACCTGCTGCCGCTGGATGTGCTCGAATCTGCCGTCCAACAGATCCGCCAGCAGACCGTTCCGGAAACTGACTTTAAAAAGAAAGCAACCCTCGCAAGGGCCGCCCTACAGGCGGCGGCCAGCGGCTGCGGAATTTCTCTCAAGCTGCACAAGAAAAAGCCGTAAGCAAAACCGCTTGCCCTGCGGGGCAGGATCTGCTATAATCTTGAAAACAACACCTCAACATGGAAAGGCAGAAAAATATGGCAAAAGTATTCTGGAAAGGCTCCACCCTCCTGGCGCCCGTTCCCCCCACCATGGTCAGCTGCGGCACGATGGAAAAGCCGAACATCATCACCGTGGCCTGGACCGGCATCGTCAACTCCCAGCCCCCGATGACCTACATCTCGGTGCGCCCCAGCCGCTACTCCTACGAGCTCATCAAACAAAGCGGCGAATTCGTCATCAACCTCACCCCAGCAACCCTGGTGCGGCAGGCGGACTGGTGCGGCGTCAAATCGGGCCGGGAGGTCGACAAGTTTGAAGCCTGCAAGCTGACCCCTCTCAAGGCCAACCAGGTGAGCGCGCCGCTCATCGCCGAGTGCCCGATCAATCTGGAATGCCGGGTCAGAACCGTCACCCCGCTGGGCAGCCACGACATGTTCCTGGCCGACATCGTGGGCGTGAACGTCGACGAGCAGTATCTGGACGAAAACGGCAAGCTCTGCGTAGACCAGTGCAACCTTGCCTGCTACATGCACGGGGAATATTTTGCGCCGGGCAAAAAGCTGGGCACCTTTGGCTACAGCGTTCGCAAGAAAACGAAGCGCCGTCCGGGCCTCCGCGAAAAAAAATCGCAAAAAAAATAATTTTTTTGCAAAAAGGTGTTGACAACCGCTCAATCCAATGTTATAATAACACTCGTGATTCGCGGATATGGCGGAATTGGCAGACGCGCTAGATTCAGGTTCTAGTGAGGTTACACTCATACAGGTTCAAGTCCTGCTATCCGCACCACAAAAAGAAAGGCTTCGACCGTAAGGTCGGAGCTTTTCTTTTTGTCCCGGAGCGGTCAGGACTTGAACCTTTTCAAGCTCCTGCTATCCGCACTACAAAAAAGAAAGCTTCGATCGTAAGGTTGGAGCTTTTCTTTTTTGTCTCGGCTAGAATTCTCTGCCCTCAACTAAACACACGAATATCATTGACAATCGTGAAGTCTTATGATAGGATGATCTTATATTTTAGATTGCGAAGGGATTCATGTGAAAAAAGTCTTTTTCTTTATAACTATAGTTTGTCTCTTATCTTTCAGCCTTTTTTTATTCAACCAAAATCCTCAAGATAAAATTATCGCATCTGTTTCTGGAAGTGATATCACCAATAGAGAAGTCTCCTCTTTTCTTAAGGCCAGCCAACTATCTGCCAGCTTTTCCAATTCTGACACTTCCTCTATCACGAATAAACAAACTACTCTCAACTATCTCGTTGAAAAGGAGATCATTTCCGACCTGGTTAAAGAAAACAACCTCTCCCTTTCCGAGCAAGAGGTACAAGCAATCCGTTCCTCACAAGATGAAACTTTCCAGCTCATAGAAGATGCTCTGGAAAACGGCTCCGACACTGAAAAAATGTATGCTCAGCAAGCCATGGAAAGTGTAGAAAAATCGGCGCAGGCCTACGGAGTTTCTATGGAGGAATATCGAGAAATGATTGTCGATTCCCTTGTTTTTTCTGCCGAGCGTGAAAAACTTCTTTCCGAAAAATTCCATCAAAACGAACAGGAACTCCAAACCTATATTCAAGACCATTTTGAGGAATTCGATGTTATAATTTACTAACAATAATAGGCTGTCCAACTTTTCGTTGGACAGCCTATTATTGTGCCCTTGACATCCTCCCCTCCCCGCCCTATAATAGAAAAAATCATTCCGCCAAAGCAGCATGATTTTTACTTTTACAATTTCTGGGAGGGAACGAAATGGACAGATTAAAACTGGTGCTGCCGACCGCAGCCGACGAGCAGGCAATTTGGGATTATCGCGAGGAGTTTTTGAATAATAACGACCAGCATCTGGACGGCACAGGGGGCCTTGCCAACGTCCAGGACTTTGCCGGATGGTACCGGAAAAATCTGGCCTACCGTTCGGAGGAAACAACCCCGCCCGACAAGGTTCCCGCCTCCACCTACCTGGCGGTCCTGCAGCAGACCGGGGAGCTGATCGGCATGATCGACATCCGCCACCGCTTAAACGAAGGGCTGCTCAAGTTCGGCGGCCACATCGGCTACAGCGTGCGCCCTTCCCGCCGGCGGCAGGGCTACGCCGTCGAGATGCTTCGGCTGGGGTTGGAGGAGTGCCGCAAGCTCGGCATCGACCGGGTGCTGCTCACCTGCGACAAGACCAACATCGGCTCGGCCAAAACTATCCAGCACAACGGCGGCGTGTTGGAAAACGAGATCGAAACGCCTGACCGCATCACCCAGCGGTACTGGATAAAGCTGTAAAAACCGCATCGAGGCGGCGTCCTGATGGACGCCGCCTCGATTTCTTTTTCCGGTGCTTATCTGCCCCGGTGCTTTTCCTTCTTTTTCTTTTGTTTGAGCAGGAACTTTCGCTCCTTTTCCTCCTCCCGTTTTTCCCGGGCTCCTGCCTTTCTCTGCGCTTTCCACTGTTCCTGCTGCAACTTCAAAGCCTGCTGCGATTTTGTCCCAATCCCCGTCTCCTGCGTCTGCCGGTGTGCCTCGCGCTGGAGCCGCTTGGGATTATGGCCAGCTTGTCTGACTGCAGCCGCCACAGCCGGACTAAATCTCAGGCAGCGATACTGTTTGAGGACGAAGGCGTACACCTCCTGCTCCTTTGGCTCCGCCCCAAAGGTCACTTTGGAGACGGAAAGGCGCCCCTTTGTCATGCGTTCAAAGACGCCCACCCAAAACGGGTCCTCAAAAAATACGGTCAGCTTGCCCGACACTTTGTCCATAACAATTCCTCCTTTATGATTTGCGGTAAACAAAGAACGGACGACCCAAGGAGGGAGGGTTACTTACACCTTTCGGTGCGGCCGGGCTACCTACCGGCTCTGCAAGGGCGCGACAAAGACGCTGCCCTCACGTTGCGTTTTTATCTTTGCCCTTTGATTGTAGCACAATTTTGTCGATTGGTCTACAGCGCTTGGTTCTACACTTTTTCTATGCGGCAGGAACGAGGCGCTCCAAAAAGGAAAAACTTCCCGCCGGAAGGTTGGGCTGGGTTGTGCGAATCGGCAGTCGAGCAGGGGGCTTTTCTCTTACAAAAGCCCCGCACAAACCAGGGAAATTGAACTTTGTTCAATTTCATGTCGCGCAAGACAAAAGCAAAATACAGCAGAATATTTAAGCACGACTTGGCGCCTGAACGATAAAGCCCGGGAAGTTGAACTCCGTTCAACTTCGGGTCACGCAACGCATAACTTATTTCCCAAGCCAACTACAAGCGTGACTTGGCGCTTGAACGATAAAGCCCGGGAAGTTGAACTCCGTTCAACTTCGGGTCACGCAACGCA
>OOBJ01000907.1_pt1 | contig 20309 bp, 16 predicted proteins | sample 1671331 | NCBI WGS metagenome assembly OOBJ01 (sample SAMN06348145, study PRJEB24527) | human gut metagenome | biome: human gut; feature: ankylosing spondylitis patient; material: feces | host: Homo sapiens | place: China | collected 2015-10 | reverse complement strand
ATACTAAGGTTCGCGCCGTGTGTTAAATGCAGACAAAAACGACCGCCGTAGGAGTGGCGCTTGCGGAACAGCTTAGCACGAGGCATTATTAATACGATTGCATGAGTTGCAAAAAACAAACGGCAGGGTCACTCTCGCCCTGCCATTTGTTTGTGTGCTACCTCAGCCTGATTGGCCGAATGGCCGTTGCCGTTTCAGAACGCTATTTTCTTCACACTCTTGCCGCAATGCGTGGCAGCGGGCAACCGCTTTAGGAGTAGGACGAAATGTTAAATTGTGGAATATGTTTTTTTACCCCTCTCTGAGCAAATAAAAAATAGGTCGGACATATTTTAAATTACAAGGCACATATTTTGAAATATGTGCCTTGTATTTTTGACCCCCTCCAAACCCGCATGAATACTAAGGTTTGCGCGATGTGTTAAATGCGGACAAAAACGGCAGGCCGCAGGGGAGGCTTTCCGGAATCGTTTCGGAAATGCGCAAAAAAAGCCGGAAGGCCTCGCGACCTCCCGACTGGGTAAAATTATGGATAAAGCAATGTCTTATTGTCGGAGTTGTCCGTCAGCTTATATCCGAACCCTGGTAGAATTTTATTATCTTCATGCGGAAGATGTACTCGTATTCGGCTTGCAGCCGGTTTATGGCGGCATTTGTGTGCTTGGTTTTGGCTTCGGCAAACTCGGTGGCGTTGGCTTTGGCGTTTTCGTATTTGCGCGTCACGAGCGTGAAGTTCTGTTCTGCCGTCTTTTCGGCCACGAGCGACGAGCGGTATTTTGCCTCGGCGTTTATGGCGTTGTAGTAAGCCTGCTGGATTTCCTTGTACAGGTTCTTTTTTGTCTCGTCGAGCACGAGACTCTGCGCTTCGTGTTGCAGGCGTGCTTTCCTTACGGCGTTGCGCGTGGCCAGGCGGTTGAATATGGGTATGCTGAGCGAAAGACCTATGTATTTGTTGAAGTTGTCGCTCAGCTGGTCGCCGAAAGAGCGTGCCTTGAAGCCGGATGTCTTGTAATATCCTGTACCGAGGCCTGCGCTGAATGAGAGCGTGGGATAATAGTCGGCTTTGGCTATGTTTATGTTCTTTTCGTATGCCTGCAGGCGCAGTTGCTCGGCCTTTACTTCGGGTTTCAGTCCCACGGCCTGCGCAAATATGGCGTCGGGTGCGGGAGGCAGTACCCCCGGCGTGCCGCCGTCGGGCGCTATTACTTCAAGCCCTTCGGGCGACGGCAGCTCGAGCAGTTGGCTAAGGTCGAGCAGAGCCAGACGGTAATCGGCCTGTGCCTGTGTTTGTGCCAGCTCGTCCTGCGCTACTTGCGAGCGGGCCTCGGCCACGTCGGTCTCCGAGGCTTTGCCTGCGAGCAGCATTTTCTCGAGTCGCTTTTCCTGTATTTTCGACAGCTCCACCTGGTTGGCATTTACGTTCATTACTTCGCGTGTGTAGACGGCTTGCAGGTATGCCGACGTTACTTGTAGGCTTATGTTCTGGCGCGCGTGTTCGAGGTCGGCCATCGAGGCTTCGAGGTTGAGTTTGCCGGCAGCTATCTGGTTGGGAATGCGCATTCCCGTGAACAGCGGTACCGATGTGGCGAGGCTCAGGCTCGTGTTCTGCGTGTTGCGGTTCACGTAGGTGTTCTCTTCGTTTAGTCCGCGGCCGAAGTTGAACTGTTCCGACGCACCCGCGTTCAGGTCGGGCAGGCGGCTGTTGCGCGCCGTGGAGAGGTCCACGTCCTGCTGGCGGGCGGTATTTTCGCTTCTCTTAATTGTGATGTTGTGGCTCAGTGCGTAGTCGATACATTGCTTTAGTGTCATCGGGCCTGACTGGGCGCAGGCCAATGACGAGCACACAAGGGCGGCGGTTAACAGTGCGGTTCTCATGCTTCTGCCTCCTTGTCGTCGTCTTCGGTTATGGCGTTGCCGCGAATCTGCTCCTTGGCTTTCAGTCCGCCCTTTACTTCAATGTTTATTCCGTCGCTCAGGCCGGTTTTTATGTACCGCCGCGTGAAAGTCTGCGGTTCTTTTTGCGTGAGCACGTACACAAAAGCCGAGTCGCCCGAAAATTCCACGCACGATTCGGGCACTGCCAGCGCGTGTTTGGCTTCCTGCAGGGTTATCTCGGCGTTGGCGCTGTAGCCGGCGCGTATTTTTACGTTTTCGGGAACCTTTACGGCCGCCTTAATTTCGAACTGGTTGGCGTTCTGCCCGTCGGTTGATGTTACAACCTGCGGCGAGATGTACTCGAGCGAGGCCGTGAACTTGTTGTCCTGTAGTGCGCCTACTGTTATGCCCATGGGCATTCCCTCATGGATCAGGCCTACTTCCGTTTCGTCCACCGTGCCTTTGAAGATGAGGTCGTTCATGTCGGCAACCGTGGCTATCGTGGTGCCGTCGTTCATTGTGTTGCTCATGATTACGGAGTTTCCTACCTTGACGGGCACGTCGAGTATCAGGCCGTCGATGGTGGAGCGTATGAGTGTCGTGCTGTATGATTTGTTGGACGATGACACTCCGTCGCGCACTATTTGCAACGCGTCGTTTGCCGTTTTCATCTCTTCCTGCGCCTTGTCCATGGCTAATTTGGCCTTTTCGTATTCTTCGGCGCTCACGAGCTTGTCGTCATACAGTTTTTTCATGCGTTCGTAGTCGCGCACAGCTTGGTCGGCCTCAAATTTGGCGAGGCGCATGCGGTTTTCGGCCGAGTTTAGCTGTTCCATTTCGGGAATTACCTTTACTTTGGCGATTATGTCGCCGTTTTTAACCTCATCGCCGGCTTCCTTTATTATTTCGGATATGATACCGTTGATTTGTGGCTTTATTTCCACCTTGTCCCTCGGCTCAATTGAGCCTGTAAGTACAGTTGTGCGTTTAATGTCGGCATACTTTGGCATTTCCACTCCGTACACGGTGGGCTTGGTCTGGGACTTTTGGTAGAGGTACACGAATGTCCCCACAAAGATTACGGCTACTATTGCCACTGCCGCAATTTTCAGAATTCTTTTCATTTTCGTATGTGTATTTATTGTTATAATCAGCAGGTATGTTTATTCTTCGCGCATGGCGTCTATTGGTTTTATGGCCAAGGCACGCATTGCCGGGGCTATGCCTGCCAGGAGGCCGAGTACGGTGAGCACGAGCGCTGCCCCCACGGCTATGCCGAACGACACCTGGAAGGGCGTGTCGGACTGGGTGGCTTCCTGTATGCCCGGCTCAACGGCGGCGAGCAGCAGCACTGCCAGCACTATGCCCGACAGCCCGGCAAGGAACGTTATTATGAAACTCTCGGATAGTATCTGCGAAAGGATGTCGCGCGGCTTTGCTCCAATGGCTCGGCGTATGCCTATTTCCGACGTGCGTTCGCGTATGGCCACGAGCATGATGTTGCTCACGCCTATCGCCCCGCTAAGGAGTGTGCCTATGCCTATCATCCATACGAGTATGTTTATGCCGCGGAAGAGGTTTTCGAACACGCGGAACAGTATTTCGAGGCTGAAGAATTCCACGGCTTCCTTGTCGTCGGGATGTATGGAGTGGGCGCGTTTCACGATGGAGGTTACTTTTTTCTCGACCGACTCGACTGTAACGCCGTCTTTTGTGGTAAAGGTGATGGCGTCGGTCTTGTTGCCGAGGTTGTATATTTCGCGCAGCAGCGAGTTGGGAATTTGCAGCGCGTAGGCCGGTGATACGCCCATGCCGCTGTCGTTTTTCCAGTTGTCAACGCCTACAATTTGGTAATACACGCCGTCGCAGAGTACGTATTTGCCGCACGGGTTGCCGCCGTCGGGAAACAGCTCGGAGTATATCCTGCGGCCGATGACGCATACCTTGCGGCGCAGGCGCACGTCGTCCTCGTTGATGTAGCGCCCGTATTTAAGTTTGGGCACCTCTATTTTTTCATATCCTGCCACCACGCCCTTGAGCCCGCAGCCCGTGTATGTGTGTTTGCCGTAAGTGGCGTTTACGCCCCAGCGCGTATCCAACTGGCAGATGTCCTTTATGCCAGGCACGGCGTTGCGTATGCGTTCCACGTCCTCGACGTTGAGGCTCCAGCTGCGCCCGTCCTGGTAGCCCTTGTAGGGCAGGGTGGTGGCATTGGCCGCTATAATGCCGCAGCTTTTGGTGAAGTTGCCGAAGTTCGACATCATAAGCAGTTCCAGCCCTTTTCCGCTGCCCAAAAGGAGCACGAGCATGAAGATTCCCCAGAACACTCCGAAGGCGGTGAGCAGGCTGCGCGACTTGTTGTTGGTCAAGGTGCGCACCACCTCGTCGAGCCGGTCTATGTCGAATATTTCTTTCATTGTTGTATTTTCTTGTTATATGGTTTGTGTTTTTTTATTCATTTCCGTGCTTGGGTAAAATCTTGTTTTGGATAACCATGCAAAAACTTTATTTCCAGCCCGTAGCATCATCATTGGACGTAGTTGAAAATATGTCGGACATATTTTGAATTAGGTCGGACATATTTTAAAATATCTCAGACATATTTTTCGGGGCATGAAAACCGGATTGAAAACCGGCCGAAGTTTTTGAATTAATATCCGTTGCGGCGAATAAATATGCGCCGCCGTCATTCCGCCCTCAGTGCTTCTATGGGTTTTACCTTTACGGCCTTGCGCGCGGGTATAAGCCCGGCCACCACTCCGGCGGTTATCATCACTACGAGAGCCTCGACGCATGTTAGTATGTCGACCGTGGGGTTGGAGAACAGCGTCATGGTGATGTTGTCGACCGTTACGGTGTATTTCCCGCCCAAGTAGTTGAGGTATTCGGTGGCGAGTACGCCGAGCACCATGCCGGCGTAGCCGAAAAAGGTGGTTATCACCACGCTTTCCACTATCACGCCGCGCAGTATAGTCATGGGGCGCGCGCCGAGGGCCTTGCGTATGCCGAATTCGTGTGTGCGCTCGCGCACGGTGATGAGCATGATGTTGCTTATGCTCACCACGCCGCTGAGCAGCGTGAGTATGCCTATCACCCAGAGCGTAACACGCAGTATGTCGAATGCGTCGTTCATTTCTTCGGCTCCAGCGCTGGTGTTGAACATCCACACGGCTTCCGCGTCGTCGGGGGCGTACAAGTGCACGCGGCTGGCCATGGCGCGGAAACGCTCGTCGAAGCGGTCGACATCCTCGTGCGACGTTATGCCGTGCGTGCGCAGCATTATGTTGTCGAGGTTGTTGCCCTTGTTGTATATCGATTTCAGCGTGGTGTAGGGGACGTACATGTCGTTGTTGCCCCGGTGGTAGGAGCATACGCCCACCACGCGGAATACTCCCCCGCCAGCCGTGACGTATTTGCCCACGGCGTTTTCGCGCGTGCCGAACAGGTAGTCGGCGTCGTTTTCGGAGATTACGATTGCCTTGCGCCGCTGCCGCATGTCCACCTCGTTAACGAAGCGTCCGGCGAGCATGTTGTCGGTGGCCGTGTTCATTTCCTTGTACGCGGGTGACACGCCTATGAGCGTGCGTGTGAGGTGTTGTTTTCCATGACGCACGGTGATGTCGCTTTGTGTTACCTGTGCCGAGGTCTTGCGCACCGTTCCCTGGAAGTTGGTTGAGGCGATTTGCATGTCGCGCGTGTCAATCTGCACGCGGCGCCCCTCTTTCATCCCGTGGTAGGGCTTTGACGTTATTCCGCTGAAAATGTTCATCACGTCCAACGCCAGTGCTCCCCTCATGTCCTGGAAGGCGTTGATAATGCCGTTGCCTGCCCCGAGGAGCACAATGAGCAGGAAGATTCCCACCGACACCGATATTCCGGTGAGCGCCGTGCGCAGCTTGCTGCGGCGCAGTGTCGCGAGTATTTCTTGAAAAGTGTCAAACATAGGGTATGTGCCGTTAATCGTCGGGCGGATTCCCGGTTTCGTGGAATGCCGGTTTGCCGCGCCTTTATTTTATTATTCCTCCCGCGCCGAAAGGCGAGGCGTTGTGGTGTACGTTTTCTTCGATGTTCTCGATAATGCCGTCGCGCAGGTGGACTATCTTGTCAGTAACGTTGGCCACGCCGCTTTCGTGGGTTACAACGACTATGGTCATGCCGTCGTTGTTAAGTTGTCGCAGGAGCTGCATTACTTCGACCGATGTGCGGCTGTCGAGGGCGCCTGTAGGCTCGTCGGCAAGTATTATCTGCGGTTGCGTGATGATTGCCCGGGCTATTGCAACCCGTTGTTTCTGTCCGCCCGAGAGCTCGTTGGGCATGTGGTGGGCGTGGTCTCCGAGCCCGAGGCGTTCGAGGTATTCCATGGCCAGCATGTTGCGCCTCTTGCGGCTTACGCCCTGGTACATGAGCGGGAGCGCCACGTTTTCGAGCGCGTTCTTGAACGGAATGAGGTTGAACGACTGGAACACGAAGCCGATAAGGCGGTTGCGGTAGTCGGCCGCCTTGTTCTCGCCCAGGTTCTTGATAGGCGTTCCGGCGAGCGTGTATTCGCCGCTGTCGTAAGTGTCGAGTATGCCCATGATGTTTAGCAGTGTGGACTTTCCCGAGCCCGAAGAACCCATTATTGAAACGAACTCGCCCTTTGCGATGTCGAGCGAAACGCCTTTGAGCACGTGCAGTTTTGTTCCGTTGTCGTAAGTCTTGTTGATGTCTTTTAGATGAATCATTGTTTTGTGTCTTTGTCTGCTTTGCGGTGTTCGTTGTACAGTTTTTCGATTTCCTCAATGCCTATGCCGAGAATGTCCATGCGGCTGAACATCTCCGGCAGGAAACTGCCGAAGAAATCCTCTTTGTAATGCCTGACGATGAGTTCGCGGGCGTTGGGCGATATAAAGTAACCCAAGCCGCGCCGTTGGTAAATAACGCCCGTCTGTTCGAGGTAGGCGTATGAACGCAGGGCGGTGTTGATGTTCACTTCCATGCGCGCGGCATATTCCCGCACTGATGGAATGCGCCCGTCGTCCTTGTAAACGCCAAGCATGATTTCGTCGGCAATGCGTTCGGCTATCTGTATGTAGATTGCTTTGTTTTCGTTGAATTGCATGTTGTTCGCTGTAATGTTTGCGTTTATGTGCGGCGGTGGCGGCCAAGTAAGTCGGACAGCTTTTTGTGCGTAACCTGCATTCGCTTGAAAATCAGGTAGGACAGGCAAAAGTTAAACGCCGAGAGCAACAGTAGGATGACTATGTTTATTGCAAAGTTATTGGCGAACGTGTGGGCGTTGAGGAAGAAAGTCATCGAATGGCTGTCCTTGAGCATTCCGGTCGTTACGAACGAGAGCGCGAGCAGTATGGCGCTCGTGATGAGCCAGCTTCCTTTTTTCCATATCGTCCCGCCAAGCACGTAGCATGAGAAAATCCACAGTGCTATAAACATAAGCACCGTCAGGCTCATTATTTCTTTCCGGCTTAAGTCGATGCCCGTTATCGTTATCTGCCCGTGGAAACCGAACGGGTTGAGGTACTGCCAGGGCTGCGACATGCCTGCGGGCAGTTCCACGCCGCTCTGGAAAGCGAAGTGCAGGCCTAAGAAAAGGTAATACAGCACCACATGTATGAGTATCCCGAGGAGAATGCCGAACAGGCACATTGTTATGCGCGAGAGGTATTTCTCCGACTGGCGCGCGGGGAGCATTACCACGGCTATGCGCGTCTCCTTGCGGCGGCAGTCGTTGAGCATGAGAGAGCCCATCATGGTGAAAAGCATACCGCACGTGAGCGGGAATATGTTCGACAGGTGATAGGCTATGCCGAGGAACTTGAGCCCGTCTTCAAAGTAGTTACCTATAGAGAAGCCTTCCACTAAGAAAAACATGAAGAAACCTATGCTTATGGCCGTTATTATCGTTTTGCGCAGCGTTATTATGTCGTTTGCAACCACGGCTCTGAAACGTGCAAACGAAAATCCGTCGGTTTGTGTTATAGTGTTCATATCTTTGTGTTATTAGGCGTTATCGGGCTGTTCCTGCCCGTTTATTATGTTGCTTATTGCTTCGGCTTTGCCGCTTACCACGGCAGTGAACAGCAGTTCGAGGTCGAACGGCGTGTCTTCTCCGCCGGTGTTGCGGCAAATCACCTTGTTTCCCTTTAGCGATGGCTGCGCGAAAATGGCGTCGTCCGCAGGTTCGTTCATGCCGCGTTCGTCGAAAGTCAGGCGTGAGGTAATGTTATATGTGTCGCTGTTAAGGAGCACGCGCCCCGAGTCGATAATCGTCACATGGTCGAGCAGCGTGTCTACGTCCCTTACCTGGTGGGTGGAGATAAGCACGCTCTTGTCGTCGGTCATGGTGCGCGATATAGCGCGGCGGAACTGGCTTTTCGACGGAATGTCCAAACCGTTGGTGGGCTCGTCCATTAAAAGCAGGGGTACGTTCGTGGCGAGGGCAAAGCACACGTAGGCTTTCTTTTTGTTGCCCATCGAAAGCTCATTGAGCGGCATGTCGTAGGGCATGTCGAACGTGTCCAGGCTGGCACGCAGTGTTTCGTAGCTGAACTTGGGGTAAAACTTGGCATAGCGCCTTACGAACGTCATGAAGTTGCAGTCGGGAAGGTAGAATTCCTCGGGCAGGATGAATATCCTGCTCAATGTGGAAGGGCGGCGCTGCGAAGTTTCATCGCCCATGAAACGTATTTTGCCCCCTTGCGGGCGGAGCAGTCCCGAAATAAGGTAGAGCAGGGTTGATTTGCCGCTTCCGTTCTTGCCGAGAATCCCGTAGACATGTCCTTGGGGGAGGCAAAGGCTGAAGTCGCTGTACAAAGGATTGCGCTTGCCGTGATAACCGAAGCGGAGATGACTGATGTCTAACATAGTTTTGAACTGTTTTAGTGTTATAGTTAAATAGTACACTACAAAAGTGCAGAGTTTTTACTTACCTGCCAAATTTTCGGACAATTTTTTTTGAAATTCTTTTTGTTTCCGCATATAAAACGAGTTTCGTGAGCGATAGGTGACATGCCAGTGCACGGAAAAAGCACGCGCAGCCGTGTTTTTAATTGCGCAAGCGATTATAATCAGTGTAAACGTGTTTGCTTTTGGGCTGAGTGGTTGTAGATGGAACGGTTGTCCGCCTTCGTCCGATTATTCATTTTTGAAATTAAGGCGGCTTTTGGGAGCGCAAAAAATTAGTGGCTCGGATTTTAAAAATCAAGCCACTAATTTTTCCGCAGGTGCATTGTGGTCAGGAATCCACTGTTCATCGGACTTGCGGGACTGCATGTTTATTCATCTGCTGAAGCGGCATTAGGCGTGGCGCGGGACATGAACAAATCATGCTGTAACGGGGGATAAACAAAGCCGCCTGCACATGGGGGCGTGCAGGCGGCGGAAGCGTGTATATGCGTTGCCGGCGGTTTATTCCTTGAGCAGTTTTGCCCCAATTCCGGGGTATTGGCTCAATGTTATCTTCCCGTCCACTATTTTCATGCCTTCAAAGCGGTCGTTGGCTATGAGCAGGTTGCCGTCGAGGTCGGCCCAGTCAACGAGCGGCGCTATCTGCGACGCGGCGCTTATGCCGCACGAAGTTTCGGTCATGCAGCCCACCATTACTTTCATGCCAAGCGAGCGGGCGAGTATGGCCATTTTGTAAGCCTCGTGCAGGCCGGTGCTTTTCATGAGTTTGATGTTTATGCCGTCGTAAGCCTGTTGCAGGCGCGGTATGTCGCCAATGCGCTGGAAGGCTTCATCTGCAATTATCGGCAGCGGGCTTCGGTCGCGCAGCCATGCGGTTTCCTCGAATTTCTCCTTGGGCAGGGGCTGCTCCACGAACAGGCAGTTGCGCTCGGCCAGCCAGTCAATCATCCGCAATGCCTCTTCCTTGTCGTTCCACCCCTGGTTGGCATCGACGCAAATGGGTACGTCGGTCATGGAACGTATTATCTCTACGGTTTCCTTGTCGTTGTCGAGGCCCATTTTTACCTTTAGTATCTTGTATGGTGCGGCTTCCTGCACTTTCTGCCTTACCACGTCGGCCTTGTCAATGCCAATGGTAAAACTTGTGCATGGTGCCTTTTCGGGCGACAGTCCCCAAATCTTGTACCATGGCTGGTTCATGATTTTACCGAGCAGGTCGTGCAGGGCAATGTCTACCGAGGCTTTGGCGGCGGGGTTCTTCGGGGCTACGTTGTCAACGTAATCGAGTATGTCGTCAATTCGGAACGGGTCGGTAAATTGTGCGAGGTCGAGGCTGCCGAGGAATTTGGTGACGCTTTCAACGCTTTCGCCGAGGTAGGGGGGCATGGAAGCCTCGCCGTAGCCGGTTATGCCGTCGTATTCTATTTGCACCTGCACGTCGGGCGTTACTGTTCGGCTCGACTTGGCGAGGTTGAAGGCGTGGCGCAGTTTGAGTTCGTAGGGAAAGAACGAGAGTTTCAGTCCTGCGGCTTTCTTTTTTCCTGGCTTTGCTGAAGATATAAGACTTTTGGCCGATGTTATTTGCGGGGCTGCGGCGAGAGCCAGGCCTGCGCCTGCCGCTTTTATGAAGTTTCTTCTGTCCATGGTGTTTGTGGTGTGTTACGGAGTATTGTTGTAGTTTTTATGTATAGCGTTGGATTATTTCAGGAAATACCAGGGATGTTCCCTGACTGTTGTAATGCCTTTTGTTCCGATTTGCCCGTCAATGCGGCTTATCGAAAGGAACGGAGTGGAGAGATAGTCGTCGGCCTCGGGGTCAACGCTGTTTATCTTGACGCGGCCGGAACAGTGTATGTACTTGCCGTTGTCGAGGTATATGGCCACGTGGGTGACGCGGCCGCTGCGTGTACCGAAGAACAGCAGGTCGCCCGTGCGTGCCTGCCGCCAGTCTGCCGCAGCGATTTTCTTGCCTGTGAGTGCCTGCTGCCAGGCGTCGCGCATGAGTATCACGCCGTTGGAGAAATAGCTTATCTTTGAAAGTCCCGAGCAGTCGGTCATCTTTGTTGACGTTCCACCCCAGAAATACGGCGAGCCCATCATGCGCCGCGCCGTGCTTTCCACTTTTTTCACGTCGAACGCCTGCGCTGCCCATGAGGAGAGCTCCTCAACGTCCGACTTGGGCACATAGCCCTCGCGGCCGTCGGGTGTTGTAAGCATTACGTATTTTGATTTCTCGCCTTTGTACTCAAGTATGTCGCCCATTACGAGATCGCTGACTGTTGCGCCTTTTTTCGGCTCGCTCGTGAGTTGCGACTGGTAGGCCGTGACTATGTAACGTTTTGTTTCTTTCCATGCAGAGAGCTTTGTGCTGTCGAGCATGACCAATGAATAGCCGGGTATGTAGGACACGTATGTGTCGGGAGTCTCGACTTTGTACCAGTCGTCTGCCTTGGCTATGATTTTTACTGGAGTGCCCATCGTCGACTGTGTTGCCATGCCTGCGCTGTGGTAAGGGTCGGTGTACATGGAGGCTACCGATACGCGTACGAGCCCCCATTCTTTTTCGGGTTTGCTCTTGTCTATCCGTATGAAGGAGTCGATATGCAGTGACGAGCTGAAATCCTTGTATTCCAGGTTTCCGCCGCGCCATTCAACCTCGCCGGCCTGATTGTCGACAGTTTCGCAGCGTATGAATTCCTTTTCAGGGTCGAAAGGTTGGTTTGTGTTTTCGTTGGCAGCGAAGCGATATACATCTATTCCTGTTTTGTAGTAATCGCCGAGCGGTTCTCCCGCTACGGTGCGCCCGAATGATACGTCGGTGGGCACCCAGCCTACGCCCTCGAAATAAGTCTCAGCCCAGTCGTGGTAATTCAGCTCGTGGGGGAAGAGCATGTACCCGCTTTCCCAGCGTGCCGGTATTCCGAGCGAGCGGACCATTGTGATATAGAGCAGGGTAACCTGGCCGCAGTCGCCGTGTCCGTTGTCGAGCACATACTCCGGTATGTTCGGTATCGTGCTGTATTCGCGCGCCCCCGCCCAGGGGAAATTTGATACTATCCAGTCGTAAATGATTGAAGCCTGGAAAACAGGATTCTTTTCGTTGCCTACAATCGAGCGGGCCAGCTTTTCCATACGGTCACTCTTTATAATGTGCGGGTATTCGTCGGAGGTGTATTTTTTATAGGTATCCGACGTCTTGTCGTAGGGTTTAAGGCGCGAGAGTATTTCGGCGCGGTCGATATGCCGTTCGCCCACGATGTAACTATAGGTTATTTCGAAATGCGTGGGCTTGCCCTTTTGCGCCGTTCCCTCCATGTAGGCCGTATGTTGCAGGCTGTTCTTCGAGAGAGTCACGTCGTGCGAGGATTTTATCAACTGTATGTCCGATTGACGCATGTTCTCGAACGGGAAAGGCATCCACACGCGCAGGGTCTCTCCGTCGGGAACAGCGTCTGCCTTAACGTCAATGGAGAAAGTTATCTGGCACTTGTGGTGGTTGCGAACGCCGTTCCCGTCGGCTTCTGTGGCCATTGCTTCGTTGTAATATTTTTCGAGGTATTTGTAAGTTTGTTTGCGCGACGCCTCATTCTGGCTGCTGAAGTCGTCATTGTTGAGCAGGAAGAAGTTGCCGATTGAACGGCGAAACCACATTTCCTTGCCGTCCAAGGTATCGGCTTCGATGTATTTCTTCTTTTTCCACAAGTCTATTTTTTCGTCTGTTACGCCCTGCATACGTTCGCTTATCTGTCGTTTGCCTTCATCGGGGGAAATCGAAAAGTCCTTGCGGATACGGTAAATAGTACGTTGCAGCGAGTCGATTAGGATGTAATGTTCTTTCTTTTCGTTTTCGGAAAGGTTGTTGAGCAATGTCTCGGCTTTGTTTAAATCGCCGTCCAGGATATTTTTTATCGCTTGTTCCTTGAAACTTTGCGCATATGCGTTACCGGCTGTCATGGCAAGGCAGCACAATAGCGCGGCTGTGAATTTAAGAACGGTATGTTTCATATATTATATGTGTTTTTTCAGTTTTTTAGTCCAAATGGCGTATCCCGCCTCATTTATATGCAGCCCGTCTGTGCTCAGTTCTTTTTTCATGGAGTTGCTATCGGGTTCTTTGAAAAGCGGAAAGAGGTCAATATATGTTATGTTTTCTTTTTCCGACAGTTCTCTAAGTTTAGCATTTATGGCGGGTACAGAATCCGTTTTTCCCGCGAGGCGTTTATATCTGTTGAAGCTTTCGTTTATTGGCAGAAGGCTTTGAAGGTAAAGTTTTGTTTGCGGTGATTCGGTGCGTATCTTTTTAACGATACGTTCCACCGACGCTGCAATCTCGTTTACCGACAGGTCGTGCGAAAGGTCGTTTATTCCGGCCATAAGGAACAACTTGGCGGGGTGTCCGGGCAGAATCTGGTAAAGGCGGTCGTACATTCCGGGTATGTCGTCGCCGATAATGCCGCGGTTGCGTATGTTCCTGTTGTCGAGCCGTGCGCTCCAGTTGCCTCCGTTCTCGGTAAGGCTGTTGCCCAGCATGATAATGTCGCTTGAGGTAACGGGTTTTTCTTCGTCGAACTGACTGCGGCGTTCGTAGTAATGTTCGGTGTAAGTGTTTCTGCCTTTGACGAGTGCTCCGGCCACGGCATTTGCCACCAATGAACGGATACGCACAACGCTTGTTTCGTCAACAGGGTGCACGCTATGGGCGAGCAGGATGATGGAAAGGTGGTTTTCCGGGTCGATTACGATAGATGTGCCGGTATAGCCTGTATGGCCGTAGGCCTTGTCGCTAAGCAGGTCGCCTACGTTTGAGGAATAGGGTGAGTAGCAGTCCCAGCCGGGTGTGCGTCCGAACTGTTTCAGGTCGGAAGGCACCGAAGTCATTGTCTTTACCGTGGCAGGACTGAGTATTTGCCTGCCGTTTAACGAGCCGCCGTTGTCCAAGGCAGCACAGAGGAGCGCAACGTCGTCGGCAGTGGAAAATACACCGGCGTTCCCGCTTATGCCACCGTTCATTACGCGCGCCAGGGGGTCGTGTACCTGTCCGCGCAGCACTTTTCCGTCGGGTTGCTTTGTGGTGGGGGCGATAATTTCTTTCCAATCGTCGGATTTTCTGTCGGCCCAGCACGGGACATCTGTGCTTTCGCAACCGTCTTTGCCTTCAGCGCAGGGAATGTAGTCGGTGTGGTTCATTCCGAGCACGTCGAATATGTTGCGGCGTGCGAATTCGCGCAACGACATGCCGCTTATGCGCTGTATTATGTTTTGCAGCGTTATGTAGTTGAGGCAGCTGTATTGGAAATCCTTGCCCGGCTCGAAGTCGCGCCGCCACGAGGCTATGTAGCTTATCAGGCTGTCGGGCTGCGGCGCGCCGTAGCGCTTTTGCAGCTCGGCCACGGGGGCGTAGGCCGGCAGGCCTGAAGTGTGGGTCATGAGGTGGCTTATGCGTATGGTGCGTTTTGTCTTGCCGTCCTTGCTTTCCCAGTTTTTGAATCCCGGAATGTAGTTTTCCACCGGGTCGGTCAGGCGCAGTTTGCCGCGTTCCACGAGTATCATGGCGCATATCGCAGTTGACATTGATTTGCTGCACGAGGCCATGTCGAACACCGTGTTCGCAGTCATGGGCTCGCGTTCGGGATACACGCTCTTGTTGCCGTAAGCCTTTAGGTAGGCCATTTTGCCGTCCTTTACTACTGCGAACACTGCTCCCGGCATGTTGCCGTTTTCTATGCCTTGCAGTATTATGCTGTCGGCGTAGGCAAGTCGTTCGGAACTCAGACCTACCGTTTCGGGGACGGCACGTTCGAGTTTCTGCGCAATGCTCGTTTGTGTGCACAGCAGTGAGGTGCACGCGAGCAGTGATATTTTAATTACTGTTAATTTCATGATATGTAGTCGCTTTGTTTTGTCTGTAAGGCGATGTTGTTTTTGTCTGCATTGGGCTGCCCTTTGCGAGGCCTTTGTTTACGGCAGTTTTCAGAGGGGTCGGAGCAAATAAAAAATATGTCTGACATATTTTGAAATATGTGCCTTGTATTTTGAAAAAGGTCTGACATATTTTTTACGCCCTCGGGAAAGCGTTTTTATTTTCCGCTTCCGGTTTCCTGATTTTGGGTGTGCGATGAAACATATTTTAACGCTTTGCTTACCGACCCGTGCATGAGCAGCAGGGCGTGCGCTTTGTCGTGGCTCAGGCCTAATTCCGACATGAGCATCTGCGTGCCGCGTTCAACGAGTTTTTGGTTGGTGAGCTGCATGTTCACCATGCGGTTGCCTTTCACGCGCCCGAGCTTAATCATCACGGAGGTGGAAATCATGTTGAGTATGAGTTTTTGCCCCGTGCCCGACTTCATTCGCGAGCTGCCCGTTACGTATTCGGGGCCGACAATCATTTCGATTGGAATATCGGCCTCGGCGGCAAGCGGGCTGCCCGGGTTGCTTGTTATGCAGGCAGTGAGTATGTTGTGTTCGCGTGCGTGGTGGAGCGCGCCTATTACGTATGGCGTCGTGCCCGAGGCTGCAATGCCTATGAGAGTATCGTTTTCCGAAATATCGTGTTCCTGCAGCTCTTCCCAGCCTTTGTCGTAGTCGTCTTCGGCATTTTCGACAGCATTACGCAGGGCGAAGTCGCCGCCGGCTATAAGACCGATTATGAATGAGGGAGGCATACCGTATGTGGGAGGAATTTCGGACGCGTCAAGCACTCCGAGGCGTCCGCTCGTGCCCGCACCGATGTAGAAAATGCGTCCGCCGCGTTTCATTTTCGGCACAATCGATTCGACGAGCTTTTCTATTTGCGGTATGGTTTTGCGCACGGCGGGAACAATCTTACTGTCTTCGTCGTTTATCTCTTCGAGTATTTCCCTTACGGGTTTTTCCTCCAAATTATCGTACAATGACGGTTCTTCTGTTATTTTTTCAAATGCCATTTTCTTTGTTGTGTTCGTGTTTATGGAACAGCGTTTTGCATGTTCCGTATATTAATATGTGTGTTGCTTATAGTTTGATATATATTTTGCGCTTGTATAGCGGATAGCCTATGCACCAGTTCAGGCATACGAAAAGCAGGGCATAAATGCAGGAAGCCCCGTTTTCGCCGAACAAGGGTATGAGGTTGATGTACGTGTAGCGTATTATGTTTATGTCGTTGCCGTTGGAGTAGAACAAGACGCTGCCGAATAGAATGGCAACGATGTCGGACATTACATACATGAACAGCGGGTTTACGCCGAATACCTCAAAAAAACGTCCACAGGATTTTTTCCCCTTTATGTCTATCAGCCATATCAGCACGGCCAGCAGGAGCGAGCCGAAACCGCATGTTACCATTGCGAACGACGGCGACCAGATTTTCTTATTTATGGGGCAGGCGTAGCTGAACAGGAATCCTATCATGAGTATGCACGCGCCGAAAAGCAGCAGGCGTGTTATCTTGGAATATAATATTTGAGTGTTGCTCCGAGGTTCGTTGGCACAGTCCTTACGGAACATCATGCGCCCCACGCAAAAGCCTGTCATAACGTGCCCTATGCTCGGAATGGTGCTCAGTATGCCCTCGGGGTCGATACTGTTGTCGTTGTACATGTGTGCCGGGGTTAGGATTGCGCGGTCTACTATCGATAGTATGTTTGTTTCGTCGTATGCATAGCCGTTTCCGGCTTCCAGTATGACGAAGTATGTCGCGAAGAGCACGAGGATAATCCAAGGAAAACGTTTGTGGTTAACGAGTGTTGCCGTTATGGCTACGATACCGTAGCATACGGCCAGCCTGTGGAGCACGCCCGAATACCGCAGGGTGGGGAACACGTTGGCTGCTTCGAGCAACTGCCGGCCAAAGCCTAAACTGTCGTCGGCATCGTTCCAGTAATAGCAGAAATGCGCGAACCAGCTTATGAATATGCCGACAAGGATGATTCCCAACGTGCGTGTTATAATTTTTTTCAGCACTGTTGCCGTTGGCTTGAAGTCGTACCGTTGCAGTGAAAGGAATGTGGTTATTCCCATTATGAACATGAAGAACGGAAACACAAGGTCGGTTGGCGTCAGGCCGCACCACGAAGCGTGCCTGAGCGGCGCGTAGATGGTGCTCCAGCTACCGGGGTTGTTTACCATAATCATTCCTGCTATTGTAATGCCCCGCATTATGTCGAGTGCCTGAATCCTGTTTTTCTCTGTCATTTGAATCGTGTGTGTCGGTAAGCTGTTATGTTTTCTTTCAGGAATGTTCCCGCGTTTGTGCCGCATTTAGCGGTAGAGGTAGTATTTTTTCGACAGTTTCCGGAACGTTTCGGCGTCCTTGTACCAGTATGCCCTTACGTCTTCCCATTTGTTGCGTTTGCTGAAGAGCGTTCTTATTTTTGATGTGCCGGAAACTTTGTCGAACATGTCGAACCGCTTCCTGTCGGCGTTGTCGAAAACCGCGTGATCGGGATAAAGCGAGGTCATTTCCTGCATGACAAGGAATTGCAAGTCGGTGAGCGGCGCTTTGTCGTAGTCGGTTATGTGCACTTGCACGCCTTCGATTTTTTCGCCTTTGTAAGCCGAGTAAAACGGACTTGCGTAAATTGGGCGGAAGATTATTCCTGGTATTTCAAGGGAATTGAGTCGTGCAGAAAGTTCATCGGCCTTTATCCACGGCGCGGCAAACATTTCAAAAGGAATAGTGTAGCCTACGCCTATAGACATGTAGCCCAGCTCGCCCAATATCCCGCTGGCGGGATAGTAATACGATGTCTCGGCATGGGGAATGTGGGGCGACGAGGGAATCCATTGCAGCCCTGTGTCGGAGTAGTTCATTTTTCTTTTCCAGCCGCGCATTTTTATTACCCTGAGCTTGCACTGCACACCGCCTGTGAGCATTCGTTCGCCGTTGAGCATTTGCGCCAGTTCGCCGCATGTCATTCCGTAGATATACGGTATTTTGTATTGGCTCACGAACGAAATGAATCCGTCTTCAACGTTGCAGCCTTCAATGCGTTTACCGCCCAGGGGGTTGGGACGGTCGAGCACGATGAACTCCTTTCCGTTCTCGGCGGCTGCTTCCATTGCAAGCCCCATGGTACTTATGTATGTGAACGAGCGGCAGCCGATGTCCTGTATGTCGTAAACAAGCACATCTATGTCTTTAAGCATGTCGGGTGTTGCCTTGCGTGTCTTTCCGTAGAGCGAATAAACGGGCAGACCCGTGGCTGCGTCTTTCACGTCGGTAACGCTCTGTCCCGCATGTGCGTCGCCGCGCACGCCGTGTTCCGGACCGTAAAGGGCAACAAGCTTCACGTTCTTTGCCTTGTGGAGTATGTCGATTGTGCTTACCAGATTGTTGTCCACACCGGTGGGATTGGTAATCAGTCCTACGCGCTTGCCTTCAAGACATTTGAAATCTTGGTCTTTCAGTACTTCTATGCCTGTTTTAATCTTTACCTTTTGTGCCGAAACTGTTTGGTTCCCGATTGCAAGTAAGAGAGCGGAAACGATAGTTGCATAGATGTGTGTCTTTATTCTCATGTGCTGTTATTTTGTTTTCAGAAGAACTATCCTGCCGTCGCTCGAAGTTGCTATTACCTGCTTCTTGTCGATTGGATGTACGGTATTGACGAGCGAGTTGCCTATCTTGTGTTTCCAAATAACCTTTCCCGTCTTGCCTTCGAGGGCATAGATAAGACCGTCTTTTGTTCCGCCGAACACAATGCCCTCTTTCTCTAAAGGCATTGACGGAGCGTGCTCATAACCGAAGGCTACGTTCGAGGCCCATACCTGTTCGGGGATTGCAGACGCGGTGGAGTAGCACACGACACTGTCGTTCATGGTCTTTGCATATACACGTTCACCATCTTCCGAAAGGCCTATGCTCTCGCGTACCTTCGAAGCGTATGTGCGCCAAACGGTTTTGCCTGTGTTTATGTCAATTGCGGTAAGTGCCCTTTCGGGATCGGCTATGAATACTTTGCCATGCGCCGCTACGGGCCACACCGAGGCGGGGGAATAGTGCATTCCGCCCTTAGGGCTTTTCCACAGCCACATTTCCTTGCCGTCTTTCAGGCTTAGCGCGTAAAGAGTGTTGTCCCATGCTCCGAAGATAACTTTGTCACCGGTTACCAACGGACGGGCTACGATATATCCTTTGACGTTGTTATATGTCCAGATTACTTTTCCGGTCTTTATATCAATTGCCCTGAAGCAGTTGTCGCTTGCTCCGATGTATGCCACACCGTTGCTTATTGTAACAGCTCCGAGCACCGCCTTTTCGGCTTTTACGCGCCATAGCTCTTTACCCGTCTTTGCGTCGAGTCCGTAAATGTTCCCGTCCGCGCTGCCGAACACTACTATGTCGTCGGCCGCTGCCGGGTCTCCGATGATTCGCTTGCCACAGGCAAAGCTCCACAGGTGTTTCCCGTTTTTGATGTTGTAGGCTGTGAGTTTCCCGAGGTCGTCGCCCACGAACACGGTGTTGCCCTCGGTTGCGGCCGAGCAGTATATTCCGGCTTCACCTTGTATGTTCCATTTCTCTTTTACGTTGGTGTATTGGTCGTTGACAGAGAAATCGGGATATTTGCCGGCCTTTCCGTCATGGTCGAAGTATTGTTTCGTTAGCGAGAACGCGGCCCATTGTCTTTTGTCTTCGCCAATGCGTTGTGTAAATACCTTTATAGAATCTTGGGTTACTTCGTATATGCCGTATCCCGGCTTGCCGTCCTTGTCGCGCAGGTTGGAGCGCATGAGTATTCCGGGAATGCCGTCGTAGCTCAGGTTTTTCTCGGCATGGTAGTGCCCGCCTATGAACAGGCGAATGTTATAAGGCCGCACGGCGTCGGTAACGTCGTACCAGTTGTCGATGTCGCCTTCGGTGATAGGGTAGTGGGTTACGAGTATTACTGGTTGTTGCTTACCGTATTTGTCCATTTCGCTTTTCAGCCAGTTTATGTCCTGCGGCACCACATGCCCGTAAGCCATACGCATTAGCGGGCCGGTGTTGAAGCCGAGGAACAGAATCCCGTTGTGCTCGAACTTGAAGCGTTCGCTGCCGAAAATGTCGCCGAAAGCCGTGCAACCGCTGTCGCTCCAGGTGGTTTCGTGGTTACCTAATATAATATAGTATTTGTATCTCAAAAGGTCGAGGTTTCTTTTTACTTCCAAAAGGGTCTCCCTGTCGCCTTCGTCGGCTATGTCGCCCGTAACGAGTACGAAGTCCAGCCCGTCGGTTGCGTTTATTTGCGCTATGGTCTCAAGCAGGTCGATGGTAGGTTTCGGGTCGTTCGCTTTCAAGTGTATGTCGGTAATTTGCGCAAATTTGAACGGACGTATTTGTGCGTTCGCAAGTAGGAAAGTAAACAAAAATAGTAAAGTTAGTTTGCTTCTTTTTGTAGCCATACAAATAAAATTAGTTGCCCGGTTCTTGCCGGTAAGTTAAAATGCGTGTAAAAGTACGCATTTTTATGCGATTCGTTTATTGCAATCGCAAAAATCTTTAAAACGACACTGGTTTGTAACAAAATATAAACTTTTCAATCCTCTGAACCTACAAAACTGTCCATTGT
>OOBJ01000895.1_pt1 | contig 20506 bp, 12 predicted proteins | sample 1671331 | NCBI WGS metagenome assembly OOBJ01 (sample SAMN06348145, study PRJEB24527) | human gut metagenome | biome: human gut; feature: ankylosing spondylitis patient; material: feces | host: Homo sapiens | place: China | collected 2015-10 | reverse complement strand
CCCCCTGCCACGATTGTTCCCGTATATCCTACGCCGAATTCGGTGAAGAAGGCAAACTGATTTCCATATTCGATACCCAGAAAACTGAACTGATAGGCAAATTCCTTTTTGTGATAAGTGTCTCCTCCAAAGCTGTTCCGGAGGAAATAGGCGCCGAGCCCTGCAGAGGAATATAGGGAGAATTGGGGGCGGGTGAACCAATGCCACCGGAAGGTGGGGAGGATATACAGATAGCGCCGGTCATCGTTCTTATTCTCATCCAAAACTTCATAAAGGCTACTGGCCGTCCCTCTATTACCGGTTATTCCTCCGGTTACGCCTAGGCTGATTTTACGGTTGATTCTATAAATATAACTGATATTCAGAGCGCCGTAATAGCTGGTCTTCTCGCGTGTATAGATTCCAAAACTTGCTGTCGGAGCAATAAACTCTTCGGCTATACTATTGGCGTCGGTAATGGGGAGGAAGCCGTAACTGACGGATATTTCATGGTGGCGGAATTTTTCTCGCGTAGAAACAAGAGAGGTTTGTGCTTTACCAGCGGTACATAGGCTGAATCCTATGACTAAAAAGAATAAAAGAGTTTTCATTGTAGTTTGGTGTTTGGATTAAAATATGTTTTTCTAATAAATAAAGACAGGTGCTTTTATGAAACTCCTTACTTTACATTTGGCAAATGTATGTTAAATCTTTGAATATGAAATAGAAATGTTTGTCTTTTGTGTGGGATAATGTGGGAAAACAAAAAAGGTTCGCCTAATTGACGAACCTTTTTGCTCTTCCTCTTGGACTTGAACCAAGGACCCTCTGATTAACAGTCAGATGCTCTAACCGACTGAGCTAAGGAAGAATGTTGTTTTTTCTCAAATGCGCTGCAAAAGTAATAGGATATTTTGAAATATGCAATATCTTTGCAAAAAAAATATCGAAGATGGATAAAATAATTGGGTTGGGCAATGCTTTGGTCGATGCGCTGGCAATCATTGAAGATGATAATATTTTGACGGAGATGCAGCTTCCGAAAGGAAGCATGACGCTGATTGATGAAGATAAGTTCTTGAAAATTAGTGAGTATTTCAGCCGGATGAAGACGCACTTGGCTAACGGAGGTTCTGCCGGAAACGCAATTCGGGCAATGGCATGCCTTGGTGCGGGTACGGGATTCATCGGAAAAGTAAGCAATGACTTTTACGGTAACTTTTTCCGGGATAGCCTGCTGGAACGTGGGACAGAGGCGAATTTATTGCTTTCCACTACCCTTCCGTCCGGTGTAGCCTCTACTTTCATTTCTCCTGATGGGGAGCGTACTTTCGGCACTTATTTGGGGGCGGCTTCTACATTGAAGGCGGAAGATCTTTCGCTGGATATGTTCAAAGGATATGCTTACCTATTTATAGAGGGGTATCTGGTGCAAGACCATGATATGATTCTCCGTGCCATTGAGCTGGCTAAAGAGGCCGGCTTACAAGTATGTTTGGACATGGCGAGCTACAATATAGTAGAAGGAGACCTTGAATTTTTCTCTCTGTTGGTCAACAAATATGTGGATATTGTTTTTGCCAATGAGGAAGAGGCAAAGGCCTTTACGGGTAAGGAACCGGAGGAAGCATTGGACATCATTGCCAAAATGTGTAGCATAGCCATTGTAAAGGTGGGTGCCCGTGGTTCTCTGATTCGCAAAGGTACAGAGATGGTGCAGGTACAAGCGGCTCCGGTAGAGAAAGTGGTGGACACTACAGGAGCTGGCGACTATTTTGCGGCAGGTTTCTTGTATGGACTGACGTGTGGCTACTCGCTGGAGAAATGTGGCAAGATAGGCTCCCTTCTCTCCAAAGATGTGATACAAGTGGTGGGTACGGAGCTTCAGGCAGCACAATGGGAAAAAATCAAGGAAGAAATTTTATTAATTAATTAATGTGCTGATGTGCCAATGTGTTAATTGGCTGCGCAATATTTGTTTCGCTATTACGCTGCAGGTTATTAGCACATTGGCACATTGGCATATTAGCACATTATCATAATTATGAGAAGAATTTTAAAGATACGCTGGATGGTTGCCTTGCTGATTGTAGCGGGAGCCGTTTGTTTTTGGGGGTTTAAGAGTGGTGATAGCCGTAGTTTCCAAATAGCAAAGAATCTGGATATATTCAATTCCATTGTGAAAGAGTTGGATATGTTCTACGTGGATACGATTGATCCGAACAAGACTATCCGTGAAGGCATTGATGCCATGCTCTACTCGCTGGACCCCTACACGGAGTATTATCCGGAAGATGACCAAAGCGAATTGGAGCAGATGCTGAAGAATTCCTATGGTGGTATAGGTTCTGTGATTACTTGGAATCCGAAACTGAAACGTTCCATGATATCTGAGCCATACGAGAATATGCCTGCTGCCGATGTAGGCCTGAAAGCCGGAGATATTTTGATGGAAATTGACGGAAAAGACCTTGCCGGAAAGAACAACCAGGAAGTCAGCGAGATGCTTCGCGGACAAGTGGGTACCAGCTTCAAGCTGAAAGTGCAACGTCCCGGTACAGAGAAACCGTTGGATTTCGACATTGTGCGCCGTTCCATCCAATTGCCGTTCATACCTTATTATACGGTGCTGGATAATAATATAGGTTATATCAATCTCAGCACCTTCTCGGGGAATCCTTCCAAGGAGTTCAAGCAGGCTTTTCTGGACTTGAAGAAGCGGGGGATGACTTCGTTGGTGATTGACTTGCGGAACAATGGGGGTGGCTTGCTGGATGAGTCTATAGAGATAGCCAACTTCTTTCTGCCTCGCGGAAAAACACTTGTGACGACAAAGGGTAAGATTAAGCAAGCCAGCAATACCTACAAGACATTGCGTGAACCGTTGGATTTGGAAATTCCTTTGGCTGTTCTGGTCAATGGCGGAACGGCTTCTTCGTCAGAAATCCTTGCGGGCTCTTTGCAGGACCTTGACCGTGCGGTCATTATCGGTAACCGTACTTTCGGTAAGGGATTGGTGCAGACCACCCGTCCGTTACCATACGGTGGTACCATGAAGCTGACGACTTCCAAATATTATATTCCCAGCGGCCGTTGTGTGCAGGCTATCGACTACAAGCACCGGAATGAGGACGGCAGTGTGGGACGTATTCCGGACAGCCTTACTACCGTGTTCCATACGGCTGCCGGACGTGAAGTGCGTGATGGCGGAGGCGTGACTCCGGACATTGCGGTGAAGCAGGAGAAGCTGCCCAACATTCTGTTCTATCTTGTCAATGACAATCTTATTTTCAATTATGCAACGGACTATTGCCTGAAACATCCTACCATCCCTTCAGCAGAGAAGTTTGAAATTACAGATGCCGATTATGCGGACTTCAAGGCGATGGTGAAGAAGGCGGACTTCAAATACGACCAACAGACAGAGAAGATGCTGAAGAACCTGAAGGAGATGGCCGAATTTGAGGGCTATCTGACTGATGCTTCGAAAGAGTTTGAAGCGCTGGAGAAAAAATTGTCGCATAATCTGGACCGTGACCTTGACCATTTCTCCAAGGACATCAAGGGCATGATTGCGGTAGAAATCATCAAGCGTTATTATTTCCAGCGTGGAAGCATTATCCAGCAGTTGAAAGATGATGATGACTTGAAAGAGGCTGTAAAGATACTGACTGCTCCGGCAAAATACAAGGAAATGTTGAGTGCTCCGACAGTGACGTCAATGTCTCTGCAACAAAGAAAGGAGGCAGCCCCGGTTTTTCTGAGTACCGCTACGAGAGCAAATGAGCATGTTTATGATGAAATAGTATAAGGGCATTCTTAAGAGGGTTCTTTTATTTGCTCCTTAATTTATACCGGATAGTCTCTGTATAAGCCTTTTATGCACGGCTATCCGGTTAAGTTGTTTGTAGGGTATTAACTTGTTTTATATTTTTGCAGGTGATAATGAAAATATTGACAAGGTTATGAAACGATTGAATTCTCTGAAAGTATGGCTGTCTGTGGTATTGTTGCTTTGCTTCTCTCTTTCCGGACAAGCCCAGTTCCTGCGCACTTCCTACTTTATGGAAGGAAGTAACCAGCGTATGCAGCTCAATCCGGCCTTGATGCCGGGACGCGGTTATCTGAATATTCCCGTGATAGGTTCGTTGAATGCTACCGTCAACTCCAGTTCCCTGGGGTATAGGGATATTATGGACATTATTGAGAACAGTGATGACAGCGACTATTTCATGAGCAATGACTTTATGAACCGACTGGATGCTACCAATAACTTGAATGTGAATTTGAGTACCGACATTCTGTCTGCCGGGTGGTATAAAGGAAAGAACTTCTGGTCAGTCAATGTGGGGTTGCGTAATGATATCGGTGCCGCCATACCGAAAACCATGTTCCAGTTTATGAATAACATGAGCAGCCGGGAGTTTGGTGACAATATTTCTGACTATTTGGGTATTAACGAAACCATTAATGGACAGAAGCTTGAGATAAATTCCTATGCGGAAGTCGGCCTTGGCTTTGCAAGGAATATCACAGACCGACTGGCTGTAGGTGGTAAGGTGAAGATGCTGCTGGGTATCGGTAACTTAAAGCTGAACATCAACCAGATTCATGTGGAAACTCCTTCTGTCGGCTCTTCAGGAGTGACGAGTAAAGCTTCCATTCAAGTGGATGCAACTTTGGAGAACTCGTCAAAGCTGTTGGAGCTTCCCGAGAATGAGAGTGGCGATTATATCGATGAAATCGATTTTGGCAGTTTCGGTTTTGCCGGATATGGTGGGGCTATTGATTTGGGAGTATCTTACAAGTTACTGGATAAATTGACACTTTCTGCTTCAGTTCTTGATTTGGGCTTTATCAAATGGTCTAAATCGAATACCAGTATAGCGCGAGCCAATGCAGAGCAGACTTATGATCTTCTTGACCCGGCCTCGCAGCAGGAGTTCATGAATATTGTGAACAGCGGCGAGATTCTTAACTATGACATGTTGAAGCTCAAGACGGAGGAGGCTTCTGAGAAGAGCCGTACCCGTGGATTGACTTCTACAATGGTTCTTGGCGCTGAATATGCCTTATTGAATGATTGGCTGGTAGTGGGTGCCTTGTATACCGGTCGTTTTGCCAAACCGAAAACTTTGAATGAGTTGACTTTCTCTGCCTGCATCCGTCCGACGAATGCTTTCAATGTAGCTGCCAGCTATTCCGTACTTCAAGGAGCTGGTAAAACCTTCGGTCTGGCATTGAAGCTGGGTTCCTTCTTTGCAGGAACAGATTATATGTTCTTTGGCAAGAATACGAAGAATGTCAATGCTTACTTGGGGGTTTCTATTCCTTTGGGAAAACAGAAAACGGCTGAAAATTAATAAAGTGAGTTATCAGTTGTCGCGGGTTATCTTTCTATAAAAGAGGATAATCTGCGATTTTGTTTTTACGAAAACGCAAAAAGCTTTATCTTTGCTGGTAAATACCTATAAACAGTACTCATGAGAATTGCAATAACGTTTCTCTTGTTTTTGGTTTTCAGTAGTTTGCTGCAAGCTTCACCCATACCTTTTTCTCCTATAGTGAGGAACTATTCGGTGTCGGATTATAATGCCGGTATTCAGAATTGGGCCATTGCTCAAGACGAAAGAGGAGTGATGTATTTCGGTAATAACAGTGGGCTGTTGGAATTTGATGGAAGTGCTTGGCGGCTGTATGAATTACCGACAAAAGGAATTGTGCGTGCTATATATATCAGTGAAGATGGAAGAATTTATGTAGGCGAAGAATTCGGTTATTTTGTCCGTACTCCTTATGACACTCTTGAATATCATTCATTGAAAAATAAGGTGAAAGATTTTGCGTTTCATAATGACGAAATCTGGGATATTGCTTGCGTTCAAGGAGAAATTGTATTTCAATCATTCGGTTCTCTCTTTTTTTATAATGGAAATTCGGTAGAAGGTATTCGAATGAAGAACCTTCCACTGAATTTGTTCCAGGTTGGAAATACTTTTTATTCTCAAAGAATAAACGGTGGACTTTATGTCTTTGCCGGTAGGGAAATGAAAGAACTTATTCCCAGAAAAGCATTTGGAGATAGTGATGTCCTGGCCGGGCTCCCTTATGATGATGCGGTTTTAATGTTTACCCGTAATCAGGGAGGTTTCCTGTATCGAGATGGGAGGGTAGAAAAATGGGAAACTGAATGTGATGATATATTCAAGAAGCATACCATTAATCGTGCGGTGATGACCAAAGATAGTTGCTACGTTGTTGGCACAATATCCGATGGCATATATGCGTTGGATAAAAAGGGAAAGCTGATTTGGAAGGTCAATACGGATAATAAACTACAGAACAATACTGTTTTGAGATTGTATTGTGATGATGACAACAATATATGGACAGCTTTGGATGAAGGTATTGCCTATATACACAACAATTCTTTAATCTATTATTATGAACCTCCATTTCGTAAAATAGGCATGGTATATGATGTTTTGGTAAGGGAAAATGAAGCTTATATTGCTTCTAATCAAGGACTTTATTGGCTTAGGGATGGAAAGACTGAATTAGTTCCGGGTTTGGAAGAACAAGCGTGGTTCGTCGATGAATGGGGAAAACAGATTTTCTGCGGGCACAACAAGGGAACTTTCCTTATATCAGGACTGAAATCAAAGCTGGCATCTGATGTAAAAGGAGGGATGTGTATGGAAAAAATTGAATTGAAGGAACAATCTTTTTTGTTGGAGGGAGCTTATGCGCTTCTGAATTTATATACGGAGACTGCTTCGGGAGAGTATTGCTTTACTCGGTCCTTACGTGGGTTCAGTCACATGATTCGTCATATAGAAGTGGACCATCAAGGGAATATTTGGGCGAAACATTTAAGGAATGGTTTGTATCGCTTTCGGATTGATTCGGATATGAAGCAGGTAAAGGATGTGCGGAAGTATGAGAGTTTGGGAGAAGTGAAAGGTGGGAGTTTTACTTTGTTCAAAATCAATGGTCGGGTAGTTTTTTCTAATGGGGAATATTTCTATACTTACGAAGATATGACTGATTCGATTGTTCCCTATGAAACAATGAATGAACAATTGATGGAATTGAAGGGAATCAAGACTGTGAGTCATGCGAACGGAGATTACTATTGGTTTGTGGGCGACAGGACTGTGTATTTGGTGAAGTGTGCGATAAATACTTTCAATATCGAACTTCGGATTCCATATTCTTTGTTTGACGGTCTGGCTGTGGAAGAACGAGGAAGCGTGGTTTATGACAAGAGAAATAATCATTCCTATCTTTGCTTGAATAATGCTATTGCCCGTATTGAAACAGATAGTTCCTCGTTATATAAATCTCAGACTAGGCGTTCTTTATGGATTTCAGAGATGCAGGTTACTGAGGAATTCAGTGATAAACGGAAAACATTGGTCGTGCAGTCGGGAGTCAAGGTCGAACATGAGTTTAATACAGTGAGTTTTACATTGTGCTATCCGGTTTATAACGATTATACTTATAAAGTAAGATACCGGTTGGAAGGGTATTCTGATCAGTGGATACCCGATGGACGCAATTTGCAGAAAAAGTATGCCCGTCTTCCTTATGGAAGTTATGTTTTTCGGGCGGAGATATATGATACTGGTAGAGTTTTGGCATCGGTAGAGTTTCCCTTTGAGATTTTGTCTCCGTGGTATTTGTCTTATTGGGCTGTGGGAAGCTACATTCTGATAGGGTTGTGCCTGCTGGCCTTGCTGCAATATATTGTTTATCGTTTTGTGAAGAAAAAGAAGGATCGTGTGATTGAGCAGCAGCGTGTAGCCCATCAGGCAGAGCTTGAACGGCAAGAGAAGAAGATTATCGAGTTGGAAAAGGAACAGCTTGAGGCCGATTTGCGTTTTAAAAGCAAAGAATTGTCCAGCGTGGTAATGATGAATATCGCTCATCAGGAGTTTTTGAATTCATTGAAAGAGGAGATACAGAAGCAAAAGTTGTCGGGACAGCATAGTCGTAAGAATTTGGATAAGCTTCTCGCTTTGGTTAACAATAATATAGTGTCTGATGAAGAGAGCTGGATAATGTTTCAAGCTAATTTTGACCGTATACATGAAAATTTCTTCCGGAATCTGAAACTTCAATATACTGATTTGACTTCAGGAGATTTACGCTTTTGTGCATTGCTCCGCTTGAATATGCCGACAAAGGAGATAGCGAAGTTGCTCAACATTTCTACACGTGGGGTTGATGCTGCGAGATACCGGCTACGTAAGAAATTCAATTTGCTTCCGGAAGAAAGTTTGACTGATTTCCTTATAAATTTTAAATGACTGTTTTACAGTAAAATATTAATGGAGGAAGTACTAATATTGTACTTCCTCTTTTGTTTTTTAGTGATGGGTGTACTTTTGTTGTAGTGCGGGATGTGGAGGTTGTCGCATGCTTTTCTTTTATTTGCAGCAAAATAATATTTCTATAAATTAAAAGCATGAAAGACATGAAGCATTTACTTTTCAAGTTACAATCATTTTTAGTCTTGTTGGTGTTTACTGCCGTTAGTGCGTATGCGCAGAAATCTCCGGTCGATATGAATCGTTTCATCGACGATTTAATGAAGAAGATGACCCTGGAAGAGAAAATAGGTCAGTTGAATCTGCCGGTTACCGGTGAGATTACGACCGGTCAGGCTAAAAGTAGTAATGTGGCCAAACGTATTCGTGCCGGTGAAGTGGGCGGGCTTTTCAATCTGAAAGGCGTGGAACGTATCCGCGATGTACAGAAGCAGGCGGTTGAAGAAAGTCGTTTGGGTATTCCTCTCTTATTTGGTATGGATGTTATTCATGGATATGAAACGGTGTTTCCCATTCCTTTGGGATTGTCGTGTACATGGGATATGAAGGCGGTTGAAGAATCGGCACGTATTGCAGCCATTGAGTCCAGCGCCGACGGTATTTGCTGGACATTCAGTCCGATGGTGGATATTTGCCGTGATGCCCGTTGGGGGCGTGTGTCCGAGGGCAACGGTGAAGACCCGTTTCTGGGAGCAGCCATTGCGCAGGCCATGGTACGTGGTTATCAGGGAAAGGATATGAGCCGTAATGATGAAATCATGGCTTGTGTAAAGCATTTTGCCTTGTATGGTGCCGGTGAGGCAGGACGTGACTATAATACAGTAGATATGAGTCATCAGCGCATGTTCAATGAATACATGTTGCCCTATCAGGCGGCGGTTGATGCCGGTGTGGGCAGTGCGATGGCCTCTTTCAATGAGGTCGATGGCATTCCTGCCACTGGAAACAAGTGGTTGATGACGGATATACTGCGTAAGCAGTGGGGATTTGACGGCTTTGTGGTGACAGACTATACTGGAATTGCTGAGATGACCGACCACGGTATGGGCGATACGCAGACTGTTGCCGCCTTGGCACTGAATGCAGGTGTGGATATGGATATGGTGAGCGATGCATTTGTAGGTACGCTCAAGAAGTCATTGACAGAAGGAAAAGTGACAGAAGAAGCAATTAATGCGGCTTGTCGCCGTATTTTGGAAGCTAAGTACAAGTTGGGCTTGTTCGATAATCCTTATAAATACTGTGATGTGAAGCGTGCCAAGAAGCAAATCTTTACCAAAGAGCATCGTGCTGTTGCGCGTAAGATTGCTTCGGAGAGCTTGGTGTTGTTGAAGAACGAGGGTAATGTGCTTCCGCTGGCCAAAAAAGGCACTATTGCTGTGGTAGGTCCGTTGGCAGACAGCCGCAGTAATATGCCGGGTACTTGGAGTGTGGCTGCTGTATTGAAGAATGCAACTTCTTTGGCTGAAGGTTTGAAGGCGGTAGCAGGCGATAAAGCCGAAATATTGACTGCGAAAGGCTGTAATTTGATGAGTGATGCCGAATATGAGAAACGTGCCACTATGTTCGGACGTTCTTTACACCGTGACAATCGTTCGGACAAGGAGTTGCTGGACGAGGCTCTTGCCGTGGCTGCCAAATCGGATGTTATTGTGGCTGCGCTCGGTGAGTCTTCGGAAATGAGTGGAGAGAGCAGTTGCCGCACGAATCTTGAAATGACCGACACCCAACGCATGCTGTTACAAGAATTATTGAAAACAGGAAAACCAGTGGTACTGGTACTGTTTACCGGTCGTCCGCTGGTACTGAACTGGGAGCAGGCAAACGTGCCGGCCATTCTGAATGTATGGTTTGCGGGCAGTGAGGCAGGTTTTGCCATCGGTGATGTACTGTTTGGTGATGTGAATCCGAGTGGGAAGCTGACTACGACTTTCCCGAAGAGCGTGGGACAGATTCCTTTGTTCTACAACCACAAGAACACGGGCCGCCCTCTTGCCGACGGTGCATGGTTCCAGAAATTCCGCAGCAACTATATAGACATAGACAATGAACCGCTTTATCCTTTTGGTTTCGGCTTGAGCTATACCACATTCTCTTATAGCGACGTGTCTTTGGACAAGACTAGCATGACGGATAAGGGCGAACTGACTGCTACCGTGACTGTGACCAATACGGGCAAGAGAGACGGTGCAGAAGTGGTTCAACTTTATATTCGTGACCTTGTGGGAAGTGTAACCCGTCCGGTGAAAGAGTTGAAAGGCTTTGAGAAGATTTTCCTGAAAGCCGGTGAATCTAAAAAAGTATCTTTCAAGATTACTCCCGAATTGCTGAAGTTCTACAACTACAATCTTGATTTTGTATGCGAGTCCGGTGACTTTGAGGTGATGATTGGCAGAAATAGCCAGGACGTAAAGAAAGCAGCGTTCAAGTTACTCTAACTGATTCTCAAGACGGCAATATGCAGCATTCGAGCCACTGCGTTGAGATGGCATTGTTGCTGCATATTGTCTACATCTTCACTGCAAACGTTTTGCAGTATTTGCTTGGTATATAATCTATCGTATAATGGCAATCGGTTATGGAAATCTTATGGTCGGCTTTGAGGCAGTGAAAGGTATGACGTTCTTGAATATGGGATAAAAAACTTCAGAATAGGATAAAAGCCCCCTTTGCTTTTCTATCTTCTTGCTCTATATATATGAATAGTACCTAAATATTTATTGTACTTTTATATTCCTTATAATCTGTCGTTTATGTTATACAGTAGTAGTAATGATGTACCCCTCCGGTGAACTGTGGTACTCTTGTGGTAGCTTGTTTTTTGACATATATCAACTTCTCCGGTATGTTTGCAAAAGAATTTTAAATCAATACAAAATGAAGAAAAATCTACTAATTACATGTGTGATGTTATTGTTTGCCATTACTTCGATGGCACAGAACAAAATTACGATTTCGGGTGTCGTTACGGACAAGACAGGCGAAACTGTTATCGGTGCTTCTGTTCGTGTGAAAGGGCAGGAGAGTAAAGGTAGTATTACTGATATAAATGGTAAATATCAGATTGTTGATGTGGCATCTAATGCTACCTTGATTTTTAGTTATATAGGTATGCGTGAGCAGGAGATTGCCGTAAATGGGCGTTCAACTATCAATGTGAAGATGGAAGAGGACAGCCAGCTCATTGATGAGGTGGTTGTAGTTGGTTATGGTAGTGCCAAGAAACGCGACTTGACCGGTTCTATCGTTACTGTGAAAGCGGACGAGATTGCCTCTAAGCCTTCTACCAATCCACTGGCATCCATACAGGGTAAGGTTGCCGGTGTACAGGTGGTGAATACGGGTCGTGCAGGACAAGACCCTGAAATCCGTGTTCGCGGTACGAACTCCATTAACGGTTTCAAACCCCTTTATGTGGTAGATGGACTGTTCACGGACAATATCAATTATCTGAACACTGCGGATATTGAATCTATGGAAATCTTGAAAGACCCTTCTTCTTTGGCTATTTTCGGTGTGCGTGGTGCCAATGGTGTAATCATCATTACTACTAAAAGGGCAAAAATAGGGAAGACGATGGTCAACATCAACTCTTCAGTGGGTTGGAAGGTTATTTATGACCGTGTAGGTGTGACGAATGCCGAAGAGTTTAAGATGCTGTACAACGAGCAGTTGATATCTCAAGGAAGCGACCCTTATGATTATACTCAATGGACTGGTAATACTGATTGGCAGAATGAGATATTCCAGACAGGTTTTCTGACCAATAACAATGTGAGCATTACGGGTGCAACGGATAAGAGTAAGTTTTATTTGGGTTTGGGTTACGTCATGGAAGAAGGTTCCATTAAAACGGAAAAGCTCAATAAGTTTACCGTAAACTTGAACAGTGAATATAGCGTAACCGATTTCCTGCGTTTTGGTTTCCAGCTTAATGGAGTTCGTGCCAAGTATCCTGATGCAAAGGGTGTGGATGGTGCTTTGAAGGCTGCTCCTATTGCTCCTACTCATGACCTTGAATCGGGACTGATACATACGCTGCCCGACTTCCAGCGTGCACAAGTGTGGAATCCTCTTATTGAAACAGAGCTGCGCGGTGCTCACAACAAGTCTGAAAACTATCGCGTGGCAGGTAATGTGTTCGGAGAGATAGATATTCTGAAGAACCTTACGTTCAAAGCAACTTTCTCTATGGACTATGCTTCCAGTCAGGGACGTTCATATTCTCCGCTGATTTATGTTTATAATCCCGATGTGGAGGGGGGGAAAGAACGGTTGACTGAAAGAGAAAGTGTGAACCAAAGCAAGTCTACCTCTCTTGCTGCACAGTCTGACTATGTGTTGACTTATCTCGGACAGTTTGGCAATCATGGATTGACATTGACTGCCGGTCTTACAACCAATTACAATGAGTCTTCCAGTTTGAGTGGTGGACGCAGCCAGCTTGCGGGCTACGGCATTTTGGTGGGCGACGACCCGGACAGATGGTGGCTCTCTACCATCGACGATGTATCTACGGCAACTAATGGCGGTTCTCAGAGTGACAGATTTACCATGTCTTATTTGTTCAGAGCATTGTATAACTACAAGAATCGTTATTTACTTAATGCTTCTTTCCGTAGGGACGGTTCATCTGTTTTCTATAAGACAGGTAATACTTGGGACAACTTTTACTCTTTCGGTGCCGGTTGGGTAATGACCGAAGAGAAGTTTATGCAGAACCAGAATGTAATTAACTTCTTGAAGTTGAAAGGCTCTTGGGGTGTGTTGGGTAGCCAGAATACTGGTTCCAGTTATCCGGCATATGCCACCATTGTTAGTTCGGGTTCAGCTGTGTTCGGTGACAATATCATTGCGGGTAAAGGCCCCAACAAACTGATTTCACCTACTTTGGGATGGGAACGTAATTATTCATGGGAAGTAGGTTTTGACATGCATATGTTCAATGATCGTTTGCAGCTTTCTCCGGTTTATTATAACAAAACAACAAAAGATATGTTGACTTCCATTCCGGGTATTGCAGGTACTGTTCCCGGATTACAGAATGTGGGTGAGATTCGCAATCGCGGTTTTGAACTTAGTGCTTCTTGGAACGACAAGATTGGGGAAGATTGGAGATATGGATTAGGTGCTAATTTGAGCACTATTGATAACAAGGTGCTTTCACTGGTAAACAAAGACTATAATATTATCAGTGGTCCCTCACGTGTTTCCGAAGGTTATCCGATTGGCTATTTCTATGGTTACAAGGTTGAGGGTGTATATCAGAACGAAGACGACATCCGTTTCTCTCCGATTAACTCGGTTGGCTCGGTAACACCGGGTGACTTGAAATTTGCTGATGTTGACGGTAATGGCAAAATTACTGATAATGACCGTACAATGATAGGTAATCCAACTCCTGATTTTACTTACGGTTTTAATGTTAATTTGGGATGGAAGAATCTGGACCTGACTGTTGACATGATGGGTGTTTATGGAAATGAAATTTACCGTAATTGGGGAAGCAGTAGCTATGCACAACTGAATTATCGCACAGAGCAATTGAATCGTTGGCATGGAGAGGGCACTTCCAATTGGGAGCCCTTGCTCGACCCTTCACACAAAATAAATCAGGAGGCTTCCACGTATTTCATCGAAGATGGCAGTTTCTTCAGAATCCGTAATATCGAATTGGGGTATAACTTTGACAAACGACTGTTGAATCGTATCAAGGTACAGTCACTGCGTCTTTATACCAATGTGCAGAATCCCAAGACCTGGAGCCGTAATGGAGGATATACTCCGGAAGTGGGCGGAAGTGCTATTTCGTTTGGTATTGATGGTGGAGGCTATCCTATGCCTACAGTTTATACGATTGGTTTTAATTTGACTTTCTAAAATTATATAGAGACAGACTATGAAGAAGATATTTTATTATATAGCATTTTTAGCAGTAAGCTTTGCACTAACTTCGTGTGAGGATATGTTTGATAGAAAACCGCTTGGACAACAGACAGAGGATGATTTGACTGGTGGTACTTATGAAACACAGGTTTTTAATATGTATGCCAAGTTGCGCGGTTTTCATTTGACAAGCGGCAATACTGCATTGGCAATCCACGGTATGCGTTCTGAGGACGCAGAGAAAGGAAGTACATTGTCCGATGGAGCTGCTACCGGCAAGATGTTCGATGACTTTGAATATTTGGCAAGTAATGGGATGATTAAGAGTTATTGGAATGATAACTATTCATTGATACATAAGGTAAATGATTTGCTTGATGAGATGAGCCAAAATCCGTCATTGACAGAAGGTGACCTCGTCAATAAGGGGGAAGCTTTGTTTGTACGTGCTTTCTGTTATTTCAACCCTGTACGCGCTTTTGGTGAAGTGCCTTTGATTGACTTTAAAGTTTATGATGCAGCTGAGGCAAATGTTCCAAAGTCTTCTGTGGCAAAGATATATGAATTAATAGATTCTGACCTTACGGAAGCCGAAAACAGTCTGCCCAGAACGTGGGAGCAACTTTATGTAGGTCGTCTCACTTGGGGAGCTGCTCGTTCTCTTCATGCACGCACATACATGATGCGTAATGACTGGGGGAATATGAAGGCTGCCGCTGAAGAAGTGATTAACTCCGGTTTATATAATCTGAAAACACCTTATGAAGACATATTCCGAGAAAAAGGTGAAAACTGTAGTGAATCTGTTTTTGAATTGCAATGTACGGCAACAGAATCACAACCAGGTTCTAATGACATAGGAAGCCAGTTTGCTTCCGTTCAGGGTGTACGTGGCGCAGGCGAGTGGAATCTCGGTTGGGGGCAACACACCGCTACTCAAGAATTGGCAGATGCTTTTGAAGAGGGAGATCCGAGAAAAGACGAAACTTTGCTTTATTTTATACGCAACGGCAAGGACGATCCAGAGTCCATACCTGCTAACAAGCCTTATGGTGAGAAACCTATTTCGAATGCTGATGTTATAGCTAAATACTTTAACAAGAAGGCATATACGGACCCGGCGATGCGTTTGAAATTCACAAAGGGAGGATATTGGGTAAATATTCGTCTGATACGTTATGCTGATGTGGTATTAATGGCTTCCGAAGCTGCTTGTGAATTGGGTGATTTATCTTCTGCACGTAACTATTTGGAGATGGTGCGCGCTCGTGCTCGTGGCAATAATATCGGAATTCTACCGGAAGTGACGACCAACAACCAGAATGAACTGCGTGAGGCCATTCGTCATGAAAGACGTGTTGAGTTAGGTATGGAGTTCGACCGTTTCTACGACTTGGTTCGTTGGGGTATTGCTAAAGAGGTACTTCATGCGGTAGGCAAGACCGGTTATCAAGACAGACATGCTTTGTTGCCCATTCCGCAAGACGAAATTGACAAGTCGAATGGTGTATTGGTTCAAAATCCCAATTATTAATCTATAAATGTACTAACTACTTATGAAAAAATATATAGTATCTGTGGCTTCTTGCCTGTTTGCATTGTGTATGCAGTCTTGTTTTCAGGATATGGATCATCCTGCTTTCGACTACCCTGAGAGTACAGGTGAAGTACCTACTACCCCTTTGAAGATGTATCTTCCTTTTGATGAAGAGGACATTCGGGATAAAGGTGAATGGGGATTTTTGGTAGCAGATAACGGTAATGCCAAGTTTGCGGAAGACGGAATCGCTGGCATGGCCTATCAAGGTGCTGAGAATGCTTACATTTTGGCCAAGACTCCTTCTATATTGGAAAATAACATGCCCACTATCGGTGATTTGACTGTAGCTTTCTGGATGAGAACCACTAAGAATACTTCTGCGCAAGGTTTGTTCTCTATCCCTAACTCTATTAAATTCTGGGGCAACTTCGACATCTTCTTGGAGAATAATAATAGCGAGACTCAGGCATTTTTCAAGGTTCATATCTTCAATCAGACAGCAAAAGAGAATGATGAAAGATGGGTTGAGGCAAAAATAGATGATATTTTTGGTAGCGAATGGGTGCATCTGGCTTTTGTGTATGATGGCAATACTTCTACCATTACTGTTTATCGTAATGGTGAGGGTGTCTTTACCAAAGAATTGCCAGATTGTGGGAAATTGAAGTTTAATAATGTAGGCGCTTCTTTGGCTGTTGGTGCATTTCAGTTCAGCACTACTCCGAGTCTTACTTCGGGTGCAGGAGCACAAACCTGGGCAAAGAACTTTCCCGGTCAGCTTGATCAGTTCCGCTTATATGACAAGGTGTTGACGGCAACCGAAATTCAGAGTATTTACTCTGGAAAAGAATGAAGCTACACTTTAATCTGATGATAGGATGAAAGTATTATATTTCATAGTATGTCTTTTGTTGGTTGCGTGCAGTGGTGATAATCAACCTGAAGTGAATCAGCCTTTCGAGTTGAAGAATATCATTGTGGGTGACCAACAAAACCAACAGACATTTGAGAATGTTGCTCCCAATGTAGCCATTGTTTTGGAGTTCTCGGATGCTGTAGATGAGGCTTCAGCCCGTAACAATATTGCTTTGAAACATGAGGAGCTTCCTGTAAGCTGCGATTATGAGTTCCTGCAAGAGAAAAAAGTATCGGTGACTCCTAAGGGAGGCTTTAAAGTCTTGTCATCGTATAAATTGATTGTCAATCCGGGGGTGAAATCCACTTCCGGGACACTGCTTTCCAATGGCAAGGTTTGTATGATTAAGACAGGAATGGATGATACAGACAAGTTTGAGCGTATCCCTGATGAGGACTTGTTGACATTGGTACAGAAGCAGACCTTTAAGTACTTCTGGGACTTTGGGCATGAATATTCCGGAATGGCGCGCGAACGTACTACTTCGGGCGATGTCGTTACTACCGGTGGTACCGGCTTTGGCGTGATGGCCATGCTGGTAGCTGCTGAACGGGGCTTTATTACCCGTCAGCAAGCTGTTGAACGAGTGCAGAAGATAGTTACTTTTCTTGATAAGGAATGTACGGCTTATCATGGTGCTTATGCACATTGGATAAATGGCGCAACGGGAGCAACCAAACCTTTCAGTGAGAAAGACAACGGTGCCGATTTGGTTGAGACATCCTTGTTATTTCAAGGTTTGCTTGCCGCTCGAGCCTATTTCAAGGAAAATACGGAAGTAGAAAGCAGGTTGCGTGCCGACATAACCCGTCTTTGGGAAGCTATTGACTGGACTTGGTTCCGGAAAAATGGTGAAGATGTACTATATTGGCATTGGAGTCCCGATTACGGTTTTGAGAAGAACCTGGCAATAAGAGGATGGAATGAGTGTCTGATTACTTATATACTTGCTGCTTCGTCTCCAACACATGCTATCGATAAAGTTGTATATGAAGCGGGCTGGGCTAAAAATGGAGGAATCAGGAATGGAAAATCTTATTATGGCATCACTCTTCCTTTAGGTTCGGATAAAGGGGGACCGCTGTTCTTATCTCAATATTCTTTTCTAGGCATTAACCCACAAGGACTGGAAGACCAATATGCCGATTACTGGATGCAAAATCGCAATCATACGTTGATTAATTACAATTATTGTAAGGAAAATCCTAAAGGATATACGGGTTATAGCGCTTCTTGTTGGGGGTTGACGGCAAGTGACGGCGATACGGGATATTCAGCTCATTCACCTACTAATGATAAAGGGGTCATTGCTCCAACAGCTGCTTTGTCTGCATTTCCTTATACTCCGGAGGAGTCAATGGAAGCGCTGCATTTCTTCTATTATAAGATAGGAGACAAACTTTGGAAAGATTATGGTTTTATAGATGCCTTTAATTTGACGGCAGATTGGTACGATACTCAGTACATAGCCATTGACCAAGGGCCGATAATCTGTATGATAGAGAATTATAGAACAAGTCTCCTTTGGAATTTATTTATGTCTATACCGGAAATCCAACAAGGACTGAAGAAGCTTGGCTTTCAGAGTCCGTGCTTAAACTAAAAGAATGATTATGATGAGAATATTAATATATTTGATACTTTTGCTATACCCTTTTAATTTGATTTCGGGACAGAAAAAGCAGAAGCGGCTTTCTGACGACGAACTTATGACCCTCGTTCAGAAGCAAACTTTCCGTTACTTTTGGGATTTTGCCCATCCTGAATCCGGATTGGCGCATGAACGGAGTAACGGTGGTGCCGAGACAGCTACCATTGGTGGGTCGGGATTCGGAGTGATGGCTATCATTGTCGGCATAGAACGCGGGTTTATCACCCGTGAACAAGGTGCTGAACGTATACTGAAGATTGTTCGTTTCTTGAGCGACAAGAATACCGACAGTTATCACGGCATGTGGGCACATTGGATGAACGGTAAAACCGGTAAGACCATTCCTTTCAGCCGTAAGGATGATGGAGCCGATATTGTAGAATCCGCTTTCATGTTCGAAGGTTTGTTGGCTGCCCATCAGTATTTTATAAAGGATAATCCGACGGAAAACCGTATCCGGGGAATGATTAATAATCTGTGGCGCCAAGCAGAGTGGAATTTTTTCACTCAGGGGCAAGATGTGATGTATTGGCATTGGTCACCCTATAACGGGTGGGCGATGAACCATCAGATTAAAGGTCATAACGAGTGCCACATTATTTATATTTTAGGTGCGTCTTCTCCTACTTATCCGATTGCCGAGAGTGTTTATCATAAAGGCTGGGTCAATGCGAATACTTTTCTGAATGGTCGGGAGTATTATGGCATCAGGCTTCCTCTCGGAAACGATAACGGTAAGGGCGGTCCTTTGTTCTTTACTCATTACTCTTACATGGGGCTTGATCCGCATGGCTTGAAGGACCGCTATGCTGACTACGAGGAACAAATGAAGGCCCATACCTTGATTAACCGTGCCTATTGTATCGACAATCCGAAGGGATATAAGGGTTACGGTGAGAAATGCTGGGGATTGACAGCCAGTGACGGTGATAAAGGCTATTCGGCCCATAGCCCCGGAAATGATCGCGGCGTGATTACGCCTACTGCGGCCCTTTCATCCATCCCTTATACACCGGAATATTCTTTGGAGGCCATGCGCTATTTCTATGAAGAACTGGGTGACCGTCTTTGGGGTGAATATGGGTTCAAAGATGCATTTAATCTGACTGAGGATTGGTTTGCGCCTTCGTATCTTGCCATTGACCAGGGACCGATTATTGTGATGATAGAGAACTATCGCACCGGTTTAATTTGGAAGCTTTTCATGAGTCATCCCGATGTACAGAAGGGATTGAAGAGATTAGGCTTTACGTCTCCTTATTTGAATAAGGCTGATTAGGTTTGGCAGGATTTGATTTTGGTAAATTTTATATAGATTAAAAAGGATTATAACCATGAAAAACGTGCTTTTCAATAGTGTATTGGTTGCTTTCGTATTGCTTGTCGCCTCGCCTCGTGCGGCAAGCAACCGGAAGCTAAGGTGGAGGTGATGTCGTTTAATATCCGTCTGGATCATGTAGCGGACAGTATGAATAACTGGAAATACCGTAAGGATAATGCAGCACAGATGATTGCTTATTATGCTCCGGACATTGTGGGCATGCAGGAGGTGGTAAAGAATCAACTCAATGACTTGAAGGAGCGTCTTCCTCAATATACTGCCCTTGGCGTAGGTCGTGCAGATGGAAAAGAGAAAGGCGAATATTGCTCCCTTTTTTATAAGACAGAGCGTTTTGAGCTTTTAAAGAACGGAGATTTCGGACTGAGTGAGACTCCCGATTCCATCGGAAAGAAAGGCTGGGATGCGGCATGCGAGCGTATCGTGACTTGGGCTGTGTTGAAAGACAAGGTGAGTGGCAGGAAAGTAGCTGCTTTCAACACCCACTTTGACCATGTAGGTGAGGTGGCACGTCGAGAAAGCGCTAAGTTAATACTCGAGAAGATAAAGCAAATAGCGAGAGAGCTTCCGGTAATTATCACTGGAGACTTTAATGGAACGGTAGACTCCGAGCCGGTCACTATATTGACGGAAGGTGGAATGAGGAACGCTTGTTCCACGGCAAAGGTCGTTTACGGACCGACATGGAGCTTTCATGACTTCGGACGTATTCCGGTGGAGAAGCGCAGGCTGATAGATTTTATATTCGTAAATGCTTCTGTAGAGGTGGAGCGTTACCGCACAGTTGGCGATAAGCCGGACAATGGCTATCTTTCCGACCATGCTCCCGTATTGGTTACTTTGAAACTGTAAAGAGGCACTC
>OOBJ01000892.1_pt1 | contig 20534 bp, 19 predicted proteins | sample 1671331 | NCBI WGS metagenome assembly OOBJ01 (sample SAMN06348145, study PRJEB24527) | human gut metagenome | biome: human gut; feature: ankylosing spondylitis patient; material: feces | host: Homo sapiens | place: China | collected 2015-10 | reverse complement strand
GCCACCCTTATAGCGTGCACCTATTATACCATGCTGGTCGAAAATTGTAAATACCCATGGCAAAACAAAAAACGAAGCCCTTGACGAACTGTGGGCTTCGTGCTATAATGCAAATCAGAAGGGCAGTTTCCTACTGCGAATAGGAAGCGGCCAACTCAAAATATGTTGACTTGAAATTGCCGCTCCTGCGCTATGATAGGGGGCGGTTATTTCTTAGCTACGATTTTGTAGACCAAGTCAATGACCGCCACAATGAGTAATCCTAATGTCAAGACATCGTTCGTACTCATACGGCCACCCCCTTTCGGAGTTGACCGCCCGCCCTCTGATTCTCCTATTATATCATCTTTGTCGAATCCTGTAAATCCCTGCGCTTCTTTTGAGCGCGGGGATTTTGCGCCTTATTCAGCGCATAAATTCTGCCTTTTTGCAAAAACTACTTCCAGATTTCCCAGTAAAATCAAACTGAAATCAGAAAGGCAGGAAGCTTTATGAACGCCAAAGAGACTCCCATTTCCCCTACCTATTACAAGATCCTTTTCGCCATCCTGCTGGTACTGGCCACCGGGCTGGCGGTCTGGGCCGGCTACAATCACCTGCAGGTCAACGCCTACCGCACCGCTTTGCAGAACACCTACTACCGCGCCGCCGACCTTGCCGCAGACAACCTTTCCAACCTCTCCTCCGATCTGGTGAAGGGGATGTACGCCGGCACCTCCCCGCAGCTCTCGATGATCTCCTCCAAGATGTGGAAGGAATCTGCCGCGGCTAAATCTGCCCTTTCCTCGCTGCCCATCTCCGGCTCGACACTGGAAAATACCAACCGTTTTCTCTCCCAGGCCGGTGACTACGCAATGTATCTCTCCCGCAAAACCGCCAGCGGCGCTGAACTGACCGACGAGGAGCGCAGCCAATTTGCCTCGCTGCGTGAATACGCCGACCGTTTAAGCGAGCAGATGGACGCCATCGCCTGCGCTTTGCAGAACGGGGAATTGACCATCGAGGAATTGATGGAGGAGGAATTCACCTCCAACCCAACCACTACCGACAACAGCCAGAGCAGCGGACAGACCGTCTCTGTCTCCACCCAGCCGCAGACGGACAGCTCCGCAGAGGTCCCTACTTCCGAGGAGGCTGAAACTTCCCACCTGCAGCAGATTGAGGACGGCTTTATGGGATACCCAACCCTGATCTACGACGGCCCCTTCTCGGATCATATCCTGGAACGGACCCCGCTGATGACCGAGGGCCAACCGGAAGTTTCCGCTGAACAGGCCCGCATCACTGCCGCCAACGCCGCCGGTAAAGAGCTGACCGAAATGCGGGAGGAGGATTCCATCCTCCCCTCCTACGTCTTCCACGACGCACTGAGCACCTCGGTTGCCATCACCAAAAACGGCGGCTATCTCTGCTACCTCATCACCGAAAAGCCGGATAATCTCACCGCCAAGCTCTCCTACGAGGAAGCGGTGAATAAGGCGCAGCAGTACCTCTCCGCCCACGGCTATGACTCGATGAAGGACACCTACTATGAGACCGACAACGGCGTGATGACCCTCAACTTTGCCTACTACGACTCCGCTTCCCAAACCATCTGCTACACTGACCTCATCAAAGTGGAAGTCTCGCTGCAGGACGGCTCCATCCTTGGGCTGGATGCGCGCGGCTATCTGGTCAACCACCACGACCGCACCGTCGCGGAACCTGCCCTCACCGTCGAGCAGGCGCAGGAATCGCTCAGCGACGCCCTCACCGTCGACAGTGTGCGTCCGGCTCTGATTCCCTCCTCCGGACAAAACGAAGTGGCCACCTACGAATTTCTCTGCTCTTCCACCACCGGAGACCGGATCTTAGCCTATATCAACTCCCAGACCGGCGCCGAGGAACAGCTGCTGATCCTGCTGCAAACCCCCAATGGCACCCTGACCAAATAAAAACACCAAAAACAAAACGCCCTCTGCAAAACACAGAGGGCGTTTTGTTCCCTGCAGAGACGATCCCTGCAGGATATTTGGAAGGATTATGTTGATTGTAGATGATGTCAGAAAGAAATTGGCAAAAAAGTTTTTGCAATTTATGAAAAATATTTTTGCATAACTACTTGACTTTTCTGTCTGTTTCTTATATTATACACTGTGTTTTTCCTTTTGTCAATGCGAAAAAATTTCTTCCCTCGTGAATTTTGCCCGCTTGCGCATCCACAAAATTTGCAGGATTTGCTTTACATTTTTTCATTTTTTACTTTTAAAATACTTCTATGTCGCTTTTTCTCCGCCTTTATGGTATAATAATATGAAGTAATTGTTATCTTTTTTCGCGATCCTAATTCAGAAAGGAGAATTGCCATGGCACTTGACGGAACCCTGCTGCGCCAGATTAAGCACGAACTGGAAGGCTGCCTGCTCAACGCACGGGTCGACAAGATCCATCAAATTTCCCGGGAGGAGATGGTGTTCATCCTCCGCCTGCCGCAGCCCTCTCCGGACGGGGCTCGCACCGTAAAGCTCTACCTCTCCGCCGGCGCGGACAGCCCCCGCATCCACCTGACCAGCGCCTCCTTCGAAAACCCCAAAGCACCGCCCATGTTCTGTATGCTGCTGCGCAAGCACCTGGGCAGCGCCAAGCTCGTTGCGCTGCGGCAGATCGGGCTGGACCGCATCCTGCACCTGATCTTTGAAACCCGCAACGAGATGGGCGACCTGGTTCAGCTGACACTGGCCATCGAGATCATGGGCCGTCACTCCAACATCATCCTCATCGACGAGGACGGCCGGGTCATCGACTCGATCAAACGCATCGACGACACCATGTCCTCGGTGCGCCCCATCCTCCCCGGCGTGCACTACACTCTGCCGCCAGCGCAGGATAAGCTCAACCTCATCGAATCCACCCCCGAGCAAATCGAGCAGCGGCTGCGCTCCGGCAAGGACACCCCTCTGTCCAAGGCGCTGCTCTCCGCCATCCAGGGCGTCTCCCCCATCGTCTGCCGCGAGATCGCCAACTACGTCTTTAACGGCGACGACTGCGTTGTCTCCCAGATGACTCCCAACCACTTCGACCGCCTGCGCTTCTTTACGGCGCGGGTCATCGACATGGCCAAAAACTACACCGGCACCCCCACCAGCGTCATCGATGCCCGCAAGAAGCCGGTCGACTTCTCCTTCATGGATATCCACCAGTACGGCGGCATGATGTTCACCCATACATACGACACCTACAGCCACCTGCTGGACGACTTCTACACCCAGCGGGACAGCATCCAGCGGATGCGCCACCGCAGCGCCGACCTGCTCAAGATCCTCGCCAACACCTCCGACCGCATCGCGCGCAAACTCAGCCTGCAGCAGAAGGAGCTGGCCGACTGCTCCGACCGGGAAAAGTGGAAGATTTACGGCGACCTCATCAACGCCAACCTCTATTCGCTGCAGAAGGGCGACCGTTCCGCGACACTTGTCAATTTCTACGACGAAAACCAGACCGAAATCACTATCCCGCTCGACCCGCGCAAGACCCCTTCCCAGAACGTGCAGAAATACTACGGTGAGTACCGCAAGGCCGACACCGCCGAGAAGAAGCTGCGCGAGCTGATCGCACAAGGCCATCAGGAAGCCGAATACATCGACTCGGTGTTCGACGCGCTCACCCGCGCCCAGACCAACGACGAGCTCACCGCCATCCGCGCCGAGCTGGTGGAGCAGGGCTACCTGCGCCGCAAAGGCCCCGCCGCCAAAAAAGGCAAGGAGCCCAAGCTCAACCCCAAGCGCTACCGCTCGGACGACGGCTTCACCATCCTGGTGGGCCGCAACAACGTCCAGAACGACCAGCTTACCCTCAAGGAGGCGCACGGCCGCGATGTCTGGTTCCACACCAAAAATATCCCCGGCTCCCACACCGTCGTGCTCAGCGAGGGCAGGGAGGTACCGGATTCCACCCTGCATCAGGCGGCGATTCTGGCTGCGGTCAACTCCAAAGCCGCCGACTCCTCCCAGGTGCCGGTCGATTACACCCTGATTAAAAATGTCAAAAAGCCCCGCGGCGCCAAGCCCGGCATGGTCATCTATGTCAGCTATCAGACCGCCTATGTCACCCCCGACTTAGAGCTGGAAAAGCGCCTGCTGGTCGAATAAAGAGCAGAAAAAAATCCCCGCCACCTGGCGGGGATTTTTTTAAACGGACTTACTTGTTCTTTTTGCTCAGAAGAACCACGCCGCACAGCGAAGCTGCCGCCGCCGCGATCGCCATCATCGAGGAGGAGGCGTCGCCGGTCTCCGGGTTTGGTTTTGCCGTTTCGGTTGTCGGAGCGGTCTGCTCAGCAGCCGGCTGAGTTGCCTCGGTGGTCTCCTCCACCTCGGTGACAACCTCGTCCAGGCTCAGGACATAGTTGCCCAGCTGTTTGAAGGTCCAGCTGTCGCGCAGCGATTTTGGCGCCATGCCTGCCGGGATGGTCACCTCGTCGCCGTCCTGGTTGTAGAAGGTGACGGTGACATTGTTCTCACGCAGCGCGTCGAGGACATAGTCCGGAATCTCGTCGACAATGCCGGTGTAGATTTTCAGGCTGCTGCCGTCGCGGGCGGAGTTAATCTTGTTGATGGCCCGCTTCCACATGTTTTCCTCGGCTTCACGCTTGTCCTGCTCCGGGTCGCGGTGGTAGGAGACGTTGGAGTTCGAGCTGCTGGAGCTGCTGCTGCCGGTGTTGTGGCTGCCGGATGGGCGGTCGGTGTCAGGGGTTGGAGGAGTTGGACGATTCGGGTTCATAATGTAAGTCCCATCGGGGCCAGAAATCAAGCCTACATTTTCGAATCCAGAAACAGTAGAGCTTGCTTCTTCCCCTGCTTCAATCCAGACAACCGGTTTGGATGCATTCCCACTAAATGATAAGCTGCCTTTTCCAAATGTTAAGGAAGCCGTAGTCTCACCATTCGGGTCAACGTTAATACCGCCCCAAGATTTATCATTCAGAATCAGTGAATTGTTTCCATCCATAGTAACGGTAGAACCATTCACAATCAGCGGAGCTCCTTTGCCCGCCCCAGAATGATCAATCACCAAATCTTCAAGAACTACATTCTGGGCCTTATATGCCTGCATGGTATGCCTGTTCTTGTCGGTCGCCTTGATAGTGCCGTTCTTCACAGTCACATTATTGGCAGAAATATTGATCACATGGGAGGTGTTCGTTTCTTTATCGTCGAAACTTTTCGACGATGTGATCGTGTGACCGCCCAAATCCAGGGTTACTCCCTCCACATTAATGTCGAGCATCTTGTCAAGCTCAACATCCTGGGTCAAAGTAATGATTTTATCCGATGCGCCCACTGTAGATTCTAGCGCTTTCTCCAAGCTTTCATAGCCCTTTCCATCGACAGTAGCAACAACATTACCTGCAACTGTGCCGTCAAGTTTTATGTTTCCACCATTAATTTCACCCGAAACGGTACTGTTCGTCAAGGTGACTTTCTGCTCGCCTGCAGTTACATTTCCTATTATATCTACATTTGCAAAATTAAAGATGGAGTCCGCTGTGCTACTCTCAACGTCAATATTTCCGTCAATCGTAGCGTTATTGACAGTTAGCGTGATCTTGTTTGTTGCACCTTGATCTACAGTGATCGCATCGCCTTTTTCTACTGCCTTAAAATTTCCGCCTGTAATAGTAGCCGTGACTTCTCCATACTCGGCACCCAAGTTAATAACAGCGCCGTACATATTCGCTGTGCCATCACCGCTTGGAGTTCCTCCTAAATCCTGGTTGCTTGTAGAACGGAAATTTCCTCCCGAAATATTTAGAGTTCCTTGGTTAATTGCAATCGCACCTGCACCTTTAATATTTCCATCGCTAATTTCCAGCGTTCCCTTTTGAGGATGATAAATAGCATAATCTTCTGATTCTAACATTCCCCCTGAAACAGTGATATTTGTAGCTCCTGTATTAGTTCCATTACCGCTAATAGCAAAGGCTTTCGATTTAATTGTTCCTCCGCGAACAGTTACGCTAGCATTTCCAAACACGACGATGCCATAAGTTCCTGCAGTTGTATCAATTGTACCATCTTCCATAACAAAAGACGCTCCTCCGTCTACCCGAATTACACCTGTTCCCCCGTCGTTTGCTTTTGCTACAATTGATCCATTTCCTGCACTATCTTGGAGAATAAAATTTCCCCCGGTAATATGGATTCGACCTTCTACTGTATTTTCAGCAGTTATTTTTCGACCATTTAAGTCTAAAGTGACATTTTCTGTGCTTGAGATGCTAGCCTCAGTTATATCAATATCTCCCTGCAATTGAATAAAGCCACCTGTCTCTACAGCCCTCTTTAAATCTTCTAGTGTCGAAACAAGATGTGGATTACCTTCTGTTCCATCCCCTGGCAAATCCATCGGCATAATTCCATTCTCCGCCGCCGGGGTCGCTGGGGTCAGACCTGCCATCGGCAAGAAATCGCTTGGCTGCTCTGGGCCTTCGCCTTCAGTAGGTGGGTTGCCACTATTGTCATTGGAACCGTCGTCGGTCTGGTCATCGTTGACGCCGTCGTTGTTTTGGTCATTGTTGGTACCGTCGTTGTTCTCGTCATTGTTGGTACCGTCATTGTCCTGGTCATCGTTGGTGCCGCCGTTGTTCTGGTCATTGTTGGTACCGCCGTTGTTCTGATCATTGTTGGTGCCGTCGTTATTCTCCGTCTCACCATTATCCACTGTCGGTGGTGTCTCCGGGTTAGTTGGCTCTCCATCCGCCGAAACCATAAAGCTGCTCATGCTCAGAATCATCGCTGCGCACAGCATCGTCGAAACTGCTTTCTTCCATCCTTTTCGCATGGATTCTTCCTCCTTGTAAATAGCGCTTTGCCTCGGCCAGCATCGCCCTGTCAGGCAACGATTTTGGTTCTCTTCTGTTTAATGAGAGAAGCAAAAAAAGCCTAGGCTTTTTTTGGTTCTCTTCTGTTTAATGAGAGAAGCAAAAAAAGCCTAGGCTTTTTTTGAATCGAAGCGATTCTGCCCCTAGTATAGCACCAGCTTCGAAACGATTTCAAGAGATCGAATCCATGCGAAAGGCTCGTTTTCTAAATAAAAAGTGTCACATTTTTTGTCACACAAAAGGCGCATTTTAGCCAAATATCAAATATCAAAAACATCCAAATCTTCCCCGTTCACCACCGCTCCGCTGTATCCCGCGTCTCTGATCTCCCGCAGGATGGCGCCGCAGCGCCGCTGCAGCTCGGCCGGCAGGTTCTGCCGGTTGTCCTGGATGTTCATGTGGTAGATGCGGTGGTAGGTCACCAGCAGCTTCGGCTGTGCCTGCCGCGCCACCTCGGCTAGGTCGGTGCTCAGCGTGTGCACCTCCCGGTGATACCGCTGCCACTTCGGCTCCCGGCTGACTATCCCGGCGGCATACTCCACCTCGTGCAGCAGGATGTCCGCCCCCCGCGCCTTCTGCGCCACAATCTCCAGCGGCGCGGTGTCCCCGCTGATAACAATCACCTTGCCGTCGGTGGTGGTGAACTTGTACCCGTAAGCCTCCAGCGTACCATGGCTGACCGGGAAGGCCTCCACCTCCACCCGGTCGTCCCGATACACAATCCCCGGCTCGATCTCGGTCGCCTGCACCTGATAGCCCACCTCGTTGGCCCGCTCAAACCCGTGCAGACGAAAGTCGATATCCACCACGTAGGCCGCCAGGATGTGCTCGGTCATCGAGCGAATCCCCTTCGGCCCAAAGACCTGCAGCGGCTTGTCCCTCTCCAGCACCCACGGGGTAAAGATCAGGTCTGGATACCCCGCCGTATGGTCGGTGTGCAGGTGGGTGCAGAACGCCACCGTCAATAAATCCGGCCGCAGCGCGTCCACCCCTTTGTAGTACGCCTTCGACGCCTGCCGCACCACCCCCGGCCCAAAGTCAACAAGGTATGCCCTGTCCCCCACCACCACGGCGGAGGCCGGTCCGCTGGCGTCCGGGCAGGCGTTCGGGGTTCCTGTCCCCAACAAAACTAATTTCGTCTCCATTATCCATCCTCCTTAAGAAAAAACCTCCGCGCCCGCGGAGGTTTTTGTTTTGTTTTTCGCCTTCCTCAGCCACCTAGGCCCGAACCTCGTCCGGCTCGTCGGTATCCGGGAACTGCTGTCTTTTCTTAAAATAGTAAATAATGTACAGAAGGCCGGTCAGCACCCAGGAAATCGGGTAGCTGTAAACGATCATGTCCAGCGTGTTGTTCAGCGGCAGAATGAAGAAAATCCAGACGACACGGAAGATGCAGATGCCGCCGCAGGTCATCAGCATCGGCAGAATGACGTCTCCTGTGCCGCGCAGCGCGCCGGAATAAATCTCGACAAAAGCAAACGCCGCATATCCGGGAGCCATCAGCCGCAGGATTCCCATGCCGATATCGATAACCTGCGCATCGGTGGTAAACAGCCGGAAAACAAATCCGCCAAAAATCAGCAGCAGCACGCTGATGGCCACTGAGCTGCCAAAATCCATCGCCAGGCTGATGTTGATGCTCTTTTTCATGCGGCCAAATTTTCTTGCGCCGTAGTTCTGTCCAACAAAGGTGGTGATCGCGATGCCGAACGCGCCGCTGATCATCCAGTACAGCGAGTCAATCTTGCTGAACGCCGTCCACGCCGCCACCGTGTTGGTGCCGAAGGTGTTCAGCGAGCTCTGGATGATGACGTTGGAGATACTGTACATTGCCGACTGCAGGCCGGCTGGCAGGCCGATTTTGAGGATCATGGCCATCGGCTGCGCGTAAAACCGGATCTTGCGCAGGTGCAGCTTGAACATATCGGTCGAGCGGCACAGGGTGATGGTGACCAGCACCGCGCTGACGCCCTGGGAAAAGGTGGTCGCGATGGCCGCGCCCGCTACGCCCATATTGAAAAAGACAACCAGCACAATGTCCAGCACAATATTGATAAAGCAGCAGACAATCAAAAAATACAGCGGTCTGCGGCTGTCGCCGACCGCACGCAGAATGCCCGCGCCCACATTATAGATAAAGACAAAGATAAGCCCCGCAAAATAGATGCACAGGTAGGTCGCCGACATATCGATGATATCCTCCGGCGTGTTGAGCAGCTCCAGCAGGGGCCGGGTCAGCAGGATGGACAAAATCGAGACGATTACGCCGCCGACAATCGAAAAGGCGTAGGCGGTGCGCAGTCCCCTCTGCACGCCTTCCTGGTCCTTTGCCCCGTAGTGCTGCGAGATAACAACTGTTGCGCCGGAGGCCAGGCCGGTGAAAAAGCCGACGATCAGGTTGATGATCTGGCTGGTTGACCCGCCAACCGCTGCCAGCGCCTGGGTTCCCACAAATCGTCCCACAACCACCGTGTCCGCGGTGTTGTAAATCTGCTGGAAAAAGGTCCCCAACAAAATCGGGAAGAAGAAAACCAGCAGCTGCTTCCAGATGACGCCATGGGTGATCTGGTTTTCCTTCGATACTGCTTCCTTCATGAATATGCTCCTCTCATAAAAAATCCGTCCTATAATATATAGCATAATCGGACCCGCTTGTCGATAGGAAATGCAAAATAAATTTGAAAATTCAGCCTTGACGTCCGCCTTCTTGCCGCCGGCCAGCCGGCAGGGACCGCGCACAGAAAAAAGCCCCTCTCCACAACGGTGGGGAGGGGCTTGCCATCTTTATTTTTATCCTTTGCTCTTCATGTCCTGATACATCGCATACATCGGGGACGGCAGGCCAAAGCCGCCCGCAACCGGCATGGTCTCGCCGGTGACAAAGGAGGACATATCGCTGGCGAAGAACAGCACCGCGTTGGCGATGTCCTCCGGCACAGCCGGACGGTTGAGCGGGACATTCTTCAGGAACATGTTCAGAAATTCCGGGGACATGTTCTGCATGGCGGCGTCGGTCGCCACAAAGCCCGGCATCACCGCGTTGCAGCGCACGCCCTGCCGCGCATACTGCACCGCGATGTTCTCGGTCAGGTAGTTGATGGCCGCCTTGGCAATGCCATAGGCCGTGCGGGACAGGTCCGGATATCTGCCGCCGACCGAGGAAATGTTGACAATCGAGCCGCCTCCGGTCTGGATCATCGATTTGACCGCGTGCTTGCTCGGGATATAAACGCTCTTAAGATTGTTTTCGACAATCTTAAAGAAGCTGTCGGTGTCGCCGTTGAGCAGGTCAAAATCCACCTTGACGTCGGTGGAGCCGTAGTTGTTGACCAGGATATCGATGCGCCCTTCCTTGGCGACAACCTCGTCCACCATCGAGCCGAAGGTTTCCTCCTTGCCCGCGTCGAAGTAAACCACGTCCGCCTGGCCGCCGGCCGCGATGATTTCCCCCGCTGCCTTCTTCCCCGCTTCCAGGTTGCGGACCGCCAGATAGACCTTGGCGCCGTGTTCCGCCAGCTTTTTGGCGCAGGCCAGGCCGATGCCTCTGGTGGAGGAGGTGACCAGCGCGATCTTGTTTTCACAAAGTTTCATTTGACATCCGTTCCTTTCTCTCAGGCTGATTCTGACGGCCTGTTGATACTTCTATGATAGCATCCATCTGTGTCCGATCTTCGTATAATCCATGTCCAATCCGAAAATTCCACCAAAAAAGTGTATTTTCGGATCGACCGCGCTCAGAAAAGCTCGGAAATGCACCCCTCAAATTTTATTTTGCCAAATGCGGGGAGAGGTAGTATAATATGAAAAAAAGATGAGAGGTGATCGAATGGATTCTAAAAACAGAACCTACCTGGAGTGCGAGCGCCAATGGGTGTTCGCGCTGCTGATCTTTGTGGGCGGCTTTTACGGCTCCTACACCTACCTGCTGCGGGGCGGCGTTTTCTGCAACGCCCAGACGGCAAACTTTGTGCTGTTCGCCATCGAGCTTGGCAACTTCCGCTGGGCGCGTGCGGCCTATTACCTGATTCCGATGACTGCCTACATGATGGGCGCGTTTGTCTCGGAGGCAATCTCCCTCAAGCTGACCCGCGTCAAGTTCCTGCGCTGGGAGACCATCCTGGTCGGCATCGAGATTCTCTTCATCGCGGCGCTGGGTTTTGTGCCCGATTCCGCCCCCTTCCAGATCTCCCAGGTGGCAATCAACTTTATCTGCTCGATGCAGTACAACACCTTCCGGCAGGCGGAGGGCGTCCCGATGGCCACCACCTTCTGCACCAACCACGTCCGGCAGGTGGGCATCCACCTGTACCACTTCCTCTCCAAAAAGGACTCCCCGTTTCTGCGCCGGTCGCTCAAGCATCTGGGAATGCTGGCGATGTTCGTGCTCGGCGGCGTGATCGGTGTGTTCTGCTGCAACGTCTTTGCGGGACGGGCCATCTGGTTTGCCGCGCTGCCGATGCTGTTCCTGTTTTTAAACCTGCTGCGAGCCGACCTCACCACCGAAAAGGACCTGCTCGACACCCTGCCGCGCGGGCACTAACCAAATCAAACAACAAAAAAGGAGGCGTACGCCTCCTTTTTTTACACCTTTGAAAAAGCAACCAGCCCCGGGTCGGTGGGGTGGTCGACCACCAGCACCTCCCGCTGCGGTACTAGCAGCAGCACGATGGCAAAGTCCCCCACCGCCGCCGCCAGGTTCATCGCGCCGAACAGCATCAAGGCGCGATTCTTCACTCCATTAACGCGCTATATTCAAATTCATTATTTGTTCAACATGCAATAATAATGTGTGCTTTCTTTGTTAAGAATAAGTGTTGAGTTTATTCATTTTCTATGGTAATATTTAACTATAAAAGCATTATCTTATCAACAAATTTATGCTTTTATCAACAAAATTGTGTTTTAAAAAAGACACATTTTGCACACATCAAGTATTGGTTAGGAGGTTTTACAATGAAAAAATTTTTATTAACCCTTGCTACTCTCCTCATTTTCGTTGGCTTAGAAATTCCTACATTTGCACAGAGTAATGCTGATCCTGAAATCGATTTAGACTTGATCAAAACTGATCTTGTGTATTCTGTTATAGAAGCAGAAAAATATGAACAGATTGAAATTGGCAATCCTATGCTAGCCTTTGTATGGGACGGAACAAATTTAATATCTTCTAAAGAAGACGTTTTATTTTATCCTATCTATGGAGATAACAAAATCGTCGCTATCTTGTCCTACTTTAACCCCTACGATTCCCCAAGCTATTCAGTAGGTGTTGATTTTGCTCCTGAATTAGATGCCGCTACTAACAGTGGGGCGCAAGAATATTTTATTATCGAAGCTGGTTCTCAACTCTACATTTACACTAATGGAGAAGCCTCTTTGTTAAGTACGTATGGTCAACCTATGGAGGTCTCTGTCGGAGAAGAGGCCCTGCTGAATGAAAACGTTCAACAATCTAACGCTCCTCAACCCGACGAAGCCCCTACAGACATAAACGATATAAGCATAAACTATGAATCTAGCAATTCCTTAACATTAGAAGAGTTGGATTCTTATATCGAATCTAACAAAGACGCTCTTCTTGATGAATTAGCGAATTCTTCCGATATTTCATCAAATCACATTGACATCACTCCGACAAATTATGTACAGCCTAGAGCTATGCATTACTTGGATACTGAAATTTTAAATCAAGGTAATACAGAACACTGTACATTTTATGCTGCTACCATCATCGGTAATTATTTAACAGGCAAGGGGTCAACCCCTGCTGAGGTGATGGATTGGGCAAATGATGACTTTGGAAATATTTTTGATGCTCAAAATGTTCTTAACAATTATTACGGCTTGGATTATAGTTACATTTATGAAATCTACGGAAGAGATGCCTATTTATTTATCGAAGAAGGCTATCCTTTATATGCCGCATTTTATGACGAAGATAACGTAAAGGGTCATGCTTTAGCTGTAACAGGTTATTCCGATGCAGGTGATTATGGTATAGGTGTTGTCGAAACTCTTACTGGATCGCGTAAAGCTATTATTCCTTCTGCTAAAAGTACATATGTAACACGCGCCTACTCTCGCGACTGCTATTGGAAAGCCACACTATATTATAAATATTGGTAATTTTCATCTGATTTTTTCTCTTTTTAATTCTTAAGCTCTCGTAATCGAGAGCTTATTTATTTTGCACGCCGACCCCAGAATCGCCCGCCCGTGCTCGTCCCGTCCCTCTCGGGATACCGCATACCCCACAAAAAAGAGAAAGGACAGCAGGCACAGCGCCCACAGGACATAGACGGTGGTGGTGCTGTTTAAAAAAGCAAGGATCATCTCTCCCATCTTCTCCCTCCTCCTATCGCACCGGCAGCTTGCGCGCAATCAGGATGACCACATCCGCCGTCAGCAGCACCGCACTGTAGGCGGTCTGCAGACAGTTCATCGTCCGCGTGACGTTCTGGCCTGCCCAGCCGGAGCCGAACACATAGCCCAGCACGTTCATCACAATAAACAGCATGATAAAGGCACACAGAGCGGCGATGGCGATCACCTTGCGCCCGCGCTCGTCCCGCCCCTCCCTGGAAAAGTAGTACACAAAGAAAAGCCCCAGCCACACAAATCCCAGCAGGCCGTTTACCTTCAGGGCCGCATCGCTGTCTATCAGGGCAACCATCCACTGCTCCATCATTCATCCTCCCGAAAATCAAACAGTTCCTCAATCGTCACATCAAATACCCTGGCGATGCTGTACGCCAGCAGCATCGACGGGTTATAGCGGTTTCGCTCCAGCTGCATGATGGTCTGGCGGGACACGCCGACCAGGTCTGCCAGCTCCTGCTGGGTCATCCGCCTGGTTGCCCGGTAGATGTGAATCTTGCTGTCGAAGGTGTATTTGCTTTTTCCCGCCACCTGCTCACCGCCTTTCTTTCTGGAGTCATAGGTCGTTATCAGTATAACACATTTTGCATCCCTTTTAAAAGAATTTTTTTCGGTTGCGCCCGGCCAAGCAGGAGGAGGGCGAAGACAGCAGGTGTCTTCGCCCTCCTTCAAAGGGGAGTGAATGAATTGTGCCGCAAAAATCGGCTTTCAAAAATATCGTTTATCAGATCACGTGGTAGGCCAGCAGCAGCTTTTCGATTTCGGTCCCGGAAATCTTCTTGAGCGCTTCCTTGAGGATCATCCGCTCCATCATGCCAAGGTCCATATCGGTAATTTTCCTGCCATCGCGCAGCTCGACGGTCGCCTTGAGCAGCTCCCGGATATCAAAGGCGCTGCCCCACACCTCCGGCACACCGCGGTCGATATCGAGCAGGGTGTACACCGCCTCCATGCCGGTGCGCATCGAGTATTCGGTGGTGAAGATGGTGTCGCGCGGCGTCTCGGCAAACTGTCCGATAAAGGCAAAGTTGACCGCGCCTTCCGGCACCACATCCGGCCGGTCGCCCGCTGTGCGCGGCATAAAGAAAGCGGTGATATACGGCATCATGCAGGGGATGGTGTTGGCGCTGTGTTCGGCCATCTCCTCAATTTCCGCCTCCGGCACACCCAGGTGGTACAGCCATTCCATGCAGATCTCCTTGCCGGTGCACGCGCGCATCGGTTTTTTGATATAGTTGCCGGGGCGGTCGCTGAACAGGCCGTAGATCCAGCCGACCAGCTGGCCTTTGGGCTGTTCGCGGAACTGCGGCTGACGGTTGAAGGTCCAGCTGAGCAGCCAGTTGGAATCCTTGACGGTGACAATCCCTCCGGTCACCACCTTGCCGCTGAAGGGGTCTCGGCGGCAGATTTTCTGCACATAAGGCGGAATGCGTCCGTCCAGCGTCGTGACGGTTGCGCTCATCCAGTTGGTCTGCTCCGGGTCATAACAGAATTTGTCCGGGTTGCCAAAGCTCTCGTCCTGCTCGGCAATCCGCCGCCAGAGGTCCCAGCCGCCTCCCTGTCCAAGCGCCGTGTTGTAAGCCGCCGGCGTGTTCTGGGAGCCAAGAGCCGCGTTCTCAACACAACCGCCGTTGGTGATAAAGAGCAGATCGTTTTCGCTCAGGTCGATTCCCTCCGCCGCCTGCTCCGGACCCACCAGCAATTCGATATGCTTGGCCAGCTTTCGCTCCGGCTGGATGTCAAATCGGATGTCGCTGACCTTGGTGTTGTAGTGGAACTGCACGCCGTGCCCCTCCAGATAGCGGACCATCGGCAGGATCATCGACTCGTACTGATTATAGCGGGTGAAGCGCAGCGCCGAAAAATCCGGCAGTCCGCCGACGTGGTGGATGTACCGCTGGATATACCGTTTCACCTCCAGCGCGCTGTGCCAGTTTTCAAAGGCAAACATGGTGCGCCAGTACATCCAGAAGTTGGACTCAAAGACCTCGTCGTCAAAAAACTCGTTGATTCGTTTGTCATACAGCGCCTCGTCCGGAGTAAAAAACAGCCGCATGATCTCCTTTGCCGCCTCGTCGGAGAGGCCGAACTTGTTGTCTGTGTGGGCGCTTTCGCCGCGGTTCTGGGTCGCGCGCATCAGCGAGTAGTTGGGGTCTTTCTTGTTGAGCCAGTAATACTCATCCAGCACGCTGACCCCTTCCGTCTCGATGGAGGGGATGGAGCGGTACAGATCCCACATTACCTCAAAGTGGTTGTCCATCTCGCGGCCGCCGCGCATGACATAACCAAGCCCCGGGAATTCGTATCCGTCGCAGGCGCCGCCCGGAATCGGATCCTTCTCAAAGATGTGGATATGGCTGCCCGGCATCTGCCCGTCGCGTACCAGATAGCAGGCGGCGGTCAGGGCCGCCAGGCCGGTGCCGATGATGTAGGCCGACTTGTGCTCAACATCCTTTGGCTTTTGCGGGCGGGCAAAGGCTTCATAGTTTCCGCTGGAATAATACATAAACGATACCTCCGTTTTTTATTTTCTGCCTCTATCATAAACAATCTTCCCGCAGGAAACCATAAACAGATTGGCCCCGATGATGAAAAATTCATCATCGGGGCCAATCTGCCCAAACCTTCATACTCTGTTTACAGCTCATTCTCTGTCGGTTCTCATTTTTTCCAGCGCGCGGACGATATCCCCCTCGATCAGAAGGCTGATGCGCTCCACAATCCGCCTCGGGTCCTCCTGCATCCCGTCCCGAACCCAATCCAGCATGATCCCGACAAAGGCGTACTTATAAAAATCGGCGATGAATCGCTTGTCCCGCTCCGCCACCGGAATCCCCGCGGCCTGTTCCTCCACCACCGCAAACACCAGCTGCTGCACCATCCGGTAAAGATACCGCTCCACCTGTTCCCGGCTGACTGCGTGATAGACGTTTTGAATAAAGGGCTTGTTTTCCAGCACCGCCTCAAAGATATTCAGAAATCCCTCCTGCCAGGTGGCATAGGTCTTTTTTCCATCCAGCGCCCTGGAAGCGTCCTCAAAACAGGCCCATTCCACCAGGTCATAGATGTCCTGAAAGTGATAGTAAAAGGTCATGCGGCTGACCCCGCAGTCCTCGGTGATGTCGGCAATTGTGATTTTGGTCAGCGGCTTTTGCAGCAGCAGCCGTTTCAGCGACGCTTCCAGCGCCTGCTTTGTAATGTTGGACATCACACGTTCCTCCTCTCCGGCTGCGTGTCTCCTGTTTCTTCCAGGCATCTTGTATACAATACCTCCTTCGCCCCGAAGGAATCCTTCCTTTCCGATGCCAGTAAAAAGCCGTTCTTTTCATAAAAGTGCCTGGCCCGGCCGTTCTGTTCAAAGACCCACAGGGCCGCCCGGCCATATCCTGCCGCCCGCATCTGCTGCAGGAGATACTCCATCATCATCGAGCCGTACCCCCTGCCCCAGTTTTGGGGAAGGCTGTGGATGCAGACAAGCTCCGCCCAGCCCGGACGCTGTTCCGCCCGGAAGCTGCCCCAGAAAGCCATGCAGTGAGGGCAGTCGTTCAGCAACAGTAGCGAGCCTCTCAGCTGCTGCCCGGTCAGCACCCGGCGGTACATCTGCTCTATCCGCTCCTGCTCCAGATGTTTCTCCAGTTCTTCCCTCGGCAGGATGTCCGCATAGGCCGCCCTCCAGGATTCCACCTGAATCTGCGCCAATATATTTTCGTCGCCGATTGCAGCTTGCCGAATCTGTATCCTGTTCATCCTGTTTTTCCTCTCTACCGCTCCATCCGGCCCAGCGCGTTCTGCGCGCCCGCCACATCGGCGATATTTTCCAGCGCAAAGTAGCTGCCGTACCGCCGCCCGTTTCTGCCGTAGCTAATCTCCGAAAACAGGATGGTTCCGGTGCCGTTTTTGTGCAGATGAATGTCCATCGGCGGCAGATCTTCCGCCCGATAAATCCTGACCTTGTTGCCCGAGCGGATGATGAGCTTTTTGTTGGTGATGATGTAAAAGGTCTTGTCCCGCAGATAGAGCGTCTGCAAAAACCGCCCGAACAGTAGATAGAGGCCGATGCCGATAAACGGCAGCCCCCACACCACCATCAGGGGTGACCTCGAGGTGGTGACCGCCAAATATTCCCAAAACAGGGCAAAGCCCAGCCAGATGACACTGAACGGGAGCAGCACAATGTCCCTACTGGTCAGGCTTACCCCCTTCTCCGGCGCGCCCTCCCACAGAATGTATTCGCCGTCCATGATGTACGGCTTGCAAAAATCGTAATGTTCCAGATTGGTCATCGGTTGCAAAAACCTCCTCTCATCGCTTTGCCGCTCACCGCAGCTTTTTGGAAAGATACAGCACCAGGTCGTCATCATTGCGGCAGCCGGCATAGGGCGCACAGACCGCGTCCCGGTACCAGACGCCGCTTCCATCCGGGATATACCCGCGCTTGATGTACATCCGCTGCGCGCTGCCATACCCGCTGTGCAGTCCAACCCCCAGAAAGACGGTGTCGGCATGCTCCGCCGCAATCCGCTCGGCCGCATCCATCAGCCTGCTGCCGATGCCGCGGTTGCGGTACTTTGCCAGCACCCCAAAATCGACAATCTCCGGGATGCCCTGCCCGGCAAACGCCCCCTGCTCCGGGGCAAGATAGACGTTGATGTATCCGGCAACCTGCCCGCAGTACTCGGCTGCCAGGGCAATTGCCTTCCCCTCCTGCTGGTCCCGGAGCCGCTGCTCATACTTTTTCGGGCTGGCGTTGACCCAGCCCTGTGCGACCTCCTCGCGGGCAATTACCTGCGCGTCCTCGGGCCGCAGGGAGCGGATGGTGATTTGCTCATCCATTTCGTAAATCATTTCGCCGCCCCCTTAACAGCCGCGCTCCAGATAGACCGACTCCCTGCCGTCCTCCACAAAGGATTCCTGCACGGCAAAGCCGTTCTTTTCCAGCACCCGAATCGAGGCTTTGTTGTCCGCAAAGGTGAAGGCCCCGACCGAGCGCAGCGAAAAGCGCTCCACTGCCTGCTGCAAAAACAGCCCAACCGCTTCGGTGGCAGCGCCCTTTCCCCAAAGGGCCTTGTCGAAGATGCAGTAGCTGAGCATCGCGTTGGGGGACTGCTCGCAATCGATGCAGTAGCACCAGACGTCCCCGACGTAGCGCCCGTCCGCGTAGATGGTCCTTCCAAAGCTCGCAGCACCCGGCAGCAGGGTCGCCTCAAAGTTCGCCAGCGCCTGCTCCAGGCTCTCCACGCTTCGCGGCAGCATCCGCTCAATCTGCTCATCCTGCGTCCGCTCAAAGTAGACGCGCACATGCCCGGCGGTGCGCTCGCGCAGCTCGATCTTCATCTTCGCTCTTCCGTCCTTCCTACAGCTTGTTTACCAGCTCTTTAAAGTGCCGTCCCCGCGCCTCAAAATCCGGGTAGAGGTCAAAGCTCGCGCAGGCCGGGGAGAGCGAGACGATGTCGCCTTCCCCCGCGATCTCCCGCGCCTTCTCCACCGCCTGCTGCATGTTGGAGACGTGGTAGATGGGCAGCGCCTGCTCGTCAAAATCCGCGCAGGCCCGCACCGCCGCCTCAATCTTGGGAGCGGTGACGCCCATCAGAATCAGCGCCTTGACCTTTTCCACAATCTTGGGGGCCAGCGGCTCGAACGGAATCTTCTTGTCGTAGCCGCCCGCAAGCAGGATGATTTTCTGATGGAAGGAATTGAGCCCCGCAATCGTCCTGGTCGGGCTGGAGGCAATCGAATCGTTGTACCATTTGACCCCGTCCAGCTCCCGCACAAACTCGATGCGGTGCTCGACGCCGGGGAAGGATTTTGCCACCGAGACGATGTTCTCCCGGGAAACCTCCCCCCACACCGCGCTGATGGCGGCCAGATAATTTTCGACATTGTGGATGCCGGGGATACGAATCTGATCCATCGGCAGGATGGCGGTGGTGCCCTTGCGGTCGTTCATGTAAAGAACGCCATCCTCGCCGAGATAGGCGCCGAGCGCCGGCTTTGTCCTGCGGCTAAACTGCAACGCCATACCGCGCACCTGAGGCACAAAGGAGGCGGTGATCTCGTTGTCGGCGTTGAGCACGGTGCGGCTCAGGCCCCCCTGGTGCAGATAAATGTTGCGCTTGGCATCGATGTATTCCTGCATGTCCTTGTGGACGTCGAGGTGGTTGGGCGAGATGTTGGTGATGACCGCCACGTCGGGGGACTTGCGCATCGAAATCATCTGGAAGCTGGACAGCTCCACCACCGCGCGGTCCTCCGGGCCGATCTGCTCGATGCGAGGCAGCAGCGGGAAGCCGATGTTGCCGCCCAAAAAGACGTTGAACCCCTGCGCCTTTAAAAATTCCGCAATCACCGAGGTGGTGGTCGTCTTGCCGTCCGAGCCGGTGACCGCATAGATCTTGCAGGGGCACAGGTCGAAAAACAGCTCCATCTCGCTGACCACCGCCACGCCGCTGCGCTGCGCCTCCTGCAGGGCCGGGTGATAGTAGTACATGCCCGGCGTGCGCAGAATCATGTCCTCCTCACACAGGTTGTCCAGATACCCTTCCCCCAGAATGAGCCGGATGCCGAGCGCCTCCAGCTGCCCGGCCTCCTCGCCGATCTGTTCGCGGGTGCGCTTGTCCCGCAGACTGACCCGCGCGCCCTTCGATGCAAACATCGGCAGCAATTCCCGATGGCTGCGGCCCAGTCCGATGAAGGAAACCTTTTGATCCTTTAGGCCGCGATAAAATAATTCCAGTTTGTCGTTCATATCGATAACCCCCTTGTTTTGGTTCAGGCAGGAAAATTCAAAATTCTTTTTTCATTATACACGTTCGCGGGGTCGCTGTCGAGTAAAGATGGTCAATTTTTCGCCCTCCCTCAAAAGATTCCTTCCCACAAAACGGTGGAAAAGGGTTTGACATCGATTGATAAAATCGATATAATTATAGTAAAGCAATTCATTTTTTCTATCTTGTTGCAGGGAAAGGAGACTTCTTATGAGAAAGATCGTTTTGTATGGAACCGGCACATGAGGCGGCTGCCCACCAGTGAAAGAGGTTCTTTCAGAGAATAACATCAAATATATGTACGTCGACATCTGCGAGAGCGTCGGCAAATTAAAACAGTTCCTCAAAATTCGCGACACCGCGGACGCCTGCAAGGAGATCCGCGAGCAGCATCGCGCCGGCATCCCCTGCATCGTTATCGACGACGAGGTCATCCCGGTCAACAGCCCGGAACATATGCAGCAGCTGATCGAGCAGTATCAACTGCAGCAGGCATAATGCTTTTTCCCTCTTAAAATAACATCGCGGCAGCGCCC
>OOBJ01000891.1_pt1 | contig 20535 bp, 21 predicted proteins | sample 1671331 | NCBI WGS metagenome assembly OOBJ01 (sample SAMN06348145, study PRJEB24527) | human gut metagenome | biome: human gut; feature: ankylosing spondylitis patient; material: feces | host: Homo sapiens | place: China | collected 2015-10 | reverse complement strand
CCGGTATCCGGCTGTGGTCCCGGGTGCTGGATATCCCCCAGAAGATCCTGCTGCCTCTGATCTTCACCTTCTGCTTCGTGGGTACCTACGCCTGCAACCGCAGCCTCAACGACGTGTACATGATGATCATTGCCGGTATCGCGGGCTATGTGCTGCAGAAGATGGACTTCGCCCTGCCGCCCATCATTCTGGGTGTCATCCTGGGCGGAATGATCGAAAAGAACTTCCGCCGGGCCCTGATCCTGTCCAATGGCGACGTGGGCACCTTCTTTACCCGGCCCATCAGCTGCGTGTTCATCATCCTGGCCGCCGTTTCCCTGTTCTCTCCGGTCATCAAGACGGTGATTGCCAGCAAGAAGGCCAAGAAGCAGGCAGCTGCCGCCGCTGTCAACGACAGCGAGTCCGCGTCCTGACACACAGATATCAGCTTCCTCATTACCGTTTCTCTCCACACTCAGAATGCCATCGCCCACCTCCTTCAGGTGGGTGATGGCATTCTGGCGGTTAAAAAAACGGGGGCGGACTCGTGTCCGCCCCCGCAGTATATACACAAATCAGTCCTGGGTCTCGATGAGGCCGTAGCCGCCGTTGTTGCGGCGATACACCACGCACACGGCGGAGGTATCCATATTCCGGAACACATAGAAGGTGTGATCCAGCAGGTTCATCTGCAGAATGGCCTCCTCAGTGGTCATGGGCTTCACGGCAAAGCGCTTGGTGCGCACCACGTCGAATTCCGGCTCCTCCACCACGTCAAACTCGGCAGGAACGGTGGACGCCAGGGCATCGGGCCGCAGATTCCGGGCCAGACGGGTCTTGTTCTTGCGGATACGGCGGTCGATAAAGGCAACGGCCTCGTCAATGGCGCCCCGCATGTCGCCGTCGGGGTCCTCCTCCTGGGCGCGGAACAGCGTGCCGTTGGCGGCGCGGATGGTCAACTCCACCACACAGCGGTTTTTCTTCTCTACGGCGAAGGTCACAAATGCGTCCGCTTCCTCCGGGAAATACCGATCCAGCTTGCTGATTTTCTTTTCGGCATAGTCCTTGATGGAGTCGTTCAGGGCGATCTTCTTGCAGGTAAATGTGAACTTCATAGTTGGTTGCTCCTTTCGCAGGTATCCCTTTCGGGGCAAGGGTCGGGGAGATGGTTCCCCTTATCCTTATCCGTATTATAACATAATGCCCGGGCCTTGAAAAGTAGGCACGGGCATTTTTGGCAGAGATTCACAAAAATTTAAGATTTTTTTGTCGTTCGACCAGATGTGACAAAGGTTCCTATTTACACGGCAGGCAAAATGGCGTATCATAAGTATCGGAAGCTTTCCAATATCCCACCCGCTTGGGCCGCTCTGCTTGCAGGGCGGCTCCTTTTTTTGCCGGGGCCTTGACAAACCGGGAGGCTGGGGTACATGGGCTGTGAGAAAAGCAGCAGGCAGGGAGGAAACCATTATGCGCGGTAAGAAAAAGAAAATGTCCCAGGCCATGGCCTTCATCGTGCTGTCCGCCCCCCCTTTGCCATTTTCGTGTTTGCGGGGCATTCGGTGGCGGCGCAGCTGGCAGCCATCCCCCTGTATATTGCCTCGTCCCGGCGGATCAAAGCCAACCCATGAGCTTCACAAAGCTCCACAGCAGCTTGCAGCCATAGAAGATGATCACCGCGCCGCAGACCTTGTTGATGATGTTCAGGACCTTTTCGTTGAACCGGCTTCCCAGCAGGGATACCACCGTGGACAGGGTCAGGAACCACAGGACGGAGGCGCTGCCGAAGCCGAAGATAAAGGGCAGATCGCCGCCCTGGGGCAGGCTGGCCCGGAAGGCCCCCAGCATCATGGTGCCGTCGATGAGGGCCTGGGGATTCATCCAGGTCACCACAAAGGCGGTGGTGAACAGACGCCAAAGGGGCACGTTCACGTCCTTGCCGCCCTCCAGGGAGGCCTTGGATCGCAGCAGCCCCACGCCGATCCAGATGACGATGAGGCTGCCCAGGCCCAGGATGACCTTCTGAAGCCAGGGCAAGGCCTCCATCAGGGCGCCGGCGCCCAGGAAGCAGGCAATACCCAGGGACACGTCCCACAGGATCACGATCAGGGCGGTGAGATAGACCCGAGTCCGCTTCTGGGTCAGGGCGCTGTTGATGACGAACAGATTTTGCAGGCCGATGGGGGCCACATACGCAAGGCCCATGGTCAGGCCCTGAAGATAAATGTGCATTTGCTATTTACTCCTTTTTCCTTATCTGATACAATAGTAGCACAGTCCCGGAAAAAAGCAAGCACGCAGAAAGAACTGACCAGGTCAGGAGGAGCTTACCATGTCCCATTACGACTGTCCCTGTATGGAGAAATGTCCGCTGCACTGGGCCATGAGCCGCATCGGCGGCAAGTGGAAGGTGCAGATCCTGTGCTCCGTGGCCAATGCCGGGAGCATCCGCTACAACACCCTGCGGGGAAAGCTGGACGGCATCAGCAACACGGTGCTGGCGGCGGCGCTGCGGGAGCTGGAGCGGGACGGCCTGGTGCGGCGGCAGGCATATCCCGAGGTGCCGGTGCGGGTGGAGTACAGCCCCACGGAGCGCTGCCTGCGGCTGCTGCCGGTGCTGGAATCCCTGTCCGACTGGGCCGAGGCGGAAATGGGCAGCGGGGAGGGAGAGCTTCCGGAATAGAGTGAATTTTTCCGGGCCAGGTAAGAAAAAGCTTGCATTCTGGCGCAGAATGTGTATAATAATTGAGCAGGGCGTGCGACGCCCTGCAACATGGGCTTGTAGCTCAGCTGGGAGAGCGTACGGTTCGCATCCCTATGGTCGCACATCGACCTGCGAGTTTCAGTCCATGATTTCGGAGAGGTTTTTCTCTGAATTCTTCTAAAATCGGAAAACTTGAAAATCAGCTTTTTGTTGCAAAAACCCGCAAAAAGCGGCAATATGGGCCTATAGCTCAGCTGGGAGAGCGTACGGTTCGCATCCGTAAGGTCGTCGGTTCGATCCCGATTAGGTCCACCATTTCGAGAAAAATCACCGCCATTTTGGCGGTGATTTTTCGTTTGACCACAATAATACCACAGACGGCAGAAAATTTTGACCGCTTTTGAAATCCGCAGGCGGTGAGTAGCAGCCCCTCACCACCTGCGGATTTTCGTTTTATGTGTTTGCCGGTGCGGCAAGTTCTGCTCTGACCTCATCGTAGTATTTCTGCACCGTGGTGCGGTCCATGCCTGTTTCCCGTGCGATATAGCTTTTATTGCTCACGCCGGGGTGCTGGCGCAGGTACTCCACCAGCTGCTTTTTCTTGGGGCTGACACCGTCCGGATACTCCGCAGCCGTCCCATTCCGCAGGGCGGCGATCTCCGCTTTCATTTGCAGGATCAGCTTTGCTAGCTTTTCCTCACATTCCTCCCGTGTGCGGCCGTATACATTGCGGGAGTGCTTCTTGCCGTCTGGCCAGACGGGCGAGTACCGTCCCTCCCACAGATCCTCCTTGAGCTGCTTGATGTAGCCCGTGCCGGGTCTGCGGCGCGGCGGTGTGTACGGTTCAAACCTCTGCGCCTCTGATGCAGCTTCTGCTTTCTGTCGGGATATTTCTGCCTTTGCGATGCCGCGGTCGATGCTGGCTGCGGCATTTTCCTGCATTTCGTTGGTAATGTGGGTGTAGATATTCAGCGTGGTCTTGGCGGAGACATGGCCAATGATGGCGGACAGTGTCTTCACATCCATGCCGTGTTCCAGTGACATGGTGGCGAAGGTATGGCGCAGATCGTGAAAGCGCACCTTTTTGCAGTCTGCCCGTTCCAATATCTGCTGGAGCCGCTTGCGGACATAGCTGGGGTCGATGGGCTGGTTCGGCTTGATCTCGTCAGAGTACAGCGGGCGGGCTTGCAGCTTCTTCAGCTCAGAGTTGAATTTGCGGGTGGACAGGACAGTGAATTTCTTGCGGGCATACAGCTCGCAGATGGCGTGTGCCAGAGTACCTTCCTCCGCATAGGAGCTTGTCCCGTCAGGAAAACTCTCCTCGAAATGCGGTGCCGCCGTACAAGCCAGCCAGCGGTGGGCGCTGGATGCGCTCAGAAGGGCGTGTTGTCTGGGGGTAGGCATTGTCCCACCTCCCGTTAAAGCTGCGCTCCGAGGGCTTTCAGCTCAGCACCAAAGGCGCTGTATGCCTCCTTCGGCAGCTGCGTTACGGCCTGTACACCGAACTTGCCCAGCAGAGCGAGGAGCTGCGGCATCTTGCCTGCGTCGATCAGCGCCGCACCCGCGCGGCTCAGCGCCTCCACGGTGTAGCTCTCAACCGGAGCGGCGGGCGGCGCAATCGGGGCAGCAGTCGTCGGTGCAGTCGGCTGAACAGGGGTGGGTGCAACAGTGCCGGTAGTTGGCGCAGGCTGAACAGATGTCGTAGGGTTTATGGCGGGGGCAGCAGGAGCGGCAGGGAAATCAACGTTGACAACGCCTGCGTTGTCGATGTGGTGGTTGTTCCCTCCGTGCTGATGGCAGACGAATTCGGGCTGCTTGCCGATGGCACCGGCCAGCGCGGTCAGCGCTTCCGGTAATCCGGGGATTTCGATGGTCATTTTGATCTCAAACATGATTTGCCTCCTAAATGTTCTTCAGATCGTCGATGATTTGTTGCCAGCTGTCGGAAACGTTCAAGACGTGCCTTGAGTATTGACTTGAGTAGTAGCCTTGCTGCCAGAGCTTCGCAGCGCCGCCCTCGCCGCAGTTATAGGCCATGAGGGCTTTGTGCTGGTCGCCGTACTTGTCCAGCAGCTCACCGATCAGGAGAACACCGGCAACAATGTTGCCCTCGTAATCGGTGGGTTCGATCCCAAGTCCGCGCAGGCGATCATAGTTAATCGGGTGAACTTGCATCAGGCCCCAGCAGGTGCCGTTGTCTGCATCGAGGTTGAAGCTGCTCTCGCATTCCGCGATTGCCAGCGCCAGTGCATAAGGGACGCCGTAGTCCTCACACGCCTGCTGCATTACCTCCTGAAGCTCGTAGCTCAGCGGAATGTCGTCACTGTGTAGGAATCCCTGCCCTTCTGTCTCCTGCGGTACGGTTTCCGGCTCTGTGACCGGCTCGTCCGGTGTGGAGGCGGTAGGGGGTTCGGTTTCCGGAACGGACATTTCAGTCGTGGGAGCGGGTGCGGTTTCCTCCGGTGCGGGCGCTGCGCCTGACGCGCAGTTGACGGCAAGGATCGTGATTACGACCGCCTCCAACACTGCCAGCACAAAGAGGCTAAGAGCGATACGGCGCAGCCTATTGAACTGCTGGTGCTGCCATCTGCGTGTCGTCGTCATCATAGAACTTGCCTTCCTCTCTGCATTTCTGTAGCCACGCTTCGTAGCGGCGCAAATTCTCCGGATCAGAGTAAAACCGCTCAATGCCCGCAAGCAGCGTCCGGCAGAGAATATCCATTTGTACCCGCGGAATCTGCGTGCAGTCGATTTTGACGTTGGCCATGATGCTTTCCTCGTTTCTTACTGATTAACTGTGGGTTCGCTTGCCTGCCGCTGCTCAAGGCGTTCAAGCGCATCAATGATGCGCTGCTGGGTCGTGGCGTTGCCCTTCTTGTTGTGGAGAACAGCGGACAGGTACGAGTTCGTCAGCCCTGCTTCATCGGCAAGCTGCTTGCCCGTGATCGCCGCCATGTGCATACGCCCGACCACTTCAGCGGTCCAGTCGAAATTCAAATTTTCACCTCCAAGTTCAAATATTTTTGCAAAAGGAGTTGAAATATTTGTACTGTTGTGGTATCATAGAAAAGGTGTGTATCTGATACCCTTTCGACGGCTTCCTCCGTGCCAGCGGAGGGGGCTTGCTATGCTATAGCCGTCGTTCGTTCAAATATTTGCTCCACGCTTTACATTATAGAGCAATCATTTGAACTTGTCAAGGGGGTTGGAGCAAATATTTGAATTTTCCTCGGAGGCAATATGTTTTACGATGTGTTCAAAAAGCTCTGTGATGATCGGGGCATCAATCCGACGCGCGCAAGTGTAGAGATCGGCTTCAGCCGTGGCAGCGTGTCTTACTGGAAGAAGCGCTATTTGGATGGCTTCGACGCAAAGCCTGATTCTTACACCGCTGAAAAGATTGCGGACTATTTTGACGTTTCAGTGGATTACCTGCTGGGAAGAACGGACGATCCGATTGACTACGACAAAAACGGGGACGCACTTGCAGAAATCCCGCTCACCTATGTTGAGGCGGCGAACGGTGATATGAAGAAAGCTCGGCAGATGATGCTTGCCGTCGATGCCGACGCATTGCGAGAGCGCGACGCCGTGCCAGAGGTGTATCGTCAGTATCTAAAACTGGACGAAATCGACCGCGCGAAGGTTGAAGCATATATCACCGGTCTGCTGTCGTCCGATAAGTACCAGACGGTCGCTAAAGCAAAGAATGCCTGATACGGCGTGAGGGAAAGATCCTCTACGTCGATTTCAAACGCTTTATGGGGTGAAGGGAGGTCGTGGTCATGGATGGACACGATTACGAATATCTGGTCGCAAAGTACCTTCGCGGGCACGGCTACACCGGCGTTAAGGTGACAAAGGGATCAGGTGATTTTGGCGTCGATGTTACGGCCCACAAGGCCGGGCACAAATACGCCGTACAGTGCAAATATTACTCAAGCCCTGTGAGCCTCGGCGCGATACAGGAAGCGGTAGCCGGAAAAGCGCTCTACAACTGCGACCGTGCAATGGTTGTCACCAACAGCACATTCACAAGAGCCGCACGCGAGTTGGCAAATGCGAATAACGTTCTTTTGCTGGAAAACGTCCGCAGCGCAGGAGCCTTCCGTTTCTCACAGTTGCCAAAGGGCGTGAGAATTTTTCTGCTCGGCACGTACCTGTTCGCGGCGTCCGCTCTCTTTGTTGCCATGCTGGACATAAACAAAGAGCAACCGTTCTGGACGGCGGTGTATAACGTGGTGACAACGATGACGTTCATGTTATTCCCACTGTGGATAGGCCCTGCAATTCGCGGCGTCAAAAAGTTGTTTCAGCTGATTTTCATTAAAGGCAAAATTAGAGAAGTTGAATCGACGCTCGATCAAATGACAGTTTCCGCACAATCAGCACAGCCCAAAATTAACGCTTCCGCATTACAGCCATTTCTGCCTATTGAAATTCGTGATAATCGAGACGAATTCGCAAACAACCTGTCCGAATTGTCAGTGCTTACAACGTCCGCAATTCAGCGCAAATGTAAATGCGGAAACAACTGTGCGTATGCAGTTCTTCAAAGCCTACAGGTCTACGGAATGATTCGAGAGATTCGGCAATTCACATACGAATGGACAGAAAAAGCCCTCCTGCTGGGCGCAGAAGGGCGTAACGGGTAACAGATATGTCGATAGATATTAAATGGCAAGTGCCAATGGCAAAGCCGGAAGTCAGCGAACTGGCCGTCGTATATGCCCGGTATTCAAGCCACAGTCAAGGTGAACAGTCCATCGAAGGGCAGCTCTCCAACGCAAGGGACTACGCCGCCGCACACGGCTACACCATCGTGCATGAATACGTTGACAGGGCAAAGAGCGGTCGGACGGATAACCGTGCCGAGTTCCAGCAGATGCTGAAGGACACGGCCAAGCGGCAGTTTTCGGTTATCATCCTCTGGAAGGTTGACCGCTTCGGGCGTAACCGTGAGGAGATCGCCATAAACAAGATGAAGTGCCGCAAGAACGGCGTGCGCGTCGAGTATGTGGCGGAAACCATCCCGGACAGTCCGGAGGGCGTAATCCTCGAAAGCGTGCTGGAAGGCTTTGCAGAGTATTACAGCCTACAGCTTTCGCAGAACATCCGCCGTGGCCGTGCTGAGAGCGCCGAGAAGTGCCAGTCGCTGGGCGGAAACCGCCCGCTGGGGTACAAGACCGGGCCGGACAAAAAGTTCGTCATAGACGAAAATACCGCGCCCACAGTGAAGATGATCTTCACCATGTATGCGGATGGCAAGACGGTTACGGAAATCGTTGACAAGCTGAACGAAATGGGTCTGCGGACGTTGCGCGGTGGCCCCTTCACCAAGAACAGCTTGCATTCGATTCTGAAGAACAAGAAATACATCGGCATTTATGAGTATCAAGGCCGCGAGATCAAGGACGGCGTTCCTCGGATTATCGAGGACGACGTGTTTAACAAAGTACAGGAAATGCTGAAGATCAACAAACGAGCACCAGCGAAAACATGGTCGCGCGCCGACTACATCCTCACGGACAAGCTGTTTTGCGGCAAGTGCGGCGCTCTGATGTTCGGCGAGAGCGGCACCAGTAAAACCGGCGCAAAGCATAATTACTACATCTGCTCCAACAAGAAGCGCTTCCGCTCCTGCGACAAAAAGGCCGTGCGACAGGCAGACATTGAGGACACCGTGCTCAACGCCACCCACGAGCTGCTGCAAGACGACGAGCTACTGGACTACATCGTTGACCGCACATGGGAGTATTACCTTGCACAGGACAACAGTCAAGAGGAGCTGCGTAACCTTCAGCGGCAGCTTGCACAGACTGACACCGCCATATCAAACCTCATTCGGGCCATTGAGGCCGGAATACTGACCGAGGAAACCAAGAAGCGCATGGACGAGCTGACGCAGCAGAAAGCCGATTTGAAGGCGTCCATTGCCGACAGGGAGATAGCCCGTGGTTTCCACCTGAAAAAATCTCATATCGCGTATTATCTCCGCAGCCTGCGTGACGCTGACTGGTCGGACAAAGAGGCACAAAAGCGCCTGATCCAGACCTTCGTAAATGCAGTATTCGTCTATGATGACCACATAACGCTGACGTACAACTTCAGCGGAGATAAAAACACCATCACACTGCGTGATATGCAGCGTTTTGAAGACGGGGAGGAGTTCGGATGCCGTGCGTCTCGCTCCACCAAAAAAGCTGTGAAATTTTGTATTTCACAGCTTTTTTCAGCTTTTGAGCGGTCCACACCGGAAAGCGGAATACGGAAGGGTGGACGGCTTGAAAATTTCATGGCCTGGAGGTATAATGAAATCCGTAAAGGGGAAGGGCTATGTCTTTGAACGTTATTTTATTGAATGGTGCATCCAGCAGCGGAAAATCCACATTGGCAAGGGCATTAAGGCAGCGCATGAGGGACACCAAAAGGGAAGAGTATCGGGTCGTCTCTATTGATGACTTTTTGGATATGACGGTCCATCAGCCTGTTTATGAGGACGATGTTTTTGAAATATCTCACCTGCTTTGCCAAAAGGCATTGGATATCTTAAATGCCGGTGACGGAGCTATTATTGACCATGTAATTACCAGTGAGCGTATTTATGAGCAATTAATGGAAGCGCTGAAAGACTGCGCGCTGATCACGGTACAGGTAACGTGCCCGTTAAGCGAATTGGAAAAAAGAGAAAAAAAGCGTGGGGACAGATCAATTGGATCGGCAAAGGCCTCTTGCGCGTACCTTTATCCACAAAAGGGGTATGATCTGACATTGAATACGCTGGAGATGTCTCCGGAGGAGTGTTCTGAAAAGATATGCGCATTATTGGATTGAAACGAAGCGGCGTCCGTCAGGACGCCGCTTCAGCCTGTCAAAAAACTACCCGACCGCCCTGGTTTCTGCTATAATAGAAGAAACGGGGGTGTTTTTTATGGAAGGCTGGAGAAAAGACGCACGGCGCGAACCGATCATTGTAGACTTGGATGCACTGGTGCCGAAAGACCATCTGCTGCGGAAGATTGAGAAGGTCATGGACTATGAGTGGCTGTATGAACGACTGGAGCCGTACTACTGCCATGGCGGATGCGAAGGAGAAACACGCTATGCGCTATACACACCGCCGAGGCTTGGCCGCCGTCACCAGATAGGTCAGGCTTAAATTTGCTGCCATGAATCTGAAAAAGCTGGCAAATTGGAGTTGGAGGGCCTTCATTTCCCAGCTGATACTCGCTTATTTTTCCCCAAACTGCAACAGAACCCCCGCTTTCGCCGCATGAAAGCAGGGGTTCTTTGACAGACTGAGGAGCCCTCCGGCCCCAGCCGGAGGGCGTGCTTCCCGATCCGTCTTATTCATTCTCCGGCGGTTATTTTCCCTGGGTGATCTGCTCACACAGCCACTGGGAGAAGAAATAAGCGTATTTGCCATAGGGGTGGACGCCGTCGCCGGTGTATTCCGGCAGCATGAAGCCGTCGCTGCCGCAGAACAGCTCGTCCGAGTCCAGGCAGCGGATGCTGCCGCCGTCGGCCAGGTCCGCAAAGCCCTTGTTCACCGCCGTCAGGCGGCTGTGGGCAAAGCTGGGATTCCCGGCGGCAATGTCGGCGGTGACGCCGTAAACCTTCAGAATGTAAATGGTGGCGTTGGGCTGGAGCTGGCGCAGCTGGTCCAGGTCCTCCTGATAGGCGTCGAACAGGTTCCCCAGAGGATACCCGGCCTCGTTGAGGCCCAGCATGATGAAAATATGGCTGTACTCCCGGGAACGCAGCAGCGACGCCAGGTCCGTGGCGCCGAAGTCCTTGTCGGAGGCGGTGGTGGAGAACATCTTGAACACCGTCATGCCCACGTCGGCGAAATAGTCGGCATTGCCCAGCCGGGCATAGTTGGCTACGTTCACCATCCGGGAGTCGCCGATGAACAGCGCATCGTCGAAAAAGCTCTCGTCCTGGCCGTACACGGCATTGGTGACCACCACCGGGGGCTGGGGCTCCGGCTCCGGTTCGGGGTCCGGTTCAGGCTCCGGCTCCGGTGCCGGTTCGGGGTCCGGCTGGGGGTCCGGCGCAGGCGCATTTTTGGCCGCCAGCATCCGCTGCCAGTCCGTGTCGTCCCGCAGCATCAGAAACGGCACCGCCACGGCCCATTTGTCGTCGTAGCCTCCCACATATTTTTGCAGCTGCCCCTTCATCACCAGACCGCACGCGGCGGCGGCGATGCCGGTGACCACCAGGATAAAAGCCAGCGCCAAGGGGCGGAGGTTGTGGATATGCTTCATGAGAATTGCCCCCTTAGAACGAGAAGTACAGAAACGGATCGTTGGTGGCCACGGACATGCAGTATACGCAGGCCCAGAACAGCACCGCCAGGATCACCGTGCCCAGCCAGGAGCTGCGAATGCGGTTCCACAGCTTCTCCGGCCCCGGAGTGGAGAACACGATGCCCAGCACCAGCAGCCACCAATACTGTTTGCCGTATTGCAGCCAGTCCCCGGCGTTGACGGCCACCCCCCGGGACACGATGGGGAACAGGCGGCCCAGGTACACGCCGATGCGGCCCACCGATGGGATGGCGAACAGCAGCCAGCTCAGGGGGATCATCAGCACCATGTAGACCCGGGACAGCACCCGGCTCTTATCCAGCACCCGGTCCCAGCCTGCCCGCTCCAGAGCGATGAGGACAAACAGAAACAGGCCCCACAGCAGGAAATTCAGAGTGCTGCCGTGCCACAGGCCCGTCAGGACCCATACCGCTAACAGGTTCAGATATGTCCGGGCTTTGCCCTCCCGGCTGCCGCCCAGGGGAATGTATACATAATCCCGGAACCAGGAGCTGAGGCTGATGTGCCACCGGCGCCAGAAGTCCCGCATGGACCGGGCAGCATAGGGATGCTCGAAGTTCCGGGGCAGGCGGAAGCCCAGCATCCGGCCCAGCCCCAGAGCCATCCAGGAATAGCCGCAGAAGTCCAGATACAATTGCAGGGAATAGGCTGCGATGCCCATCCATGCCAGAGGCGTGGACACGCTCTCGTAGCCGATATTGCCCACCTGACGCCACAGGCCGCCGATCTGGTTGGCCAGCAGCACCTTCATGGACAGACCCAGCACGAAGTCCCGCAGTCCGCTGTCGAAATCCTCCAGACCGGGCCGGGGCGGGGCGGACAGCTGCTGCTGCAGGGACAGCGGGTCCATCAGAGGGCCGGACAGCAGCTTGGGAAACAGCAGCACGCCGGTGAAAAACAGCAGGGGCTTCGTCTCCGCCGTCACCCGGCCCCGGTACACGTCAATGAGATACGCCGCCAGCTGGAAGGAATAGAAGCTGATGGCCAGGGGCAGCGTCACTCCCAGACCCAGGAGCCCCGCATATTTGAAGAAGAACAGGCAGCCGAACAGGGCCGCCAGGCCCAGCACCAGCAGCCCCCGGCTTTTCCGGGGCTGCATCCCCCGGCCCAGGAAATATACCAGCGCCGCCAGGCCCAGCAGCGGAGCCAGGCACCAGGGCCTTTTCCACACGCCGATGACGTAGAACACCAGGCTCCCCAGACACAGCAGCGCCGTCCGCCAGCGGGCGGGGACCAGATAAAACGCCGCCAGAAACAGCGGCAGAAACGCGAAAACAAATGCAAGCGTATTAAATCCCATGATGGTTTTCCTCTTTTTATCTCCGCAGGGCCGCAGCCCCGGCTGAACTCACAGAGCATATTATAAGGCCGGGCCGGAGAAAATGTCCAGTTAAAAGGCGGAAACAAAATGTTACAAATTATGACAAAACCAACTGCGGAGGCCGTGGGAAAAGACACGGAAAAGTTGCGGTTGACTTTTTCGGAAAATACGCTAAGATGGAGGGTAGAAAGGACACGCGATTCTGTCAAAATTGTAGGAGGTCACCAGATATGAAATTTTCCAGCAAGGTCCAGAAATGCGGCCTGTCCCCTATGCGGAAGTTCCACCCCTACGCTGTGGCGGCCCAGGCCAAGGGTCGGAGAATCTATCACCTGAACATCGGCCAGCCGGACATCGAGACGCCCAAGGCGTATTTTGAGGCCGTGCGGCATTTTGACCTGCCGGTGCTGGAATATGCCCCCTCCCCCGGTATGCCGGTGCTGGTGGAGGCCATTCAGAAATATTACGACAAGCTGGACATGCACTTTGACGCCGGGGATATCCTCATCACCAACGGCGGCTCCGAGGCGCTGCAGATCGCCTTCAACTGCATCCTGGACGACGGCGACGAGGTTCTGATTCCCGAGCCCTTCTATCCCAACTACAACACCATGGTCCGCACCTGCGGCGCGTCCATCCACCCCATTCCCACCAGTCCCCACGAGGGCTACCGCTACGCCGACCGGGCCCGGGTGGAGGCGGAGATCAACCGGCATACCCGGGCCATCGTATGCACCAACCCCGGCAACCCCACCGGCGTGGTGCTGACGCCGGAGGAAATGCGGATGCTGGTGGACGTGGCCAAGGCCCACGACCTGTTCATCATCGGCGACGAGGCGTACCGGGAGTTCGTCTACGCCGGGGAGCCGCTGCAATCCCTGGGCCAGTTCCCGGACGCGGCGGAAAACGTCATCGTCATCGACACCGTATCCAAGCGGTTCTCTGCCTGCGGCGCCCGCATCGGCTGCCTCATCACCCGCAACCGGGAGCTGATGGCCCACGCCATGAAGTATGCCCAGTGCCGCCTGTCGGTGCCCACCCTGGACCAGGTGGCCTCCGCCGCCCTGTACGATGTGGGCCCGGAGTATTTTGCCGCCGTGCGGGAGGAGTATAAGCGCCGCCGGGATACGGTGATGCAGAAGCTCCAGGCCATCCCCGGCGTCATCTGCGAGTGTCCCAAGGGGGCGTTCTACGTCATGGCCCACCTGCCGGTGGACGACGCCGACACCTTCCAGCGCTGGCTGCTGGAGGAGTTCGAGGACAACGGCGACACCGTGATGTTCGCTCCGGGCGAGCCCTTCTATGCCACCCCGGGCCGGGGCCGCAGCGAGATCCGCATTGCCTATGTGCTGAAGCAGGCGGATCTGGAGCGGGCCATGGACCTGCTGGCCCTGGGCATCCGGCGCTACAACGCCCGGTAAAAAGCGTGTCAGAAAAAACACCACGAAAGGGAGGACCACATCGTGACAAGAGACGAGCTATGCCAGGCCGCTGTGGCCATGCTGGACCGGGCCTATATCCCCTATTCCCACTTCCCGGTGGGGGCGGCTCTGGAGTGTGCCGACGGAACGGTGTTTACCGGCTGCAACATTGAAAACGCCGCCTACGGCTGCACCATCTGCGCCGAGCGCACCGCCATCTTCAAGGCCGTCAGCGAGGGGCACCGGGACTTTGTGCGCATCGTCATCGCCGGACGGAGCGAGGACTACTGCGTGCCCTGCGGCTCCTGCCGCCAGGTGATGATGGAGTTTGCCCCGGAGATGGAGGTCATCTGTCTCAACGGCCGGGGCCAGGCCAAGAGCTTCCGGCTGCGGGAGCTGCTGCCCTACGGCTTCGACCAGAGCTGGCTGTGAAAAAAATCATCGCGCGCCGCCGGTCTGCGCTTTCCGCGCAGGCCGGCGGTTTGTTATCCCTTTTCTTCGGGTTCCGGCATTTTTTGCGCCATGTTCCTGTTAACATAATTATGTGGAAAACCCTGTGGATAATGTGCAAAACCCTTGCGGATACCGGATACCGGCCCGGTTGCAAAAGAATTATGGGGACCCGGCCTGCGTAACTTTTTGACCCGGCAAAACATTTTTGCCCCGTCCGGCGGCGGCACTTGCCAGACGGGAAGTTTTGCGTTACAATAGATTGTATAATCGGAGTTTTGGCGGCCTTGACCGCCGGAGGGAATCTATGGCCAAGAAAAAAGTATACGACAACGACAGCATATCCAGCCTGAAGGGTGCGGACCGGGTCCGGAAACGGCCCGGCGTCATTTTCGGCTCCGACGGGCTGGAGGGCTGCGAGCATGCGGTGTTTGAGATCATGTCCAACGCCATCGACGAGGCCCGGGCGGGCTTCGGGCGGCTCATCACCGTGACCCGCTTCCTGGACAAGTCCATCCAGGTGGAGGACCAGGGCCGGGGCTGTCCCGTGGACTGGAACGAAAAGGAGGGGCGGTACAACTGGGAGCTGGTGTTCTGCGAGATGTACGCCGGCGGCAAATACGACCCCACCGGGGAAAACTATGAGTTCTCCCTGGGCCTGAACGGCCTGGGCTCCTGCGCCACTCAGTATGCCAGCCGCTACATGGACGTTACCGTCTGCCGGGACGGAAACGAGTATAAGCTCCACTTCCGGCGGGGCGAGATCGCGGGTCAGATGGAGGTCACGCCCCTGACCCGGAGGAAAACCGGCACCACCATTCGCTGGCTGCCGGACCTGGAGGTGTTCACCGACATCGACATCCCCCTGGACTATTACCGGGATGTGATGAAGCGGCAGGCGGTGGTCAACGCCGGGGTCACGTTCCGGCTGCGCAGCGAGGTATCTGCCGGAAGGTTCGACACCCAGGACTTTCTGTATGAAAACGGCATCCGGGACTATATTGCCGAGCTGGCCGGGGAAGACCCCATCACCGAGCCCGTGTGCTGGGAGGCGGAGCGCCAGGGCCGGGACCGGGCGGACAAGCCCGAGTATAAGGTGAAGCTGAACATTGCGTGGTGCTTTTCCAACCGGGTGCACCTGATGGAGCACTATCACAACTCCAGCTTCCTGGAGCACGGGGGCAGCCCCGACAAGGCCACCCGCCTGGCCTTTGTGGCGGCACTGGACAAATATCTCCGGGACAACAACAAATATACCAAGGGCGAGAGCAAGATCACCTTCCCTGACGTGCAGGAGTGCCTGCTGCTGGTCAGCAGCAACTTTTCCACCCAGACCAGCTACGAGAACCAGACGAAAAAAGCCATCACCAACAAGTTCATCCAGGACGCCATGTCCGAGTTCCTGCGCCAGCAGCTGCAGGTATATTTCATCGAGAATCACGACGCCGCCGAGCGCATGGCAGCCCAGGTGCTTATCAACAAGCGCAGCCGGGAGACGGCGGAGCGCACCCGCTTGGGCACCAAAAAAAAGCTGACGGAGAAGATCGACATTGCCAACCGGGTGCAGAAGTTCGTGGACTGCCGCACCAAGGACGTGGACCGGCGGGAGATCTACATCGTGGAGGGCGACTCCGCTTTGGGCGCCTGCAAGCAGTCCCGGGATGCGGAGTTCCAGGGGCTGATGCCCGTCCGGGGCAAGATCCTCAACTGCCTGAAGGCGGACTATCCCCGGATCTTCAAAAACGATGTGATTACGGACCTGATGAAGGTGCTGGGCTGTGGCGTGGAGGTGCAGGGCAAGGCGGCCAAGGAGCTGAACCAGTTCGACCTGGGCAGCCTCCGCTGGAGCAAGGTGGTCATCTGCACCGACGGCGATGTGGACGGCTTCCAGATCCGGACGCTGATCCTGACCATGCTGTACCGGCTGTGTCCCACCCTGATCCGGGAGGGGTACGTCTACATTGCGGAGACGCCGCTGTTTGAGATCACCTATAAGGAAAAGAGCGCGGAAAAGACGTGGTTTGCCTACTCCGAAAAGGAGAAGGCCGACATCGTCCGCCAGCTGGAGGGGAAGAAATTCACCGTCCAGCGATCCAAGGGACTGGGCGAAAACGACCCGGAGATGATGTGGCTGACCACCATGAACCCGGAGACCCGGCGGCTGGTGCGTGTGCTGCCCGACGAGGCGGAGGAGACCGCCCGGGTATTCGACCTGCTGCTGGGCGATAACCTGGCCGGACGAAAGGACTATATCGCCGAGAACGGACACCTGTACCTGGACATGATCGACGTAAGCTGACAATAACCCCACAACGAAAGGAACCCGTTTCCTATGGCAAAGAAGAAAACAGAACCCAAAGCCGTTCACCGGCCCGCAGACCCCAATGTGCTGGGACTGCGGGGGACGGTGGTGGAGCAGCCCATCACCCGGACTCTGGACGAAAACTATATGCCCTACGCCATGAGCGTCATCGTCTCCCGGGCCATTCCGGAGATCGACGGCTTCAAGCCCTCCCATCGCAAGCTGCTGTATACCATGTACAAAATGGGACTGCTCACCGGCGGGCGCACCAAATCCGCCAACATCGTGGGCCAGACCATGCGCCTGAACCCCCACGGCGACCAGGCCATCTATGAGACCATGGTGCGCCTGGCCAAGGGCAACGAGTCCCTGCTGCACCCCTTTGTGGACAGCAAGGGCAACTTCGGCAAGGTGTACTCCCGGGATATGGCCTATGCCGCCAGCCGGTACACCGAGGCGAAGCTGGCCCCCATCTGCGCGGAGCTGTTCCGGGACCTGGACTGCGACGCCGTGGACTTTGTGGACAACTACGACAACTCCATGAAGGAGCCGTCCCTGCTGCCCACCACCTTCCCCAACGTGCTGGTGTCCGCCAACCAGGGCATCGCCGTGGGCATGGCGTCCCAGATCTGCGGCTTCAACCTGGGGGAGGTGTGCGACACCACCATCGCCCTGCTGAAAAACCCGGACCACGACGTGGCCTCCACACTGCTGGCCCCGGATTTCCCCACCGGGGGCCAGATCATCTGCGACCCGGCGGAGCTGCGGGAGCTGTACCGCACCGGCCGGGGCGGCGTGAAGGTCCGCTCCCGGTGGCGGTATGACAAGCAGGCAAACCTCATCGAAATCTATGAAATCCCCTACTCCACCTCCATCGAGGCCATTCTGGACAAGGTGGCGGAGCTCATCAAGGCCGGGAAAATCAGCGAGATCAGCGACATGCGGGACGAGACGGACCTGTCGGGCCTGAAGCTGGCCATCGACCTCAAGCGCGGCGCGGACCCGGAGAAGCTGATGACCAAGCTGTTCCGCCTGACGCCCCTGCAGGACACGGTCAGCTGCAATTTCAACATTCTCATCGCCGGGATGCCCCGGGTCATGGGCGTGGGGGAGATTCTGAACGAGTGGACGGCCTGGCGCACGGAGTGCGTGCGGCGGCGGGTGTATTTCGTGCTGAACCGCAAAAAGGACAAGCTGCACCTGCTGCTGGGCCTGAAGCGTATCCTGCTGGACATCGACAAGGCCATCGCCATCATCCGGGAGACCGAGGAGGAGGCCGAGGTCATCCCCAACCTGATGATCGGCTTCGGCATCGACCAGGTCCAGGCGGAATATGTGGCGGAGATCAAGCTGCGGAATATCAACAAGGAGTATATCCTCAAGCGGGTCCAGGAGACCGAGGACCTGCAAAAGGAGATCGCCGACCTGGAGGACACCCTGCAAAAGCCTGCCCGGATCCGGAAGATCATCGTGGGCGAGCTGGAGCAGGTGCGCAAAAAGTACGCTGTGCCCCGGCGGACAGAGATCCTCTACGGTCACGAGGTGGAGGAATACGTGGAGGACGACCAGCCGGAGGATTACCCCGTGACGGTGTTCCTGTCCCGGGAGGGGTACTTCAAGAAGATCACCCCTAAGTCCCTGCGCATGAGCGGGGAGCAGAAATACAAGGAGGGCGACGGCCTGCGCCAGCAGGCGGAGACCGGCAACAACGCCGAGATCATGTTCTTCACCGACCGGTGCCAGGTGTACAAGACCCGGGTGTCGGAGTTCGGCGACAGCAAGGCCAGCGTCCTGGGCGACTATCTGCCGGGCCGACTGGCCATGGACGAGGGCGAGCGGGTCATCTTCATGGTGCTGCCCGGGGACTATTCCGGGTGCCTGCTGTTCTTCTATGAAAACGGCAAGGCCGCCCGGGTGGAGCTGTCCGCCTATGCCACGGTGTCCAACCGCCGGAAGCTGACGGGGGCCTACTCCGACAAGAGCCCCCTGGTGAGCATCCTGCCCCTGCCGGAGGACCGGGAGCTGGCCCTTGTGTCCACAGAGCCCCGGGCCCTGCTGGTGCACACGTCCCTGCTGGCCCCCAAGACCACCCGAAATGTCCAAGGCGTGGCGGTGATGACCCTGAAGCCCAAGTATCACCTGGACCGGGTGCTGCCGGCGGAGGAAAGCGGCATCGTGAACCTGGCCCGCTACCGCACCCGCACCATCCCTGCCGCCGGCGCCATCCTGAAGCCGGAGGACCGGGGCGAGGAGCAGCTGACGCTGCTGTAATGCGAAAATCGGGCGGTGCGCCGGGGACGCCGCCCCCTACGCACCATATAAAATATTTTCCGCCCCCGACCGATATCCCTGCGTTTTTCCACATAACAGAAAGAGAGGTGTCCCCTATGTCTGCTGCCAAAATTCTCAAGCGCTACGCGCTGATTACCGTGGCCTGCGGCCTGTATGCCCTGGGCTTCAACTGGTTCTTTGTGCCCAACCGCTTCACCGTGGGCGGGTTCACCGGCGTTGCCCAGATCATCAACCACTTCCTGCCTATGCTGCCGGTGGGTATCGTGGCCCTGGTGCTGAACATCCCCCTGTTCATCCTGGGCTGGCGGAAGATCGGCCGTGATCTGCTGATCTCGTCCCTGTACGCCACCGCCGTCAGCTCCCTGATGATCGACGTGCTGGCCTCCCTGTATACCTTCCCGGCCATGGATCCCATTCTGGCCTGCATTTACGGGGGCATCGTGGTGGGCATCGGCTGCGGCATGCTGCTGCATGAGAGCGCCACCACCGGCGGCACGGAAATGGCCGCACGGCTTCTGAAGCTGAAGTTCCAGGGACTATCCATCGGCAGCCTGTGTCTGGCGCTGGACGTGGCCGTGACCCTGGGCTATGCCCTGTGCTTCCGGGACCTGTCCCGGGCCATGTACGGCATTGTGGCCCTGTATATTCTGTCGCTGCTGATCGACCGGGTGGTGTACGGCCCCAACGCCGCCAAGGTGGCCTATATCATCAGCGAGCAGTATGAGGCCATCACCCGGGAGCTGCTGCAGCTGGACCGGGGCGTGACCCTGCTGGAGGGCAAGGGCGCCTGGAGCGGCAAGGACAAGCGCGTGATTCTGTGCGCCTTCGGTCGCCGCCAGATCATCCCCGTGAAGAAGCTGGTCCAGGCCGTGGACCCCAACGCCTTTGTCATCGTCTGCGACGCCCATGAAATTCTGGGCGAGGGCTTCGGCACCTATGACCCCACGGGCCTGTAACGGAGGGGCGGCCATGAGAAAAACCGCGCTGGCCGCCGTTCTGGCGGCGCTGACGCTGCTGCTCTCCGGGTGCGGCTCACTTCTGGAGCGGGACTACAGCGTGGTCCGGCCCCACAGCTCCACCTACTACGAAAGCGAGGACCGGTCCGTTCTCCGGGCAGAAAGCTATCAGGACCTGGTGAACGACCTTCTTCTGCTGCTGACCGGCGGGGCCAAGGAGGGCACCGTCTGGCTGTATGCCGGGTCGGAGCCTATGGACGCCTCCGCCGCCGCAGAGCGGGCCTGCAAGGAGGTGCAGCAGGAGACGCCCCTGGGGGCCTATGCCGTGGAGTATCTGACCTATACCGTGGACGACAGCGCCCGGAACTACACGGCCATCCAGCTGACCATCGGCTATCGCCGGACCCCGGAGCAGATCGCCTCCATGGTGTATACCACCAGCATCTCCGCCCTGCACGACCTGCTGACCTCCGCCGCCCGCAGCGGAAGCGGCGAGCTGGTGGTGCAGGTGGGATATTTTGACCACCAGGAGGAGCAGGTCCGGGCCATTGTGGACCAGGTGCAGGCCATGGAGGCCCCGGAGGAAAAGGAGCCCTGGACCGTGAACTTCTATCCCGAGGGCGGCGACGTGGGCATCATCGAGATCATCCTGAAAAAAAGCTGAAAAAAGCAGAACGCAGGGGTTGACAAATCCCGCCAGCCGGGTTATAATCTATCTTGCGTTTGCGGGCGTAGCTCATCTGGTAGAGCGCGACCTTGCCAAGGTCGAGGTAGCGAGTT
>OOBJ01000852.1_pt1 | contig 21146 bp, 26 predicted proteins | sample 1671331 | NCBI WGS metagenome assembly OOBJ01 (sample SAMN06348145, study PRJEB24527) | human gut metagenome | biome: human gut; feature: ankylosing spondylitis patient; material: feces | host: Homo sapiens | place: China | collected 2015-10 | reverse complement strand
GGAACGCTATAAATTTGAAATGGGTGGCATTAAGCATCTTAATTATAGATTTATTATTAGTCATAAATAAATTATAATCCGCTATAGATATTTGGAGAGAATAAAATAGCCGGAATCAAATTGAGTTTCTTTTATTTGGGTGTATTTCAACAAATTGATAGTATTAAAGAGGAAAAAATTGCTGATCAAGTTTTTGTTATAAAAATATATTGGCTGTTGAATTATATGATATTTGCAAGCCTTGCTTTTACAGAAGGGCAGGAGTGTATAGTGGTGCACTTGTCAAGACAAAAAATCAGACATTTTATAATGAACCTAATAATTCAAGCTACAGCCTCTGCATCATCTAGCAGCATTGCCGGGAAGTAAGCTTTTGCCGGTTGAATGTTGCCAATAGCTGAGTGGCAGCGTTGAAAATTGTATGTTTTGATGTAGTTCTTAATAGCTTTTCGTGCTTCCTTAATATTGTTATATTGTGTCAAATAAGCCTCCTCATATTTAAATGTACGAAACCACCGTTCAATCATAATGTTATCGGCCCAACGGCTTTTGCCATCCATACTCTGCCGGATATGGTTCTGCTTTATGAAATCAATGTAACTGTTGCTGGTAAATTGACTTCCTTGATCCGAGTTTAAAATGAGTGGTTTAGCTACTTTAAAAGCCTTTTTAAGTGCCGTAATGACCATTCTGGTATCAAGCGTGTCATCAACCTCCCATCCCACAATACAGCGGCTGTACCAGTCGATTACAGCAGTAAGATACAAAAAGCCATGTTGAATTGGGATATAAGTAATATCGATTGACCATGCCTGGTTAGGACGATTAATAACAGCACTCTTCAACAGGTATGGAAAAACCGTAGCTTTTTGTTGACGTTTTGACAGATTCATTTTAGGATAGATAGCACCAATGCCCATTTCCATCATATAGCGGCTTGCTTTACGGCGGCCAACAGGGTAGCCATTATTCTTAAGCTGATATGATATCTGTCGAGCACCCCAAGCTGCCTTGTATTCAGTGTTAATAGAATCCCAAACAACCATTATAATGCCGATTATTACAAGAAATGTATACTTTGTCGTGGAATTATTGAAGGCATTACCAATGAAACGCATTATTCTGATTGTAAGGCAAATCAGGACATTCTGAAAAAGGCCGAAGCTATAAAAGAAAAAGCCCAGGAGCTGTCTCGTATGATGAATGAATTGCCAAGAAATTACCCGGATGCTTTAGTTTGGCTCATGAAACAGAAGAATATTACGGTTGAACAATTGGCGGAAAAAGCAATGGTTGATAGCAAGACTATAAGCAGGATGAGAACTAAAGCTGATTATAAGCCTACATTGGAAACCGTAGTTGCTATTTGCATCGCGTTACAACTTGATTCCGATGTCAGTTTTGAATTACTAAAAATGGCAGGTCGGCATTTGGATTGCTGTTCCTCAGAACGGGATTGTATGTTACGATGTTTGCTTAAGCAGGGATGCTCATCTGTTCAAGAGTGTAATGAAATACTGTCATCAGAAAAGCTTCCGCCACTAAAATCCAATTAAAATCATAAAATTTAGTATTTAACCAGACATATTATGTCTGGTCTTTTTTTATGCGTAAAACTAGGGGTTATGAGGCTTATGAATTCTTGAAACTTCTGTTTAAACAGTTGAAAAGCTTATAAAAAGGACATTTCGTGACCGTGTTAAATAGCTGATTCGTCGATATACTGACAGTATGAAGTACATGGGTAGCACAACCCTTACTGTGCAAATAGAATTTATTCGCAAGTCCGAATAGCGCTATAAGGATGGCGGATGCATAAAGTGGAAACCACAGCTCATACTGTGGAATACCAAAGATGCACCTACCGTGTTTTCCTATGCCTATTTTGACTGTTCGAAAGCTGGAGCCGGTGTATCTGGTTTCAGCTTTTTTGTCATCTGCCGCCTGATTCGGACGGAAAGGATGACAAAACATGGCAATCAGAGTCAAAAGTGAAAAGAAGCAGCGGTATATTCCAATGGAAGTTACCAAAGAAACAATCGTGGATTATGGCATCACCCGGGCCAAACTCACGGGGTGGAAGATAGGCAATAAATGGAAACAGGTTATTTTAGTTCCCGCAACAGAAGAGCAGTATCTTGCCTACATGCGCCCACTTTGGCGTCAGGATAAGCAAGAACAGCGCACTGAACAGCCAATTTCGTTGGATAAACAGTATGAAGAAACTGAATATGAGCTTCCTGATCCAGCTGATCTGGAAGCTGATGTCGTGAAACGGGAACTGCATACGGTTTTATTGAAAATTGTATCCAGTATGGACAAGAAGAACCGTACCATTGTAGTCCTGTTCAGCCGTGGTTTTACGGAAGTAGAAATTGGAAAAACTATCGGAATGAGCCAAAAGGGTGTTAACAAGCGCAAAAAGAAAATTTTCCTGACGCTGAAGACGAAACTGAAAGACTTCCGGTAAGCAATGGATCCCGTCAAAAATGGCGGGATTTATTTTTTTCAGGTTCTTAAGCAGGCATGGAATGTCCTTTTACTGTCAGAGGGGCAAGCAGAGAACCCTCGGAAAGGGGAACCAGTTATGATAATCCGATGCAGAACGGGAACTTGTAAGCTATTGAAAGACAGATATTTTTGGCGGAAAAGACAAAAGGAGTGAGCCAATATGGGGAAAACAGATGAATTGTCAAATTTGGCAGATGAACTTCAGCAGTGTGCCAAAAACATGATACGTATTGCTGATAAGTTGTGCCAGCGCGCCGGTACATCAGCAAAAGAAGAAAAGAAGGCGGGGAAAAAGCTTTCCCTGGAAGAAGTACGAGCTATGGCAGCCGATAAGGCGCGGCAAGGTTTCACTCAGCAGGTAAGGGAACTTATCAACAAGTATGGTGCCGATAAGCTGTCTGCTATGGATCCCAAGCACTACCGGGCATTCCTTGCGGAAGTGGAGGTACTTGGAAATGCCGGATAAACACGCAGTCTTATCAGCATCATCCAGTCACAGGTGGCTGCAATGCCCACCCTCGGCATTGTTGTGTGCCAAAGCGGACGATACCACCAGCAAATTTGCCATACAGGGAACGGATGCCCACAGCCTTTGTGAGTACAAGCTGAAAACAGCGCTGGGACAGGAATCATCAGATCCCACAGAAAATCTTACGTACTTCAATGAGGAAATGGCGGACTGCGCAGATATGTATGTCCAGTATGTAATGGAGCAGCTTGCGGCGGTACAGAAAACATGTAAAGATCCGTTGGTGCTGGTTGAACAGCGACTGGATTTCTCCCGATGGGTACCGCAGGGTTTTGGTACCGGCGACTGTGTCATCGTGGCAGACGGAGTGCTTTCGATTACGGATATGAAGTTTGGAGTGGGAATTTTGGTGGAAGCGGAACGGAATCCACAACTGATGTGTTATGCACTCGGCGCACTGGATTTGTTTGACGGCATCTATGATATCAAACAGGTGTCCATGACTATCTTCCAGCCGCGCCGCGAAAACATCAGCACTTATACCATCCCCAAGGAAGAACTGCTCTCCTGGGCTGACGATACGCTGAAGCCGACGGCAGAACTGGCGGCTCAAGGTAAAGGTGAGTTTAAGGCCGGGGAGCATTGCCGGTTCTGCAATGTAAAAGCTACCTGCCGGAAGCGGGCAGAATATAATCTGGAACTGGCCCGGTATGATTTTACCATGCCATCCACACTGGAAGATGATGAGATAGAAGCGATTCTTTCCAAAGCGGATGCATTGGTATCCTGGGCCAGCGATGTAAAGGAATATGCGTTGCAACAGGCGGTCAGCGGTAAGGAATGGCATGACTGGAAAATTGTCGAGGGCCGTTCCAACCGGAGATATGTGAATGAACATGCGGTGGCGGAAACTGTTGAACAGGCCGGATATGATCCGTATGAGTACAAGGTTCTTGGCATTACGGCGATGACCAAACTGCTCGGCAAAACAAAATTTGAAGACATGCTCTCGGGTTTCATTGAAAAGCCGCAGGGCAAGCCAATATTAGTACCGATGTCGGATAAACGTCCGGCTATACATACGGCAGCTAACGATTTTAAGGAGGACAACTAATATGTCAAAAAAATATGTGAATCTGACAAAAGTTATTACCGGTATCAATACAAGATGGTCGTATGCCAATGTGTGGGATCCGAAATCAATAAATGGCGGGACACCCAAATATAGTGTGAGCCTTATCATTCCAAAAAATGATACCATAACTGTCAACAAAATTAAGGCAGCTATCCAGGCAGCGTATAACGAAGGAGAATCTAAGCTGAAAGGCAACGGTAAGACTGTGCCAGCACTTTCTGTTCTAAAGACGCCGCTGCGTGACGGGGATATGGAACGACCTGATGATGCAGCCTATGCCAACAGCTACTTTATCAATGCCAACAGTGCATCCGCCCCTGGCATTGTAGATGCGGGGTGTCAGCCTATTATCGAACGCAGTGAAGTGTACAGTGGCGTGTATGGTCGTGCTTCCATCAATTTCTATGCCTTCAATTCCAATGGCAATAAGGGTATCGCCTGCGGCTTGAATAACCTGCAGAAGATTAAGGACGGAGAGCCGTTAGGTGGGAAAATCCGTGCCGAGGACGATTTTGCAACCGATGCTGATGATGATTTTCTCGGCTAATCCATTAGCACAGAAATATATGGGAGGACGGCACAATTTAGCGCCGTCCTCTTTTTGAAAGGAGAACATGGATGATGGCAACAAAGAATATTTATCTTGTCTACGACAATGGCAATGCAGAGTTAAAGTGTGCAAACAGTACAATTTTGATAGATAGCGATTGCGTTGATAGGATTTCAAAGTATCAGTGGTCAGTAGGCAAACATGGTTATGCAACACATGGGACCGGAAAAAATCAAATACTATTGCATCGCTTTATTGTTGGTGCCATTGGCTCTGACATAGTAGACCATATTAACCATAACAAATTGGATAATCGTAAAAGTAATCTGAGAATATGTAACAATCAGCAAAACACTATGAATCGTGGGAAACAATCAAATGGAAAGAATGATTATAAGGGGATATGTCTTACTTCGAATGGAAGATGGCAAGCGCAGATAGGGTATGATGGAGAATCAATTTATCTTGGACTCTATGATGATCCAGAAACTGCTGCAAAGGCATATGACCATGCTGCAAGAATGTTTTTTGGGAACTATGCGTATTTGAATTTTCCGAATTGCACCGATGCAATAAAAAAAGAAATCAAGCATTTCAAAAAATTAACTGAAATAGATGTGCAGAACATACGTCATCTTTATAAGCATGGAGTGACCGTTTCTGAACTGGCGGATATGTATGAGCATTCATATTCAGCAATCAGTAGAATTATTAAAAACAAAACTTTTAGAAGAGAGGCTGCGCATAGATGAGGTGTATTAATGTGGATTTAGAAACTTACTCAGATATAGATTTGGGTAAATGTGGTGTGTACCGTTATGCCCAGTCGCTCAATTTTGAAATTTTGCTGTTTGGATACAGTGTAGATGGCGGTGAAGTACAGGTGGTTGACCTTGCCTGCGGTGAGAAGATCCCCCAGAACATTATAGAGGCACTAACCAATGATAAGGTTACAAAATGGAGCTTTAACTGTTCTTTTGAAAGAATCTGTCTGTCGGTATGGCTGCAAGGGAACTATCCGGCATATTTCCATAGCTACAGCATTAGCGAAGATACGGTCGGTGATTATCTGGATCCGGCAGCATGGAAATGCTCCATGATATGGGCGGCCTATATGGGATTGCCCTTATCCCTTGCCGGAACGGGAGCAGTGCTGGGACTAGATGAGCAGAAAGTAAAGGAAGGAAAAGACCTCATCCGCTATTTCTGTGTTCCTTGCAAGGCGACCAAGGTCAACGGCGGCAGAACACGCAATTTGCCGGAACATGATATCGACAAGTGGAACCTGTTTAAATTCTATAACAAACGTGACGTGGAAGTGGAAATGTCCGTACAGGCCAGGCTGAAAAACTATCCCGTGCCGGATTTTGTATGGGATGAATACCACCTCGACCAGGAAATCAATGACCGTGGGATTGCCCTTGATAAGAAGGTGGTCACAAATGCGATTGCGTTTGATGCAAAATCCAAGGCCGTACTGGTAGAAAAAATGCAGAAGTTGACTGCCCTTGATAATCCAAACTCGGTGGTGCAGATGAAGCAATGGCTGGCAGATCACGGGATGGCAATGGACAACCTTGGGAAAAAGGAAGTAGTACAGGCCGTGAAAACAGCTCCAAAGGAACTGGCTGCTGTTCTGCTGCTTCGTCAGCAGCTAGCTAAGTCATCTGTGAAAAAGTATCAAGCAATGCAACATGCCGCCTGTAAAGATGGCAGGGCCAGAGGAATGTTTCAGTTCTACGGTGCCAACCGCAGCGGTCGGTGGGCTGGCAGACTGATTCAACTGCAAAATCTGCCCCAGAACCATATGCCGGATTTGGAACAGGCCCGCAGCCTGGTACAGTGCGGTGATTATGATGCCATGGAACTGCTATATGATGATATTCCGGATACACTGTCACAGCTTATCCGCACAGCCTTTGTGCCGAGAGACGGCATGAAATTCATCGTGGCGGACTTTTCGGCTATCGAGGCAAGGGTGCTGTCCTTCCTAGCAGGTGAAAAATGGAAATCAAAAGCATTTGAGGAAGGCGAAGATATTTATTGCTCGACTGCAAGTAAGATGTTTGGGGTGCCTGTGGAAAAGCACGGTGTGAACGGGCATCTCAGGCAAAAAGGAAAGATAGCGGAATTGGCCTGTATTGCAGAAGGAGAACTCGTTCTGACAAATCAAGGTCTTGTACCGATTGAGGATGTCACAAAAAACCAATTGCTATGGGATGGAGAAAATTGGGTACAGCATGATGGTGTTATCTATAAGGGAGAAAGAGAGGTTATTGAGTACGATGGGCTTAGAGCAACAGCAGACCACTTTGTATGGGTCGAAGGGAAATCGCAGCCAGTACAGTTTGGAATCGCCGCCACCTGCGGCGCACATCTCCTACAAACCGGGAATGGTAGGCAGACAATTCGGCTGGGTGAAAATAATATCGGCGGAAAAACGATGGAACAAGGCGATGAATCATTGCTATGTGTTAACGGAATGCCAAGGCTGCCACTCTACACAATGGCAAGAATTGGAAAACCTAAGAAGTGGAAGGTCAAAAGGGTGCCAACAATGTTCACAGAGACGGAAAATTCCTTTGTGGTTGGATCGCCGATTGACAGCAGCGAAACAACGCTGCGAAAATCCATCGGACAGAGGATTTCACAATTATGGCGCGAGAGGAATACGTTTCAATTTTGTAAGCGTAACAGAAGCAGGTCTGTATATGATAAAGAATTTTGGACTTCCGGGGCGAGAAATGGAGATAGACCGAATCGATACGAACAGCCACTATCAACCGGGGAATCTGAGGTTTGCGACACATCAAGAAAATTGTATAAATCAACGGAGAACGGTGTTGACAAAATTCGAGCAGCAATATTGGCCATATGCAAGAAGTGTAGTCACAAGAAAGCTGACTCAAGGGATGAGTCGGGACGAGATTATTGCGTCAGCAGAACTTGCAGTGTTCGAAAAGAGAAAGAACTGGCATCTAATACGCGCACGGCTCGACTTTATGACATACGAAATGCCGGACAGCATCATCGTTTTACCGTATCGGGGAAACTCGTCCACAACTGTGGATACGGGGGTTCGACAGGCGCTTTAAAAGCAATGGGTGCCCTCGATATGGGCCTTGTAGAGGAAGAGCTACAGCCGCTGGTGGATTCATGGCGGTCAGCCAATCCGAATATCGTACGGTTCTGGTGGGATGTGGACAGGTGCGTTAAAGATACGGTCCAACGGCATATGCCGACTGAAACGCATGGCATTCGCTTTGTCTATCAGAGTGGGATGCTGTTTATCCAGTTGCCAAGCGGCAGACATCTGTCCTATGTGAAACCGCGTATGGGAGAGAACCGTTTCGGCGGCGAAGCCGTTACCTATGAGGGCGTTGGCGGCACCAAAAAATGGGAACGGATTGAAAGCTACGGCCCCAAGTTTGTGGAGAACATTGTCCAGGCAATCAGCCGGGATATTCTTGCCTATGCCATGCGTACGTTATCCCACTATTTTATCTGTGGGCATGTCCATGATGAACTGATCATGGAATGTGATATGGATGTATCCCTTGATGCTATATGTAAGCAGATGGGCAGAACGCCGCCATGGATCAACGGACTTCTCCTTCGTGCAGACGGGTATGAATGCAGTTTCTACAAAAAAGATTAAAAATACGGTTCTTAAAAAGTAGGGTTTTGTCCTTTCACTATCAGAGGGAAAGGACAAAACCCTACTTTTAGGAAAGGCGGTATGTTTATGAATAAGTATATTCCAGAGGACGAGGTTCCTGATTTTCGTGATTTCATATCACGTCTTTGTCCACAACATGACGAACTGCGTGAGTTTCATGAATCATTGGCTGATGCCGGACTTGTTACATCGAAAGATGAGGATGGGAAAGTGTGGATTGAATCTGCAGAATATGGCCTTTTCAGGCCGGAATTTCTGATTGCTTTCATGCGAATGCAAAAGTGTTTAACCAATTAGAGGGGGACCGATACGATGTTTTATGTAAAAGAGAAGCTGAATGATACGGTAGGGATTTCCATTGAAATCAATGATGAGAATGTATTCTGCCGCTGTCCGCATTGCGGTTCGGAGGTGCAGGTTGACCTGGCGGAGGTATTTGCCGATGGCAAGGTTGATCTTTTCGGTACATCGGTGTTGTGTGACAGCTGCGGCAAAAAGCTGGCGGGAGGTAAACATGGTGGGTGTGAGCAGACGTAATAGTGAAGGGTATCCTGATCCGACCACCTACGAAGCCTTATCCCATATAGAACAGAAAGTGAAGGCGGCAAGAGCATACAGGCCCATGATCTATGTATGCTCCCCGTTTTCAGGAGATGTGTCCGGAAACATTGCCAATGCAAGACGATACAGCCGCTTTGCGGTGGAGCAGGGGTATATCCCTATTGCCCCACACTTATTGTTTCCGCAGTTCCTTGATGACACCAATATAACGGAACGTGAACTGGGTCTGCACTTTGGCAATGTACTGATGAGCCACTGCAGTGAGGTGTGGGTATTTGGAGATGTCGTATCGGCGGGGATGGATGCCGAAATCGGGAGAGCCAAAAGGAAGAATTACAAACTGCGTTACTTTGGCAGCGATTTAAAGGAGACGGTCCGATGAAGTTCACGTTATATACGGCAAACTGTACGGGCAATGCCAAAAACAGCATTTATCCGAATAAGGCTGATATTGCAAATGAGGAAGACTTTAAGGTTGCTACCTGCCGCGATCATGTCAGTGCGGAATATAAAAATTTCCATCGCTCCAATTCTAATTATATTACCGGGAACGTGGACGTTATGGACTGTGACAACGATCACTCGGATCATCCCAAAGACTGGATATATCCTGACATGTATCCAGATATTTTCCCGGATGTTTCTTTTGTCGTTGTTCCCAGTCGTCATGACGGAAAAGTGAAAGGGAAAAAGTCAGCAAGGCCACGGCATCATGTGTATTTTCCCCATCAACCGACTGTTAGTGCAAAAGATTGTTCAGCATTAAAAAAGCGTATATATGCGGCGACACCCTTCTTTGATAATGGGGCCACTGATGCGGCACGGTTTATGTATGGCTGTCAGTCGGTGGATGTGATATGGCATGAGGGAAGCCGAACCATAGATGAATTTTTAGACGAAAAAGCCTTCTCTCCTTTGGACAGGGAAACGATCACAGAAGGTTCCCGCAATAAAAGCATGAGTCGGTTTGCAGGAAAAATCGTCAAGCGGTATGGCTGCACAGAGGAAGCCCGTCATATTTTCATCGAGAAATCAAAAAGATGTACACCGCCGTTAGCACAGGAAGAACTGGATACCATCTGGGACAGTGCCTTGAAGTTTGGCAGGGATCTGGCAAAGCAGAGTGGATATATTCCGCCGGAAGAATACAACAAAGAACCGGAATGGGAGATGCCCATTCCCTTTGATGAGTACCATCTGCCGCCTTTTCCGCTGGATGCTCTGCCGAAGGCGGTCGGTGATTATGTGGCGGCACTCTCGGAAAGCACACAGACTCCTGTTGATATGGCGGCTACGGCAGCCATTGCAATCCTGTCCGTATGCATGCAGGGAAAATTCAAGATCAGGGCAAAGCCGGACTGGATAGAGCCTGTCAATATTTTTGTGCTGAATGTCATGAATCCGTCCGAACGTAAATCCGCGGTCGAAAATGCCATGATACGGCCCTTAAATGTATTTGAGTCAGAACGGAATGTGCAGAATGCGGCGGCAATCGAAACCAGCAAAATGCAGAAACGGATACTGGAACGCAGGCAGAAAGTGCTGGAAGATCAGGCATCTAAGGGCAAGGCGGATGCACAAGCGGTCCGAAGAATGGCAGAGGAGATTGCAGGATACAAGGAAATGAAGCCGATGAAGCTGTATGTGGATGATATTACCACAGAAAAGCTGACGTCTGTATTGGCGGATAATAACGGTCGGGCGGCAATTCTATCCACCGAGGGCGGGATATTTGATACGCTGGCAGGTGCATATTCCAAAACCGTCAATATTGACGTTATGCTGAAAGGCTACTCCGGGGACAGCATCCGGGTGGACCGTATCGGTAGGAACAGTGAAAGCATTATGAATCCGGCACTGACGGTGCTGCTTATGGTACAGCCAAGCGTCCTTTCCGGCCTGATGCAGAACGGTGTCTTTCGGGGACGCGGACTAACCGCACGGTTTTTGTACTGCATCCCGGCATCCTTTGTAGGGAAACGGAAATATCGATCCCAGTCTGTTCCTGATGGCGTGTACCGGGAATATGAGCAGTGCATACGGAACCTGCTGGAGGATGAATGTGAAAATGGGGAAGAAATCATCATCTTATCGCAGGAGGCAGATGCGCTGATAGAAGCTTTTGCCGAAAGGCTGGAGCCTGAGTTAAACAGAACCTACGCAGACATTGTGGACTGGGCAGGAAAGCTGGTAGGCAACATTCAGCGTATTGCAGCCCTGTTGTGTCGGGCATCCATACATCGAAGCCATGACTTTTTAGTTACACCGGATCCGTTTGTGGTGGATGGGGAAACCATGAGAAACAGCATCCGGATCGGAGAATATTTTATGGAACACGCAAGGGCGGCTTTTATGCTGATGGGGGCTGACCCGGTTATCAGCCAGAGCAAGAAGGTGATGGATGTGGTAACAAACAATAGAATGACTGAATTTACACGCAGGGATCTTATGAGGCTCTGCCGCAATTTCAAAAAAGCAGAGGATGTGCAGCCGGTCATAACACAACTGGTGGATTACGGCTATATTGCACCGAAGGAAAATAAAAACTATTCGGGAAAAGGAAGGCCTCCTGCACAGATATATCTCGTCAATCCACATATGTACGAGCAGTGACTTTTGTCCTTTTTGTCCTTTCTGTCCCTATACCGTATGTAAATATATGGGTATATGTGTCCTTATAGTAACAGATACATATAGATACATAATTTTACTTATATTTATATTTATATTTTCATTCTTACACGCTATAGGACAGTGTGACAAAAAGGACAAAAATAGGAAGACTTTCAATGATGACAGGAGAAGGAGTATATGAAATGCGAGAAAAAATCATTGAACGGAAACTCGCAGCAGCAGTAAAGAAAACAGGCGGCGTGGCACTGAAATTTGTCAGTCCAGGCTTTGATGGGATGCCGGACCGGTTGGTATTATTGCCGGGTGGCAGGATAGCCTTTGTGGAAATAAAAGCGCCGGGAAAGAAGCCGCGTCCTCTTCAACTGGCGAGGCATCGTCTGCTGCGGAAGTTAGGATTTCAAGTTTATATTATTGACAATGCAGACCAGATCGGAGGGATGTTGGATGCTATTGAAAATTCAATGTGACTGGTGTGGTAAAGAGTTTGAAAGAAAAAGTTGCCATATTCACAAAAAAAATTATTGTAGCCGAATTTGTCTAGGAAAAGCAAATGCCGAGCGTTTTCGTGTAAAGAGCCTTAAACAGTGTGACAATTGCGGAAAATTTTTTGAATACAGAGGGCATCATAACAAGAGAAATGAGCATTTCTTCTGTTCTGCAGAGTGTAGCTATGAATTTAAGGTCAAAAAAATATATGTGCCATGCGATTGGTGTGGCAGGCCGATTTATAAAAAACGTTCTGATGTTGCAAGAAATGAGCATAATTTTTGCGATTACGGATGATATATCGACTATATCAATTTTGAAAAAGCGGGTGCAGATAATCAAATGGTTTCTGGAGAAAAACTATATCGTAGGCTGGCAGAGATGAAGATAGATAGAAAACTTCACGAGGACGAAGAAGTTCATCATGTCGATGGAAATCATAAAAATAATAGTTTAGAAAATTTACAGGTTGTCACAGCTTCAGAACATTCTAAAATACACGCATCGCAGAAAGAGAGGGATAATCGTGGCAGATTTATTAAATAAAGATGATTTGCACGGATACCAAAAGTATAGTATCAACTTTATTATTAAACATCCAATAGCAGCTATCCTCTTAGATTGCGGACTTGGAAAAACTGTTACATCCCTTACTGCAATCAATGATTTACTATTTGAGTATTTTGAAGTTCATCGTGTATTGGTGATATGCCCGTTGCGTGTGGGAGCCGTATGGGCAAATGAAATACAGCATTGGGATCATCTGCATCAATTGCAATATATCGTGGCAGTGGGTACAGAAGCAGAACGATTGTCGGCACTGAAAGCACAGGCGGATATTTATGTCATCAACCGTGAGAATGTGCAGTGGCTGATTGAGAAAAGCGGGATCCCCTTTGATTTTGACATGGTGGTTGTGGATGAGTTGTCGTCTTTCAAGAATCACCAGTCCAAGCGGTTCAAGGCACTGATGAAAGCAAGACCGAAGGTAAAACGGATCGTCGGACTGACAGGGACCCCTTCTTCAAACGGTTTGATGGATTTATTTGCCGAGTTTAAGCTGCTGGATATGGGGAAGCGGCTTGGCAGATTCATCGGACAGTACCGCAGCGCCTACTTTACCCCGGACAAGCGGAACGGGCAGGTTGTTTTCAGCTACAGGCCGCTGCCGGGAGCAGAGGACGAGATATACCGGAAAATATCGGACATTTCTATTTCCATGAAATCCACGGATCATTTGCAGATGCCGGAACTCATTAGCAGCCAGTATGAAGTGCAGTTATCTGACGCGGAACGTAAACGGTACGAAGAACTGAAGAAAGAGCTGGTGCTGCAGCTGCCGGACGGCGATGTCACAGCCGCCAATGCCGCAACCCTCACGATAAAGCTTTCCCAAATGGCAAACGGTGCGATCTATTCCGATGACGGGACGGTGCTCCCCATTCATGATCGGAAGCTGGATGCCTTGGAAGATATCATCGAAAGCGCCAACGGCAAGCCGGTGCTGGTGGCTTATTGGTTCAGGCATGACCTGTTGCGGATCCGGCAGCGATTTACCGTGCGGGAAATCAAGACTTCGCAGGATATAGCGGATTGGAATGCCGGTGCGATTCCCGTTGCGGTTATTCATCCGGCATCCGCCGGACATGGACTCAATCTGCAACAAGGCGGTTCCACTCTCGTTTGGTTTGGACTAACATGGAGTCTTGAGTTGTACCAACAGACCAATGCCAGACTCTGGCGACAAGGGCAGACAGCCGGAACTGTGGTCATTCAGCATATCATCACGAAAGGGACCATCGATGGACGCATCCTAAAGGCCCTAAAAGAAAAAAACAAGACCCAGGCTGCACTGATTGATGCAGTCCGGGCTAGCTTACGAGGAGGAAGCCTATGAGTGTTATCTGGAAGTACCTGAACAAACGGAGCGGAGCCATCGATGCCATCAGGGATTACGACAGCATGCAGTTTATCATCGAAAATACAAGTGAAGACATCAAGCAGGCATATGCAGCCATGACCAGCCTGCACCCGTCCGGCTTCGACGGACTGCCGCACTCCTGCAACCCGCATGCCGCGGAAGATCATATCATTTCCGGTCTGGCAGACATTGACATCTTAAAAGAACGGTACCGGCAGGCAGTGGAATACATGGCATGGTTCCAACCTGCATGGGAGAAGCTGAGCAGCGACGAGCAGTATGTACTGAAAACCTTTTATGCTGATGAGGACGCACAGACGAGTGCCGTCTATGCCATCGCTGATCATTTCCACATCGAGCGGTCGTCTGCCTACAAAAGGAAGAATCGTGCATTGGATAAGTTTGCCATCCTTTTGTTTGGGAAGACATGATGTCCAAAATCGCGGACGCATTTACCTGCTTTACGTGGTATACTAATAGCATGAAAGTGTGAGAGAAGCCTTCGAGGGAGCAATCCTTTGGAGGCTTTTGCTATGTCTGGAGATGAACATTGTGCCTTGGAAACCAAAGAAGCCATGCGCCTATCCCGGCTGCAAGGAGCTGACCGTGAACCGGTACTGCGAGCAGCACCAAAAATTAATGGACAAACGTTATGACGCGTACGAGCGCAGTCCTGTTGTCAAGAAACGATACGGCAGAGCATGGAAGCGCATCCGGGACCGGTACATCGGAAAACACCCCTTATGCGAGATGTGTCTGAAGAACCACAAGACCACTCCGGCAACGGAGGTGCACCATATCCGTCCCCTCTCCCGCGGCGGCACCCATGACGAGGATAACCTTATGGCATTATGCAAGCCGTGCCACTCGAAGATAACCGCCGAGATGGACGACCGCTGGCATCATGCCAAAAAGGAATACCGCTACGAGTGACTACGTTCCTCCAGGAGGGGCGGTCAAAATCCCGGGTACGGCAAAATGCTAGACCGGTGCTGGGGTCACACGCACAAAAATTGCGGTTCAAACGGGGGATTTACCGCATGGGAAAGGAGTTGAACAGCCATGGCCAAGGACGGAACTAATCGCGGCGGCAGACGGATCCGCGCCGGGGACAAGCCGGAGGCGCTGGCCGATAAAATTGCAAAGGGAAAAGCAGCTACCATTATCGACCTGCCGACGCCCATCTTAGAAGGCGCCGATTTAAATGATGCCGCAGATCTCACCGGTGAGGACATACCGAATCCCAGCGACTATTTGTCTGCCCGGCAGCGGGACGGCAAGCCGCTCGGTGCCGACGACCTGTTTCGCCAGACCTGGCAATGGCTGAAGAACCGCGGCTGCGAACGGCTCGTCAATCCCCGGCTGCTGGAAGCCTATGCCCAGGCATTTGCCCGGTATATCCAGTGCGAAGAAGCCATCAGTACCTATGGACTGCTCGGCAAGCATCCCACGACCGGCGGTGCCATTACCAGTCCGTTTGTGCAGATGAGCCAGTCATTCCAGAAACAGGCGAACCTGCTCTGGTATGAGATTTTCGATATCGTCAAGCAAAATTGTACGACGACCTTCGTAGGTACTCCGCAGGATACGATGATGGAGCACCTGCTGCAGTCACGGAAAGGAAAATAACTATGGAACTGATTAAAAAGAACATACAAGACCTCATCCCGGCAGCCTATAATCCACGAAAGAATTTGCAGCCGGGTGATCCTGAGTACGAAAAGCTGAAACGCTCATTGGACGAGTTCGGCTACGTCGAACCGGTCATCTGGAACAAGCGCACCGGCAATGTCGTCGGCGGCCACCAGCGCCTAAAGGTGCTCCAGCAGGAAGGCATCTCGGAAATCGACTGCGTCGTCATCGACATGGACACCGAAAAGGAGAAAGCCTTAAACATCGCCCTCAATAAAATCAGCGGCGACTGGGATACGGATAAATTAGCACTGCTCATTACCGATTTGCAGGGCAGCGACTTTGATGTATCGCTTACCGGCTTTGATCCGGCGGAACTGGATGACCTGTTCAAGGACGATATGAAGGATGGTGTACATGAGGATGACTTCGATGTGGATGCCGAGCTTCAAAAAACGGTATTCTCCAAGGCAGGGGATGTGTGGCAGTTGGGAACACACCGATTGCTCTGCGGCGACAGCACCCAGCCGGAAACATACCAACAACTATTGCGGGGAGCGCCGGTTAATCTGGTGGTTACTGATCCGCCGTACAACGTCAACTACGAAGGCCGGGCCGGAAAAATCAAGAACGACCATCTGCAGAACGACAAATTCTATGAGTTTTTGCTCGCCACCTTTACCTGCATGCATACTGTCATGGCAGACGATGCCAGCATCTATGTATTCCACGCCGACACCGAAGGACTTAATTTTAGAAAAGCCTTCTCGGATGCCGGTTTTTATTTGTCCGGATGCTGCATCTGGAAAAAGCAGTCGTTGGTGCTGGGACGCTCTCCCTACCAATGGCAGCATGAACCGGTGCTGTACGGTTGGAAGAAGAAAGGAAAGCACGAATGGTACACCGGACGGAAGGAATCCACTATCTGGGAGTTTGATAAGCCGAAAAAGAATACGGACCATCCCACTATGAAGCCGGTACCGCTTTTGGCCTACCCCATCCTGAACTCCAGCATGATCGGCTGCACCGTGCTCGATCCATTCGGCGGCAGCGGTTCGACGTTATTGGCCTGCGAGCAGACGAAACGACGCTGCTGCATGATAGAGCTGGATGAAAAGTTCTGTGATGTGATTGTAAAGCGGTATATCGAACAGGTCGGCTCGAACGAACAGGTAACCGTAACACGGAACGGAAAAACGTATACCTATACTGAAGTGGAGGCAACATAATGCGTGTATGTATCAACCCCGGGCATGACCGGGAACGGGACAGCGGTGCGGTGAACTCCGACATCGGGCTGCGGGAATGTGATGTGGCGGCCACAATTGGCAGTCTCGTCAAAACATATTTAGAGAAGGCAGGCTGCGAGGTGCAGCTCTTGCAAAGCGATAACCTTGCCGGAGAAACACCAGAGCTGCTCTGCGTGGTGGATACGGCAAATACCTGGCCCGCCGATGTATTCGTCAGTTTGCACTGCAACTCCGACAGCGGCTGCGCCCGTGGTACGGAAACACTGGTGTATGCCAACGACAGCGGTTCGTCTCCGCAGCTTGCCGCCTGCATCCAGTCGCAGATCGTGCAGAGCCTCGGCACAGTGGATCGCGGCCTGAAGGAACGGCCCAACCTGATCGTGCTGAAGGACACCACGATGCCAGCCGTTTTAGTGGAAACAGCTTTTATTGATAACGAGGATGACGCCGCGCTGCTCACGAATAACGCAGATGATTTCGCCCGGGCTATTGCCCGCGGCATCACAGATTTTGAAGGGAGATAGAAAAAATGGATATCAAAACGATTCAAAACGAACTCAAAGAACATATGTTGGACTCGGTGCAGGAGGATGCTAAGAACGCCACTATTTCCTGGCTCCATACAACGGTGCTTCCGGCAGTAAAGGAAGTAGCAGATGCCTACACAGTAGCCTTGCAGGAATCTGCTGGCAAGGAAACCGGCTGGAACAAATTCCGCGACCAGTGCTTTCTGCCGACGCTGATTGACAGCGGTCTGTGGCTGACCGGAAAGTTGCTCGGTAAAATGGTGGTAGTACAAGAATAATACGTGTAATTTGTGGTATAAACCCCTTGCTATAGTTGCCGGTTAGAGTGATATATGTACATGATAAAAAACGAAAGGGGTTTACTACCATGAAAATTTTGTACCATGCACAAGGAAAAACACGCAAGGAACTGGCCGATGCCATCAGCACCATTACCGGAGCCGCTAAAATGTATCAGGGGATTCCCAGCTATGCCTACGAAATTGATTGTTTTACTGTTGACCGCAACGGCAATCTTAATTTTGATGACATGATTGACAAGAAGAAAATTGAGGATTTGCTCGAGAAACTCGACAGCATGGGATTCCATACCGATCCAACCGAACCGACAGGAAAAGGGCCTGACGATTCGGCATCTAAGCAGGAGAACATAGACGATCTGGTGATTGCCATGCCGCGCTCCTTTTTCACCGATACGGCACTGGAAAACCTGAAGAAACTGATTCAGGCCAAGAATAATATTATGTTAAAGGTTTTCCAAATCGATGTACTGCGGATGCAGGTAACAGAGAATAACGTGTTATTTCCCTGGTTTACCGGCTGCCCGGATGCCGATACGGTTAAAGCCTATACCCATTTCATTACAGCGCTCTGCCATCTGGCTAAAAAGCATAAACGGGTTCTGGCAACGGAGCACCCATCCATCAACGAGAAGTACGACTTCCGCTGCTTTCTGCTGCGGCTTGGCTTTATCGGCAAGGAATACAGGGAGGAACGGAAGCTGCTCCTGCAGCACCTTTCCGGATCCTCGGCCTTTAAAAACGGCAGAAAGGAAGAACACCATGATGAGATATCCGAATAAGGAACGGCTGGAACACCTGCGCAGCGCATATCCTGCCGGAACGCGGATTGTACTGGTAAAAATGGATGATGCCCAGGCTCCGCCAACCGGTACAAAAGGAACGGTTGTCGGTGTGGATGACACCGGCAGCATATTGGTGCATTGGGACAACGGCAGCACGTTGAACCTGCTGTACGGCATAGACCGCTGCCTTACAATCAGAAAGAAATAATCACACACTATCATATTTGTATACCAAGACTGCCAACATCGGCGGTCTTTTTTGTTGCTGCAAAGGAGGTGACGCTGTTTGCGAACGCTGAAACGCTACCGATCTACGAAGTTCAAGGCCAAAGATTCCAAATACAACAAAACCATGGCAGATTATGCCGTGTCCTTTATCGAATGTCTCTGCCACACCAAAGGCACCTGGGCCGGTAAACCGTTTGAACTGATCGACTGGCAGGAGCAGATCATCCGCGATGTGTTCGGCATCTTAAAGCCGAACGGCTACCGACAGTTCAATACTGCCTACATCGAGATTCCCAAGAAGCAGGGTAAGTCGGAACTGGCGGCAGCGGTAGCCTTGCTTTTATGCTGTGGTGACGGGGAACAACGTGCCGAGGTGTATGGCTGTGCCGCCGACCGTCAGCAGGCATCCATTGTCTTTGAAGTGGCGGCGGATATGGTGCGGATGTGTCCGGCCTTATCCAAGCGGGTGAAGCTCCTGGCTTCGCAGAAACGGATCATCTACCTTCCTACACACAGCTTTTATCAGGTGTTATCTGCCGATGCCTATAGCAAGCATGGCTTTAATGTAAGCGGCGTGATCTTTGACGAACTGCACACGCAGCCGAACCGGAAGCTGTTTGATGTCATGACTAAAGGCTCCGGCGATGCCCGGACGCAGCCGTTGTATTTCCTTATTACGACAGCCGGAACGGACACCCATTCCATTTGCTATGAAACCCATCAAAAGGCACTGGATATTATCGCAGGCCGGAAGATTGATGCCACCTTCTATCCGGTGATATACGGGGCCAAGGATACCGACGACTGGACGGATGTCAAGGTGTGGAAGAAAGCCAATCCCTCGCTCGGCATTACGGTCGGCATGGACAAGGTCAAGGCGGCCTGCGAATCCGCCAGACAGAATCCCGCCGAGGAGAATGCATTTAGACAATTGCGCCTGAACCAATGGGTCAAGCAGGCAATCCGCTGGATGCCGATGGACAAGTGGGATGCCTGTGCCTTCCCCGTACAGCCGGACGAATTAAAAGGACGCGTCTGCTACGGCGGACTGGACTTATCCTCCACAATGGATATTACAGCTTTTGTGCTGGTGTTTCCGCCGCAGGATGAAGCAGACAACTATGTCGTGCTTCCCTACTTCTGGATACCGGAGGAAAACGTATCATTGCGCGTCCGGCGGGATCATGTTCCTTATGATGTATGGCAAAAACAGGGATTCCTGCACACGACGGAAGGAAACGTCGTCCATTACGGCTACATCGAAAAGTTCATCGAAACCATGGGCGAACAGTACAACATCCGCGAGATCGCTTTCGACCGCTGGGGCGCGGTGCAGATGGTACAAAATCTCGAGGGAATGGGATTTACCGTCGTCCCGTTCGGACAGGGGTTCAAAGATATGAGTCCTCCCACCAAGGAACTGATGAAGCTGACGCTGGAAAAAAAGATCGCCCACGGCGGCCATCCAGTACTGCGCTGGATGATGGATAATATCTTCATCAAATCCGATCCGGCTGGCAATATCAAGCCGGATAAAGAGAAATCCACCGAAAAGATCGACGGTGTCGTGGCTACGGTCATGGCACTCGACCGTGCCATCCGCTGCGGCAACGACAACAGCGAAAGTGTATATGACCAAAGGGGGTTATTGATTCTATGAGTATATTCCAACATATATGGGGCAAAAAGTCGCGCGACAAACCGAAAAACTACCTGTCCACGGCCTTTACGTTCCTGTTCGGCCCTACCTCCTCCGGAAATGTAGTGACGGAACGGACCGCCATGCAGACAACGGCGGTTTATGCCTGCGTCCGGGTGTTGTCCGAGGCCATTGCCGGACTACCGCTTAATATGTACCGTTACACACCGGATGGCGGCAAGGACAAGGCCATCAATCATCCGTTGTATGCACTTCTTCATGATGCCCCCAATCCGGAGATGACGAGCTTCATCTTCCGGGAAACGCTCATGAGCCATCTGTTGTTATGGGGCAATGCCTACGCACAGATTATCCGGAACGGTACCGGGCAGCCGATTGCATTGTACCCGCTGCTGCCCAGCAAGATGGATGTCAGCCGGGCCGCGAACGGCCAGCTTATCTACACCTACTCCAAGGACTCGGACGAGTTCGGTGCAGATAACCGCTGTCAGCAGATTGTCCTGTCGCAGGACGAGGTGCTGCATGTTCCGGGGCTTGGATTTGACGGACTCATCGGCTATAGTCCGATCGCCATGGCCAAGAACGCCATCGGCATGTCGCTGGCAGCCGAGCAGTACGGTGCGTTATTCTTTGCCAATGGTGCTACACCGGGCGGCATTTTAGAGCATCCGGGCATCGTGAAGGATCCGGTCAAGCTGCGGGAAAGCTGGCATGCCCAATTTTCCGGCATGAACCGGCACAATGTGGCCGTGTTGGAGGAAGGCGTGCGCCCAGATGGGCGTCATTGATAGTAGTGTTTGGTACTACCACCCACAATCA
>OOBJ01000841.1_pt1 | contig 21289 bp, 12 predicted proteins | sample 1671331 | NCBI WGS metagenome assembly OOBJ01 (sample SAMN06348145, study PRJEB24527) | human gut metagenome | biome: human gut; feature: ankylosing spondylitis patient; material: feces | host: Homo sapiens | place: China | collected 2015-10 | reverse complement strand
CTTATGCGTTTCACGGATACATTGGCTTATGGATACATTGGTAAATTATTCACATGGAGTGGTTATATAGTCTATTCATCGAACATTCTGCCTTACAGGCTGTTGTGGTACTTTCACTGATTTCTGCCATTGGTTTGGGCTTGGGAAGAGTGCATTTCTGGGGAGTTTCCCTGGGAGTCACTTTTGTTTTTTTTGCGGGTATCCTGGCCGGCCATCTCGGGCTTTCGGTCGATCCGCAGATGTTAAACTACGCAGAAAGTTTCGGACTGGTCATTTTCGTTTATTCCCTCGGGCTACAAGTCGGTCCCGGTTTTTTTAGCTCTTTCCGTAAAGGAGGGGTAACGCTGAATATGTTGGCGTTGGGAGTAGTTCTACTGGGAACGTTGTTGACGGTGGTGGCTAGTTATGCAACGGGTGTCTCTCTTCCTGATATGGTGGGCATCCTTTGTGGAGCAACGACAAACACTCCGGCATTGGGAGCTGCGCAACAAACTCTGAAACAGATGGGAATAAACAGCAGTACGCCTGCTTTAGGATGTGCGGTGGCCTATCCGATGGGAGTAGTCGGCGTAATTCTTGCCGTTTTATTAATCCGTAAAGTATTGGTCCGCAAAGAAGACTTGGAGATAAAAGAGAAAGACGATGCGAACAAAACTTATATTGCAGCGTTTCAAGTACACAATCCTGCTATTTTCAATAAAAGTATCAAGGATATAGCTCGTATGAGTTACCCAAAGTTTGTCATATCCCGTTTGTGGCGTGACGGACATGTCAGTATTCCGACTTCAGACAAGATTCTGAAAGAAGGCGACCGTCTGCTGGTGGTAACTGCGGAAAAAGACGCTTTGGCCCTGACAGTGCTTTTTGGTGAACAGGAAAATACGGATTGGAATAAAGAGGACATTGACTGGAATGCGATTGACAGCGAATTGATCTCGCAGCGTATCGTTGTCACCCGTCCCGAACTGAATGGTAAGAAACTCGGTGCACTCCGGTTGAGAAACCATTACGGTATTAACATCAGCCGTGTTTACCGGTCGGGGGTGCAACTGCTTGCTACTCCGGGATTGATACTTCAGTTGGGCGACCGCCTGACAGTGGTGGGCGAGGCTGCTGCTATCCAGAATGTGGAGAAAGTATTGGGAAATGCCGTGAAAAGCCTGAAAGAACCCAATCTGGTTGTTATATTTATCGGTATCGTGCTTGGTTTGGCACTGGGGGCTATTCCTTTCTCTTTTCCGGGTGTCAGTACTCCTGTGAAGTTGGGATTAGCGGGCGGACCGATCATTGTCGGTATCCTTCTGGGTACTTTTGGACCACGGATACACATGATTACCTATACCACCCGTAGCGCGAACCTGATGTTGCGTGCCTTGGGACTTTCCATGTACCTTGCCTGTCTGGGACTGGATGCGGGAGCTCACTTTTTCGATACCGTATTCCGTCCGGAAGGCTTATTATGGATTGGTTTGGGAGCCGGATTGACTATCATTCCAACAGTGTTGGTTGGATTCGTGGCCTTCAAGATGATGAAGATCGATTTCGGTTCTGTATCCGGTATGTTGTGCGGAAGTATGGCAAATCCGATGGCACTGAACTATGTAAACGATACAATCCCCGGCGACAACCCATCCGTAGCCTATGCGACTGTTTATCCGCTATGTATGTTCTTGCGGGTAATTATCGCCCAAGTGTTGTTGATGTTCTTGTTAAATTGAGAATGGTACATTGCTGAATCGTAATTAGTAACTAGTAAATTGTAAATAGTAAAATAGTAAATAAAATGACTGCTCAAAGTAACATAACTCCTGAAAGCATTGTGGGCGATCTCCGTTACCTGCAACTGCTTTCCCGAAGTTTTCCTACGATTGCCGATGCTAGTACGGAAATAATCAATCTGGAGGCTATCTTAAATCTACCTAAAGGGACAGAGCATTTCCTGACTGACATTCATGGAGAATACGAGGCTTTTCAGCATGTACTGAAAAATGCTTCAGGTGCGGTAAAACGTAAAGTAAATGAAATATTCGGCAACACTCTCCGCGAGGCTGAAAAGAAAGAAATCTGCACGTTGATTTACTATCCCGAAGAGAAACTTCAATTAGTGAAAGCCCGTGAAAAGGACCTGGATGATTGGTATCTGATTACCCTGAACCAACTGGTGAAGGTCTGTCAGAATGTATCTTCCAAATATACCCGTTCGAAGGTTCGTAAATCGCTGCCTGCCGAGTTCTCTTATATTATTCAGGAATTATTGCACGAATCTTCCATCGAGCCGAACAAGCATGCTTATATCAATGTAATTATCAGCACGATTATCACTACCAAGCGTGCCGACGATTTCATTATCGCTATGTGCAATCTGATTCAGCGTCTGACTATTGACTCTCTTCATATCGTAGGCGATATTTACGACCGTGGTCCTGGCGCGCATATCATCATGGATACGTTGTGCAATTACCATAACTTCGATATTCAATGGGGAAATCATGATATTCTCTGGATGGGTGCAGCTTCCGGTAACGACAGCTGTATTGCCAACGTGATACGTATGTCCATGCGCTACGGCAACCTGGGCACGCTTGAAGACGGATACGGAATCAATCTGCTTCCATTGGCTACTTTTGCAATGGATACGTATGCCGATGATCCTTGCACCATCTTCATGCCGAAGATGAATTTTGCCGACGCTCATTATAATGAGAAGACTCTGCGCTTGATAACTCAAATGCATAAAGCCATTACCATTATCCAGTTTAAGCTGGAAGCCGAAATTATCGACCGTCGTCCGGAGTTTGGGATGACCAACCGTAAACTGCTGGAAAAGATTGATTTTGAGCGTGGCGTCTTTGTATACGAAGGAAAAGAATATGCTTTGCGCGATACCAACTTCCCGACCGTAGATCCTGCCGATCCTTACCGGTTGACGGAAGAAGAACGCGAATTGGTAGAAAAGATTCATTATTCATTTATGAATAGTGAAAAGCTGAAGAAACACATGCGTTGCCTGTTTACCTATGGCGGAATGTATCTGGTCTCAAATTCGAATCTTCTTTATCACGCTTCTGTCCCTCTGAATGAGGATGGTAGCTTTAAGCATGTCAAAATACGTGGTAAGGAGTATTGGGGGCGTAAATTGCTGGATAAAGCCGATCAACTGATTCGTACTGCGTACTTCGATGAAGAAGGGGAGGAGGATAAGGAATTTGCTATGGATTACATTTGGTATATGTGGTGTGGTCCGGAAGCTCCCTTGTTCGATAAGGATAAGATGGCAACTTTTGAGCGTTATTTCGTAGAAGATAAAGAATTGCATAAAGAGAAGAAAGGTTATTATTATACATTGCGTAACCGGGAAGATGTCTGCGATCAGATTTTGGCAGAGTTTGGAGCTTCCGGTCCTCACTCGCATATCATCAACGGGCATGTGCCTGTGAAAACGATTCAGGGAGAACAGCCAATGAAAGCCAATGGCAAGCTTTTCGTTATTGATGGCGGATTCTCAAAAGCTTATCAGCCGGAAACGGGAATTGCGGGATATACGCTGGTATATCATTCCCACGGCTTGCAGTTGGTGCAGCATGAGCCGTTCCAGAGCCGTCAGAAAGCCATTGAAGAAGGACAAGACATCAAGTCTACAACCCTGGTTGTCGAATTCAATTCGCAGCGTATGATGGTGAAGGATACGGACAAAGGAAGTGAACTCGTTACGCAGATTCAGGATTTGATGAAACTGCTGGTGGCGTATAGGACGGGGTTGATTAAGGAGAAACAATAATTTATAATTTCAGTATCGTCACCCCGCCCTCTACAATGATGCCTTTGTCATAGGTTTTCCCTTGGGTGTAGTAGCGGCTGCCGCCATAACCGCCGGTGAGGAATATGCCGAAGCGGTCGGTCAGGTGGTATTCCAGATTGACACGTGCCTGGAGGGCATAGAGACGTGCCGGAATGCCGTAGTCCTTGTTCTTGAAGGTTTCTATATGTTGGTATCCCAGATCTCCGCTGATAAACAGCTGTTTGTAGAGCGGTAGTTCAAGACCGGCACGGTAGAAGAGGGCAGCGGAAAACTTATCGCCAAAATCCAGATAATGGGTACCGCCACCGAGGATGGTATAGAAGAGCCGGTTCTTGAAACGGGCACCTACATTCAGCTTGGTGGCATTACCACCGAAAAACATCAGTTGAACTTTTGTTTGGGGATTGGCATTGACTAATCCCAATTGGAAACCATCTAATTTTTCTTTGTAGTAGTTGAATAGACCTATTTGAAGCCCTTTGGCACGTATGGCCATATTGGCAGCGCCTATTTGTAATCCTCGGGCTGTACCACCCACCACATTGCCCAGGCCGGAAACCTGAACACCGGTCATATCTCCGGCGGTGATGTTGGCAAGGGTGGACATCTGCATGCCATTCAAGTCTTCACCGATTACACTTAGCAGGCCGGCCCCTGAAAATCCTTTGAAATTTCCGCCGGAAATATTGGCGAGTCCGGCAAAGTGTATGCCGGAAGCACCTTCTCCGCTGATATTCAACAGGCCGCCTATGGAGGCGCCACGATTATAGTCCCCACTGATGTTTGCCAGACCGGAAATGATGACGCCTTGCGCATGGGTTCCGGTGATACCTACCAGTCCCGAAACGGATACTCCGATAAGGTTGTTGCCATTGATGTTGGTAATTCCTGCTATCTGCATGCCTCGCATGCTTCCCCCCACCATATTTGACAGACCTGCCATCTGTACACCGTTCACATCCCTGCCGGTTACACTGCCAAGAATATTCATGCCGAGGCCATTCAGACGGTTCATGGAGGAGAACACACCCAGATTGAAGCAGGTGCTTCCTATGGTATCAGTCCGCTGTGTGGAGATGTTTTTCCATAAGGAGATATTGATACCTACCGGGCCATGGTCTGTTCGTGGAGAGCGTTGTTTCCGGAAAGATTTTTCGGAGGATTTCTGAATCGTATCCGGCTGTACGCTGCCCGGATTATGTTCTTGGGCAAGAGCTGTCCCTGCAAAAAGCAGGGACACAAGGAGGAGGGAAAGGTTTCGTTTCATACTTTTTTCTATATTTCGTCCGGCCAGGGAGCTGGTTGGCGGGTGGCACGCAACAGAGGGCGCTGCGCATCCACAGACCGGAGGTAATTACTTAATTTCCGTGACAACTCTTTGACAACTTCAGGCTTCTCTCGGGCCATATCATGTTTTTCACTGATGTCGGCGGGGATGTTGAAAAGTTCCCGTCTACCGTCACCGAAATAATACACCAGCTTCCACTCGCCCGAACGGATGGAGCAAGTGGCTCCGATGCCCGGGCCGGAAGGACCCCAGCTATTGGGATAATGCCAGTAGATATCACGGTCTTTCATTTTACCTTTTCCGGTGAGCAATGGCATGAAACTGATGCCGTCGCGTTGCTGTACGGTTGTATAGTTATCTACGCCTGCCATCTCAAGGATGGTGGGGAAGAAGTCCTCTATCATCAGGTAATGGTCGCATTGGGTTTGGGGCGTTACGATGCCCGGCCAGCGGACAATCATCGGTTCACGTATGCCTCCTTCGTAGGCGGAACCTTTACCACTGTTGAGCGGATAGTTCTGGACATGCAGTTGTCCGGCGCGGGTATGGGCCGCCAAACCGCCATTGTCGGACATGAAGATGAGGATAGTGTTTTCCGTCAGGTTGTTCTTGTCCAGATAATCCATAATGTCTCCCAAACTTTTGTCCATACCCTCAATGAGAGTAGCATAGGCGGCTTCTACCGGAGGAAGGCCTTTGTCCAGGTACTTCTGGTAGAAACGCATGTCAGGTTGTATAGGGGTATGGATGGCATAGTGTGCCATGTACAGAAAGAATGGCTTGTCAGTCTGCTGTGCATCGTCCAGGGCCTTCATGGCCTCTATGGTAAGGGCTTCACTTAGAAAAGTGTCGGTTCCATGATATTTCTCCAGACCGGGTACGGCAGCCAGCGGGCTTTTACCGTCTGTTTTGTTGCCGAAATTCTCCTTGCCATAGTAGCTGGCAGGTGAACCGGCAGCATGTCCGGCTATGTTCACTTCAAACCCCATTTTCAACGGGTCGGCTCCGGGAGTGCCTTCAGCACCGAAGTGGGCTTTTCCGCAATGAATGGTGTGATAGCCATGGTCTTTGAGCACTTCGGCCAGGGAGGTGACTTGTGTGGTCCGTTCCACGCCAGGCTCTTGACAAATGCCGTTAACGTTCCATTCCGGATAAATCATGACCGAGTCGGGTTGTTCATGGGTAGTGTTCTTACGGAGGGTCCAACTGGTGACTCGATGCCTGGCAGCATTCATTCCCGTAAAAAGGCTGACACGCGTAGGTGAACTGATGCTGCATGCATAGGCCTGCGTAAACATTTTGCCTTGTGTAGCCATCCGTTCCATGTTGGGAGTATGGTACGTATCGTTGTACTTGGTACGCTGTGTCCAAAAGGGGAGGGACGTGTCTTGCCATCCCATGTCATCCACTAGGAACAGAATGATGTTTGGCTGCTCTTTTGGAGCAGGTACGGCATCCCCAGGCGGCATGCCATACGCTTCTCCCGCCATTCCGCATATCGGAAGCATGGCGGATAATAATAATTCGTTTCTCATTTAGATAATAATTTAGAAAGGGTTAGATAGGTTGTAGTTTAATTGTTTTTTACATTATCCTTTGGCCTCCTGATACAAGAAGCGTTTGATAGATTTCTTCGGCGTTTTTTCAAATTCTTCAGGATAGATTTTCATTTTGAATATCTGGCTGTATGCGGGCAGTTCTGCATTCAGTGCCACACGGTTTTCCTCCATGACGCGTTCGATGTCGTCATTGTTCAGCCCATGGGCAAAGGCATCATCGAAGTCGGGGTAAACCAGACCTACCAGTTTCTCATTCTGCTGCACGATGATGCTTTCGGCTACATACGGCATATTGTTCAGTTTGTCTTCTATCTCTTCCGGGTAGATATTCTGACCGCTCGGGCCGAGGAGCATGTTCTTGCTGCGTCCCTTGATGCTTACGTTGCCTTCGGCATCCATCAGGGCAAGGTCTCCGGTGTGCAGCCAGCCGTCTTTGTCGAGTACCTGTACGGTGGCCTCGTCGTTCTTGTAGTAACCCAGCATGACATTGGGACCACGGCAGACAATCTCTCCCGGAATGTTTTCGGGATCGGATGATAGGATTTTCACCTCCATACGCGGTGCGGCCTTTCCGCATGAACCGGGTTTGAAGCGGGTCCAATCCTCGTAACAGATGATGGGGCCGCATTCCGTCATTCCATAGCCTACCGTATAGGGGAAATCTATCATCTTTAAGAACTGCTCCACTTCCTGGTTGAAGGCAGCTCCTCCTACAATGACTTCTGCAAAGTTTCCGCCAAAGGCTTGAATCATTTGTTCGCGTACGGTTGCTTTTATCTTGTCGTTAATGATGGGTACTTTCAGCAACAGCTTCATGGCGGGGGTTTCCAGCTTGGGCAGTACGCTCTTCTTTATAATCTTTTCGATAATGAGCGGAACAGCCACAATCAGGTTAGGCTTCACTTCGGTGAAAGCTTGGAAAATGATTTTGGGGCTGGGCATGCGAGTGAGGAAGAATATGTGGCAACCTACGGCGAATTCATACAGAAACTCGAATGCAAGTCCGTACATATGTGCCATTGGCAGCATGGAGACAATCTTGTCACCGGCTTTCAGCGGCAATACTTCGAAAGCAAAAGTAGTGTTTGACCAAAGGCTGCGGTAGGGCAGCATCACTCCTTTGGAGTAACTGGTGGTGCCGGATGTATAGTTGATGACCGCCAGTTCGTCGGGCTGGTCCTTGTGATAACTGACATGTTCCTTGCGGAAGTTCTTGGGGTATTTCTTACCGAACATTTCGTTGAGATGTTCGCGGGCATAGTCCAACTTTTCGCTGCGGGAGACAAGAATGTAGAAGTCTGCCATCATCATGATGCCCTCTAGCAGCGGCATAGCACTTTCGTTGAGGTTTTCCCAAACCTGGTCGCCTACGAAAAGCAGTTTGGCTTCGGAATGGTTCACGATGTTGTGTACATTGTCTGCCTTGAACTCGTGAAGGATGGGGACGATTACCGCACCGTAGGTCAATGTTGCGAGGAACGTTACGCCCCAGTGGGAACTGTTGCGGCCACAGACGGCAATCTTATCGCCTTTCTTGATGCCGCTTGCCTCGAAAATGATATGCAGCTTTTCTATTTTGCGGGCTACGTCCTTATATTGTAGGGTTGCTCCCTTGTAATCGGTCAAAGCGTCTAAATCCCAATTTTCCTTTATGCTATTCTCTATATAGGCGATAAAACTTTGTTCCATGATATTTAATTGCACATTTGGTTGAAAATTGTGCAAATATAAGGGTTTATATATAGAAAGCAAACTTTTATAAGGAAAATAGTTTTTATGGTGGCTATTTGTTAAAATTCGACAGTTATACCTAAAGTAGGCAGGATAGTGCCGCTTTCCTGCTTGAGGTATTTCATTTTATAGCGCTGTTCGGCAACGGGAGCGGACGGATTTTCGATGATGCCCGTACTCATTATCACATCCGGTTGCTTCAGTTTGTTGCCGGTGATATTCTGTATGTCCAGGTAGATTCCTATCATGCAGTGATGGAAGTAGAAGGACTTGTCCACACGCAAGTCTAACTGGGCAAATTTGGGAAGCCGCCCGGTATTGTAGTACGCATAGTCGTAGTAAGGCTGTCCTTTGGCATCCCATGCTTCTACGAGTGATGATTTGTCTTCATCATAGGGAGTGTAGGGGCTGCCGCCTATATAGCTTAGCTTGCCTCCTATGCTCCAGCGCTGGGACAGGTTGTATGTACCGCTCATGTTGAGGATGAAACGGTTGTCCCAGGCGGATGGAATGAAGTCTCCATCTGGACGGTTGCGGTATTCGCTGCGGTATAAGGTGAAGGAAGATACGAGATTGAACTTGCCGGATGCCTGCCAGCGGAACATGGTTTCCAGTCCGTAGGCCCTTCCGCTGGCTGTAGGGACGAGTGTTTCGTTGCCGGTGACACCGTAATCGTTTCCTTTGCATGCCAACGGAATGTTGTCTTGGAGGGAAAGTGGCATACGGCTGTAACGCTTGAAGAAACCTTCTGCAGAAACCATGAGCCGGTCTTGCAGGTGCCAGTCCAGACCGAGGCTGCTTTCAAAGACCTGCATGTACTTCAGGCCTTTGTTGAGATATTGCCCTTCATTGTCTTTATATCCTAAAGCGGTGTAGGGAGGCGATTGGTGGTAGAGGCCGGTACTTCCGCTCAGGGTCCATTGTTCCGAGAGTTTGTAGGATGCAGAGAGGCGTGGGGAGAACTGTTTCCAGAGCTGCCGCATCTTTCGGTTGTAAGTGTTGCCGTCCATACGGATACCGGCAGAAAGTGCCAGACGCTTGTCGGCGGTGGTATAGTCGGAAGAGAAGAAAGCCCCCCAGCCGAAGATGTTGAGTGAGGTTTCGTAGATGGAGAGCGTACCCGAATGACTGCCGTATAGTCTTTGCCGGCTGTGGTTTGCATAGATGGAGTTGTTCAGTTCTGCTCCTTCCTTTAGGGTCCATGCTCCCAAGCGCGTTTGGTTTTCAAAACGCAGGGTGGTCTTTTGCTCTGTGGAGCGTAGGCGCAGGGTCAGGTTATCTTCGGAAGAGTCATCGTTGTTGCGGTATTTCAGATTACGGTTGTTCAGGTAGTTATGGCTCAGTATGAGGGATTGCACGTGCCTTCCATTGTAGTGTCTGTAAGAGGCTCCGAGAGTGAATGTTTCCTGATGGATGGTGGGGAGATAGCTGAGCAGATATTCGGCATCTTCTCCTTTTTCATCGGTATTCAGTTTCATCTTGTCAATGCCTGCAAGACCAAGCAGGGTCAGCTCGCTGTGCTCGTTGAAACGGGTTTTTGTTTTGAATTGTCCGTCTATGAAATTGGGCAGGAAGGGCAGTCCCAAAGCTTTGAACAAGAGTTGCAGGTAGGACTGGCGTGCGGAAAACAGATAAGTGGTGCGCTGCCCCAGATGGCCTGCTCCGCTGAGCGAGACTTCCGATGCGCCGATGGTGGCTTTGAACGCCTGCTTGTCCGGATTTCCGTCCTTGAGGCGGAAGTCGAGGACGGAACTCAAGGCTCCGGAGCGGTTGGCGGGGAAGGCACCCGTATAAAATGTAATCTCACGTATCAGGTCGGCATTGACAATGCTTACCGGTCCTCCGGATGCACCTTGAGTGGCAAAGTGGTTGATGTTGGGAATTTCGATGCCATCCATATAAAAGCGGTTTTCGGAAGGAGAACCGCCCCGAACAATCAAGTCGTTGCGATAGCCGATGGGAGAGAAAGAGACGCCGGGATAGGAGCGTACGATGCGCGAGACATCCCGGTTGGCTCCGGGACTTTTCTCTATTTCCTGCAAGCCGATGATACGCATGCTGACTGGGCTTTCGATACTTCGCCGGAAGGGGGAAGGCACCACCACTACTGTGTTCAGCAGATTGGCATCCTCTTCCATCTCTATCTCGATGAACGGGGTTGAGGCTGAAACAATATATTCGGGGGTGGAAACAGTCTGGTATCCTATGCAGGATACCTCAAGGCTATAGATGCCCGGAGGTACCTGCTCTATCTTGAATGTGCCGAGTGAATCGGTGGACGCCCCTTTCCCGGGGATGCCGGCAACGAAAACGTTGGCGTAGGCCACGGGTTGTCTGGACTGTCTGTCGATGACTTTGCCGCGAACGGAATAGGTCACGGGAACCATCATGGCATGTACGGTTGGGCTGATACCTGATAAAAGTATCAGCAATATAAACAATACAGCTCCCACCTTGTGCCGCATGACATTCATGGCTAATCAGACGTCACTAATTACTTTCCCAAGTACCATCGGTACATGCGTTGCACACCTTCCTCGATATCAATCTTATGATGCCATCCCAATGCATGTAACTTGCCGGGATCGGTCAGTTTGCGCATGGTGCCGTCGGGTTTGGAAGTGTCGAAGGTCAGCCGGCCTTGATAACCTACGGTGTTGACAATCAGTTCTGCCAACTGGCGGATAGTGATTTCCTTGCCCGTACCGATATTGATGTGGCAGTTGCGGATTTCCTTGTCGTCCAGCTTGAAGGTATCTTTGAAGTCGACGTGTTCCATGACGAAGACGCTGGCATCTGCCATCTCCTCGCTCCAGAGGAATTCGCGCAAGGGGGTGCCGGTACCCCATAATCTCACTTCTTCTTCTCTGATGCCGTATTTCCGGAGGATATTCAGAATGTCCTCTTTGCTGCTGTCGCCGTTGATGCCTTCTACCGGACGCAGGTTCATGTCGTGGCGTACGGCATTCCAGTCGCCTTGTTTCAGGCAGTGGGCAAGGTGTATCTTGCGTATCATGGCGGGGAGCACGTGGCTGCGTTCCAGGTCGAAGTTGTCGTTGGGGCCGTAAAGGTTGGTGGGCATCACGGCAATGTAGTTCGTACCATATTGAAGATTGAAGCTTTCGCACATTTTCAGTCCGGCTATTTTGGCGATGGCATAGGGCTCGTTCGTGTATTCCAGCGGAGAAGTGAGGAGTGCGTCTTCTTTCATCGGCTGTTCGGCATCACGGGGATAGATGCAGGTGCTGCCCAGAAAGAGAAGTTTTTTCACTCCGTGGCGGAAGCTTTCGCCGATGACGTTCTGCTGTATCTGCAAGTTCTTGTAGATGAAGTCGGCACGGTAGATACTGTTGGCCATGATGCCACCCACAAAGGCGGCGGCAAGGAATACATATTCGGGCTGTTCCTCGTCGAAGAAGCGGCGTACGGCAACTCCGTCGAGCAGATCGAGTTCTGTGTGGGTCTTGCCGATGAGATTGGTGTATCCTTTCTCCTCAAGATTTTTCCAGATGGCAGAACCTACCAGTCCCCGGTGGCCTGCTACATATATTTTGGCATTTTTGTCTAACATTGTTGTCTGAAAGTTTAATAGTTCATTCAAAGCTCTTTGCTTCTTAAATACAGTTTCTTCACAAATTTCATGTCGTGCTCTGCCATGATGCGTACCAACTCTTCAAAACTGGTCTGCCTCGGATTCCATCCCAGCAGTGTTTTTGCTTTGGTGGGGTCGCCCAGCAATTGTTCCACTTCGGCAGGCCGGAAATATTTGGGGTCGACTTCCACGAGGACTTTTCCGGTCTGTGTGTCGATACCCTTCTCATCCACTCCCTGGCCTTCCCAGCACAGAGTGATGCCTACCTCCCGGAATGCCAGTGTCGCAAATTCGCGTACGGTATGCATTTCTCCGGTGGCAATGACGAAGTCTTCGGGGGTGTCGTGCTGCAGGATGAGCCACATGCACTCGATGTAGTCTTTGGCATATCCCCAGTCGCGCCGGGCATCCAGATTGCCCAGATACAGCTTGTCCTGGAAGCCTTGGGCGATGCGGGCAGCCGCCAGTGTGATTTTTCTTGTCACGAAGGTTTCACCTCGGCGTTCGCTCTCGTGGTTGAAGAGTATGCCGTTTACAGCAAACATGCCATAGCTTTCGCGGTAGTTCTTTGTAATCCAAAAGCCATACTGTTTGGCTACGCCATAGGGGCTGCGGGGATAGAACGGGGTCGTTTCGCTTTGCGGCACTTCCTGCACTTTTCCGAAGAGCTCGGAAGTGGAGGCCTGGTAGATGCGTGTCTTCTTTTCCATACCGAGAATGCGTACGGCTTCGAGCATGCGCAGGGTGCCTACGGCATCGGTTTCGGCGGTATATTCGGGCACGTCGAAGGATACTTTGACATGGCTTTGGGCGGCAAGGTTATATATTTCGTCCGGCTGCACACTCTGGATGATACGGATGAGAGAGCTGGAGTCTGTCATGTCTCCATAGTGCAGATTAATGGTACGTTTCTGTTTCATGTCGCGTACCCACTCATCGAAGTAGAGGTGTTCGATGCGGCCGGTGTTGAAAGAGGAAGAGCGACGCAGGATACCGTGCACTTCATATCCTTTCTGCAGGAGGAATTCGGCAAGGAACGAGCCGTCCTGCCCGGTAATGCCGGAGATAAGGGCTTTCTTCATAATGTATGCTTCTTGTTATTATGTCTTTTCGGACTGCAATATTCGTTATTTTCCACGAGATGGCAAAATATAAACTATTTCTTTCCCATCACTTTGTCGATAATCAGTGCGATTGCCCCGTCGCCCGTCACATTGCAGGCAGTACCGAAGCTGTCCATCGCTATGTATAGTGCAATCATCAGCGCTTGTGCCGACTCGTCGAAGCCCAGCATGGATTGCAGGATGCCCAGTGATGCCATGATGGCGCCTCGGTACCCCGGGAGCGGCTACCATAGTGATGCCCAGCATGAAGATAAATCCTGCAAATAGAGGGAAATCATGGGGCATGCCTTGCATTATCATCAGTGCCAGGGCGCATGCCACAATCTTCAATGTGCTGCCCGACAGATGGATGGTGGCGCAAAGTGGGATGACGAATCCGGCAATATCGGCAGAGACGCCGTTCTTCCGACTTTGCTCCAATGTTACAGGGATAGTGGCGGCACTGGATTGAGTGCCTAGAGCCGTGAAGTAGGCAGGCATCATTCGTCCCAGTAGTTTGAGAGGGTTCTTGCGGACAAACAGTGCCGCAATGCTGTATTGGAATACCAGGAGAAAGATGTGAAGCAGGAAGATTACACCGATAATCTTAATAAAGACCATCAGGATGCCGAATACTTGTCCACTGTGCGTCATGTTGAGGAAAATGCCGAAAATATAGATGGGAAGCAGCGGCAATATCACTGCACTGATCATGCGGATGACAATCTCTTGAAAATCGCGTGCCGCATTTTTCAGTACCTCACTTTTCAGATGAGCCAGGCCCAGCCCCAGTGTGAAGGCAAGTACGAGTGCGGTCATAACATTCATCAAGGGCGGGATACCCACGGAAAAATAGGGAAGAATGCCTTGAGACTCACTGACTTCTTCTAACGGCACCCCGGTTTCTATGAGGGAAGGAAATACCGCCATACCGGTGAAATAGGAGAGAAAGCCGGAGAATAAGGTAGCTCCGTAAGCAATGAGCGCCGTGACGACCAGCATCCGTCCGGCTCCTTTGCCGATGTCGGCAATGGCAATCGTGACCAGTCCCACAATGATGAGGGGGATGGAGAAGTTCAGGAATTCACTGAAAATGGCATTGAATGTTACGAACAGCCGTACCAGCGAAGCCGGTAGGAAATTTCCGAAAAGTATACCTAAGATAATGGCAATGATGATGCGTGGCAATAGTCCGATGTGGAAGTTCTTCATGAGCATTGGTTTTCTGTCTGGTTGAAAAATAGGCTTTCGCTGACAAAAGTACTATTTTATTTTCGTAATTCATACGAACAAATGCTGTTAGCATTTTGTTTCCATATAAAGACAAAATTTACATGAATATGAAGAATTTAAATAAAACAGACATTGGACTTATCGGTCTGGCAGTTATGGGCGAGAATTTGGCCCTCAATATGGCAGATAAGGGATGGAATGTTTCGGTATATAATCGTACGGTTCCGGGAGTGGAAGAAGGGGTGGTGGAGCGTTTTGTGAACGGCCGCGCCAAAGGGAAAAAAATTGAAGGCTATACAGATATAGCCGAATTTGTAACTTCCATTGCCATACCCCGCAAAATAATGATGATGGTTCGTGCCGGCAGTGCGGTGGATGAACTGATGGAACAGCTGTTTCCCCATTTGTCCGAAGGGGATATCCTGATTGACGGTGGTAATTCCAATTATGAGGACACCAACCGGCGTGTGGCATTGGCCGAAAAGAAAGGCTTCCGTTTTGTGGGAGCTGGAGTTTCCGGTGGAGAGGAAGGAGCGCTGAACGGCGCGTCTATCATGCCCGGAGGATCTGAAAGTGCCTGGCCTGAGGTGAAGCCTATCCTGCAGAGTATTGCGGCAAAAGCATCTGACGGTACCCCGTGCTGCCAGTGGATTGGTCCTGCCGGTTCCGGTCATTTCGTCAAGATGATACATAACGGTATCGAATATGGAGATATGCAGCTTATTGCCGAAGCTTATTGGGTGATGAAGAATCTGCTTGGTCTGGACAATGGACAGATGGCGGAAATCTTTGCTGATTGGAATGAGGGTAAGTTGCGTAGCTATCTCATTGAAATTACCGCCAACATACTGCGTCATAAGGACAAATCAGGAGGTTACCTGATAGATAAGATATTGGATACCGCCGGACAGAAAGGTACGGGCAAGTGGTCCGTTATCAATGCGATGGAGCTGGGCATGCCGTTGGGGCTGATTGCTACGGCTGTGTTCGAACGTAGTTTGTCGGCACAGAAGGGCTTGCGTGAAACGGCTTCCAAGCAATTTGTATGCCGACGCTCGCAGGCGGTGTACAACAAGTCGGAGATGGTGAAGGATATCTATTCCGCACTCTATGCTTCCAAATTAGTGTCATATGCTCAGGGATTCGCCGTGTTGCAGCGTGCATCCGACGCTTTTGCCTGGAACCTCGATTTGGCATCCATCGCACGCATGTGGCGGGGCGGCTGCATCATCCGTAGTATTTTCCTGAACGACATAGCTACGGCTTTCGAGGCAAAAGACAAGCCCAAACATCTGCTGTTGGCTCCTTATTTCAAAAATGAAATGCAGCTGTTGCTTTCCGGCTGGAAACATCTGGTGGCACAATCCATGAAAGAGGAACTTCCGGTGCCTGCATTCTCGTCCGCCTTGAATTATTTCTATTCGCTGGTGTCTGCCAAGTTGCCTGCCAATATGATTCAGGCGCAACGTGACTATTTTGGTGCGCATACCTTTGAAAGGACAGACGAGTTGCGTGGACAGTTTTTCCATGAAAATTGGACGGGACACGGAGGAGATACGAAATCGGGTACGTACAATGTGTGAGAAAGGGGGAGAAGATGATGAATAAATTAGTGATTGTTATATTCGGCGCTTCGGGTGACTTGACGAAGCGCAAACTGATGCCGGCGCTCTATACTTTATATAGTGGCGGGCGGTTACCGGAAGGATTCTCCATTCTGGGGATAGGACGCACCGAGTATACGGATGCCCGTTACCAAGAATATATAATGAGTGAATTGAGTAAGTTCGTAGCTTCCAAAGAGCAGGTGGAAGATAAAATGAGGGATTTTTGCAGCCATCTGCATTACCAGACATTGGATCCCGCCGAGGTTGAAGGCTATCACCTGCTGGACGGACGTTTACAAGAGTTTACCGGTGAGAAGAAACCGGACAACCTGCTGTTCTATCTGGCTACTCCACCTTCCTTGTACGGTGTCATTCCCTTGCACTTGAAGGCGGCCGGTCTGAACCGTCCTGATACGCGTATCATCGTTGAAAAGCCGTTCGGTTACGATTTGGAGTCAGCCAGAAAGCTGAATAGCATTTATGCTTCCGTTTTCAAGGAGCATCAGATTTACCGCATCGACCATTTTCTGGGTAAGGAAACGGCGCAGAACATTCTCGCCTTCCGTTTTGCCAACGGAATCTTCGAACCGCTATGGAACCGTAATTATATAGACTATGTGGAGATTACAGCCGTAGAGAATCTGGGTATCGAAGGACGTGGCGGATTCTATGAAGGTGCCGGAGCCCTGCGCGATATGGTACAAAACCACCTCATACAGCTTGTGGCGCTCACTGCATTGGAACCGCCTGCCGTTTTCAATGCCGATAATTTCCGCAACGAGGTGGTGAAGGTCTATGAGTCATTGGCCCCCTTGACAGAGGAGGATTTGGAGGAACACATTGTCCGCGGACAATATACGGCTTTGGGCTCGAAAGCCGGGTATAGGGAAGAGAAGAACGTGGCACCTGATTCGCGTACCGAAACGTATATTGCCATGAAAATCGGTATTAACAACTGGCGGTGGAAGGGTGTTCCTTTCTATATCCGTACCGGCAAACAAATGCCGACAAAGGTGACTGAGATTGTTGTACATTTCCGTGAGACGCCCCATCAGATGTTTCGTTGCGAGGGTGGACATTGTCCCCGTGCGAATAAGCTGATTCTCCGCCTGCAGCCCAATGAAGGCATTGTGCTGAAATTCGGCATGAAGACTCCCGGACCGGGATTTGACGTGAAGCAGGTGATGATGGACTTCAGTTATGACCAGTTGGGCGGGCTGCCTACCGGCGATGCCTATGCCCGTCTGATAGAGGACTGCATACAAGGTGACCCTACACTCTTTACCCGCAGCGACGCGGTAGAGGCTTCATGGCGCTTTTTCGATCCCGTGTTGCGCTATTGGAAAGAGCATACGGATGCTCCTTTATATGGGTATCCCGTAGGTACGTGGGGACCTTTGGAAAGTGAAGCGATGATGCACGAACATGGTGCTGAGTGGACCAATCCGTGTAAGAATTTGACTAATACAGATGAATATTGCGAGTTATGAAAAGTTATGTTTACCATTCGGCTACAGCTACGGCACATGCGTTGATTGAACATTTGATTGCGATGATGGAGCGTGAGCCGGAAAAGACCTTTTATTTTGCATTCAGTGGGGGAAGTACTCCTTCGCTGATGTTTGACATTTGGGCCAACGAGTACAAGGAGGTGACTCCTTGGATGCGGATGCGGATTTATTGGGTGGATGAACGGTGTGTGCCGGCAGAGGATTATGAGAGCAATTATGGTACCATGCGCCGTTTGCTGTTGGATGAAGTAGGCATGCCTGATGAATACGTTTATCCTATTTATGGAGTGAACCGCCCGGAGATTGAAGCAAAGAACTATTCGACGCTGGTTTGCCGCACGGTTCCGCTTTGGGGTGGCTTCCCGGCCTTCGATGTCGTTTTGCTCGGTGCTGGAGACGACGGGCATACCTCCTCTATCTTTCCGGGGCAGGAATATCTGCTTTCTTCCTTTCATCCTTATGAGGTGAGTGTCAATCCCTATAATGGGCAGAAACGCATAGCCATGACCGGCTGCCTTTTGTTTGCTGCGAAGAATCTTATTTTCTTTATTACCGGCAAGAATAAGGCGGATGTGGTCCGCGATATTCTTGATTCCGGGGATACCGGTCCGGCAGCTTATGTGGCCCACCATGCCGAGCGTGTGGAATTGTTCCTCGATGCTCAGGCCAATGGCGGGAAAATGTCTACTTAGATGTACCGCTCTCCAGAATGCTTACGATGGAGAATAATGTAAAGCAGATGCCTCCCAAACCTGCCAGTACGCGTGCAGGGACAAAATAGGCATTGTGCAGGCTTGCCATCTCAAACAGAAAGGCGGAGAGAAACAGACAAGCCAGGGCCGTGAAGACCGGAATCAGCGGGATGCGGTTGGCCAGCTTGAAAGTGTTCCGCCAGATGGCGGCAAGTAGTATGACTTTGCTGGAAATGCTGTAGCATACCAGTCCCAGGCCTATCATAATATATCCTGTGGAGGAGAGTGCCGGATTGCTGTTGGCCAAGACCAGAAGTCCCCAGAGAATGCTGATGCTGCCCATTATCAAAACAAGGGCCGGCCATTGTTTCCGTTCAGACTTTGTATAGTTGTTGCGTATCTGGCGGACGATGGTTGCAACCAGCGCCACCAAGCTGGAACAGATACAAGCAAGTCCTGCCATGACATGGCCTGCTACATAATATGCATTGTGCTCGCTGCTTTTTGACAATAGCCAGAAGGCCCATATCCATGCCATTACTGCCATAAGGGTGGCAACTGCTATCAGGATATATCCCTGGGAGGAATTGAATGCATCGGCAGGTTGTAGCTGGTCGGTACGTTCCGAGTTGGCGGGAATGAGGGTGAAGCGGGTGGAGGCTGTGGCTGTGGTAGCTACACAAGCTGTGATGAAACCGACTCCGCAAATCACGTGTCCTGCCACGAAATTGCTTGCCGTGGCAGCTTCGTGCATATAATTCCAACCATAGATTACTGTGAGTACGGCTGCCAGGTAACCAATAACCGGAAGTGCGTATCTGGCTATCGGATTGTAGGTATGAATAATTTGTCTAATGATTGTTGCCGCTGTGGCGAACAAGGCAATGCAAATCATCCCTAAGGAAAATACTACCGGACCGGCCACAAATTTTGCCGAATCCAGTCCTTCGTGGAGCACAAAGGCTCCGTAGCCGAAACAGAAAAGGGCCATCAACAAGGGTATAGCCCTGAAAAGAATACTGATACCGTAATTCATAACTGTTGTTTTTAGAGTTTCCTCTTCAAACAGCGTTTCTGTGGCTTTGTTCCTCCTTTTAAGATTTATTTGTGATGAGAAGTGTTTCCCTGTCCGTATTTAGGGAGCCAGCCTCTCCTTTTTCCAGCTGCCATCCGCTTGTTGGGAATAGAGGAAACGGTCGTGTAGCCTGCTTTCCCGTCCTTGCCAGAATTCAAAACGGAAAGGGGTGACGGCAAAACCTCCCCAGTTGTCGGGACGTTTGATACTTTGCCCTATCCATGTTGCCGCTTCGCGGACGAACGCGCGCATTATCTCCATACGGCTGCCGATGACGTGACTTTGGGGTGAAATCCTCGCCCCGATTTTACTTTTGTAAGGCCTGCTTGCAAAATAGGCGTCAGAATCGGCAGGAGCGCATCTTTCAGCTTTTCCTTCAATGTGTATTTGCCTTTCCAGTTTGTGCCATACGAAAGATAAGGATATATACGGATTTGCAGTCAGTTGCCGGCCTTTTCTGCTTTCGTAGTTGGTGAAGAAGATGAACCGGCCATTTTCCACCCCTTTCAGCAACACTGTGCGTGTAGAGGGATGTCCGTCTGACGAGACTGTAGCTACCGTCATGGCGGTGGGCTCGTACTCATCACTATGGATAGCATCGTTCAGCCAATGGTCGAATTGCTCAAGGGGATTGTCGTTGAGGTTACCCGGTGTCAGCCTGCCTTTCTTATATTCTCTTCTGATGTCAAAGAGTTGTGATTTCATTATCGTGTGGTTTTATCAGGAGTGATATATTGTTTTTCTATGTAACAGTCTGAGAGGGCTGAATGTTTTTGTTTTTCTGCGGAAAGAAAAATATGGAAGAAGGAAATGGCTGTGTTGATACTTAAAAAAATGGGGGTGTGTCAAAATTCACCACAGATTACACGGATTAACACAGAATGAGCTTAATCTACTGATAATCAAAGATGCTTATCTGTGCAAATCTGTGTAATCTGTGGTGAATACCAGTTTCGACACACCCTCGGATATTGGAGATTACCTTATGAAGACAAGTGGAAAGTGGACACTGGCATGTCTGCTATTGTAATTTAAACATTACGGGAACTGTGAATTTACAACGGACCGGTTTGCCTCGTTGCTCACCGGGTTTCCATTTGGGCATGGTGGAAATCACACGGATAGCTTCTTTGTCCAGATAGGGATCTACGCCTCTTACTACTTTTACATCTACGATGCTGCCGTCTTTGTTGACAACGAATTGTACTATTACGCGCCCCTGGGTTCCGGTCTCTTGTGCAATAGTCGGGTATTTTATACTCTTACCCAGATATTGCATCAGACTCATGCCATTATAAGAAAACTCGGGATTCTTCTCTACAACTTCAAAAATCTCATCCTCTACCGGAATCTCTTCATCTACGGTTGGAGATATGGGTTTGATGATTACAGCTTCACCGATTTCTTCGGAAGAGGCAATGGCTGTTTCTTTCACATTGTCATTATCATCCACAATTGTCAATACCTCGGCAATTGCAGGAGCTTGAGGGGGTGGTGGAGCTACTAATTCGGGTTGCTCCGTGATAGGAATTTCAATTTCCTGCTCAAATACGTTCTCGGTAATAGCACCGCTCATGTCAATCCTAACATCACGCTTCGACCATTCAAATGCAACGAACATGAAGACCAGCACAATTACATAACCTACAAGTAGCCAACTTGACTTCTTGTTTTCCAGGCTTGCTTTGGATGTTTTCTTGATTTCCATAATTTACAAGATTATTACCGTATAATGGTTGTCGCGAAACTAACATTATACAGATGTGATTAGTAAAATCATAAAACATGCGTGCCCACTTGTTTCTGTATTAAAGATAAGAAAATGAATGTTATGTTGGTGTTTGATATGTAGTTATATATAGTTTTTTAAATTTGCTTTGATAATTTTTCTGCTTGTGGATTAAATAGTGTTGATATGTAAAAAGCACTTCCAACGTTCGCTTACGGAGGAAGTGCTTCACACAAAAACTAAACTAGACTTAACTAAACTATTCTATTGGGGGAGTTTCACAACTCCTATCTGTTCGGTGCAAAGATAAAAAAACATATTTTAGATTTTCATCGGTTAGACTTAACCGATTGAGGAATAAACTTTTAGC
>OOBJ01000833.1_pt1 | contig 21390 bp, 9 predicted proteins | sample 1671331 | NCBI WGS metagenome assembly OOBJ01 (sample SAMN06348145, study PRJEB24527) | human gut metagenome | biome: human gut; feature: ankylosing spondylitis patient; material: feces | host: Homo sapiens | place: China | collected 2015-10 | reverse complement strand
GAACTTTGAACTTGGAACTTTGAACTTGGAACTTTGAACTTGGAACTTTGAACTTTGAACTTGGAACTTTGAACTTGGAACTTTGAACTTTGAACTTGGAACTTTGAACTTTATGATTAGTTCTCCTTTCTTCCATTTCACTGGAAATAAAGAGAGGAGAAAAGGGATATTGGGGAGAGGCATAAAAAAAACAAATGGAGTACAGTCGTCTCGACACCCCCCATTTGCCCAAATATATGCGAAAACTAGTGCAAAGATACTATTTTTATTCGTATTCACAAAAGTTTCGGCAAATATTTACCACAATCTTTGTGTTTTAAGAGAGTATTTGTATTTTATTAACTTTTGCCTGTCATTTTAAAGTCCTTTTTAACGTTATTACCGTCATCTCAGGCCATGCTCCCAATCGGAACGGGAAGGAACCGCCGATGCCCGATGAAACATTCAGCATCTGACTGCCTTTGCGATAAACACCACCCCACTCCTTGAATGCCATGCGGGCTGGTGTCCACTTGCCTATCTGCAACTGTCCCGCATGTGTATGTCCTGCCAGTGTCAGCTGGATAGGTCTGTCCCATACCTCTCTGCGCCAGTGATGCGGATCATGGGTCAGCAGAATCCTGAACCCTTCCTTCTTCAGTCCCTTCATCGCCTTTGGCAATTTGCTGCGGTTGCTGAAAGGAGGCTGCCCCGCATTCTCCACACCGATGATATCGATGGAAGCCATACCATGACTCACAGTATAGTGCTCGTTCATCAACTGATGCCAACCCAACTGGCATTGATAGTTATAGAGCAGCTTCCAGTTGTTTCTCAGTCCTGCTATCGTATGATTGTTGCCATACTCGCAGTAATCATGGTTTCCCCATACCGAGAAGATGCCATCGTGGGCATGCAGCTGTTTCAGCGTTTCCAGATAAGGCTCCACCTCCCTGGCATCATTGTTCACCAGATCGCCCGTAAAGAGCATCATGTCCGGTTCCTCATTATTGGCTGCATCCACCACCTTCTGCACGAAGTCACTATCCTTCGGGAAAGAACCCAGATGAAAATCAGTGAAATGCAACAGACGGTAACCGTCAAAGTAAGGTGGAAGGTCGGGCGATTCATAGGTTACGTACCGTATCTCCAACCGCTTCCAGCCCTCAATGAATCCGAAGGCAAACCATCCCATCAGTGCCAGCGCCGGAAGGAGAGCAAAGAACCACGGCATCATGAAATCGAAGAGGATAAACACCACCTTGGGCATCACCGAAAACAGAATCGTAGTGAAGAGGATGCGGACGGAGAGCTTATGAAAGAAGCCCATCTGCAGCCCTACCTCTGCTAGCAGAAGCAGCAAGGAAGGCACCCACCATAGAATGGCTAGCGCCAAAGGCCACCCGCTCACTCCCAGATGCCAGAGCCAGATGTCGGGCAAGAGAGCAAGCCCTGCCATACCTATTATATATAAGAAGGATCTGAATATCCTTTTAATTATCTTTTTCATTTACCTGTTCAAGTATTTCTACGGTGCAAAGGTACATAAAAATCTGCTTAACCGTTCATGTTTGTAGATGTTTAACTTTATTTTTTTTGCCAATTCATCAGATTGCAGTATCTTTGCAAGCCGTAAACTGTAAAAAACATCATCAATAAATATGGCAAGAAGACTCAGAAAGAAAAGAATAGCTATCATATTGCTCACATTCACGGCCATCGTCGCATGGTCTACACATAGTTGCGTATCGCGCTGCACCTCATCTTCGGATAAGGAGAAGGCAAAGGATACGCTCCCCAAGGTGCATATCAACGATTCCATCAGCAATGCCCTCACCGAGGGAAAGGAATATCACAAGATGGATTCGCTCGTAGAGAGATACCTCAAGCGATGGGAAATCAACGGTGCACAGCTCGTCATCACCCGCAACGACTCCCTGCTCTATGCCCGCGGTTTCGGATGGGCAGACAAGGAGAGGGGCATCCGAATGGAACCGAACATGCTGATGCGCTTCGCTTCCATTTCCAAGCTCATCACCGCTGTAGGCATCATGAAACTGCAGGAAATGAAGAAGCTCAAGATGAACGAGAAGGTATTCGGACCGAAGGGAATCCTGAACGATACCACCTACAATAACAGTATCAAGGACCAGCGCTACTATAACATCACCGTAGAACAGCTGCTGCGCCATCAGGCAGGTTTCAACAACTATGCCGGCGACCCGGTATCCTCTACCCGCTACATCATGATGCAGAACCATCTCACTACACCTCCTGACCATAAGACCCTGCTCAAGATTCTCCTGAAGCGCCATCTGGGTTATACGCCGGGCGAGGGCAAATGCTACAGCAATCTGGGCTACATGATTCTCTCGATGATTATCGAGAAGAAGAGCAGAATGAAGTACGAGAACTTCATGCAGAAGTACGTGCTCCAGCCTGCCGGATGCTACGACATGCATATTGCCGGCACCTACTACAAGGACCGCCGTCCTAACGAGACGAAATATTACATGCACCAGGGCAGCATCCCGGTATATGAATACAACAACAGTGGCAGAATGGTAGAAAAGTGTTATGGCGATACCGACCTTCCACGTCTCTCAGGTGCCGGAGCATGGTGTGGTTCCGCAGCCGAACTGAGCCGCCTCATCGCCAGCATCGACGGTCTGCCTCATGTCAAGGACATTCTCAGCCAAAAGAGCATCCAGTTCATGACTACCGAGCAGCCCGACCATCAGTATTCCATCGGTTGGAACTACACTCCAAAGAGCAATCGTCCGTGGATTCGTACCGGTTCTCTTGCCGGCACCTCCGCCATTGTCCTGAAGTACCCCGACGGCCAGTGCTGGATTCTCATCACCAACACCTCCACCTGGAAGGGTCACGGCTTCAGCAACGACACCGTGACATTCTTTGAGAAGCTCCGCAAGCAGTTCATGGCAGATATGCCGAAGAAGGATTTGTTCATATAGAGTAAGGAAAATAAAAGTTGATGCATAACAGTTGGGCAACGCATGCACATCAGCTGTTGTGCGAGCGCATATCAGCTGTTATGCAAGCGCACAACAGCTGTTGTGCGGCAGGAGATACTAAATAACTCAGAAATATATCCTGTCTTTTCCGACAATATATCTTTAATATACGAATAAAAGAGGGTGCATCAAAAATTCATGATACACCCTCTTTTCGTTTTTTATCAACTATTATTAACTTGTCAAACCAAGCTTCTCCTATCTTACGGCAACCTTCCGTCCCTTAGCCTGAGCACAGGACTGGGTGGATGCCTTTACGATATATACTCCGGATGGAACACGGAGAATCATTCTCTGCTTATCAGGCAACTGATAACTGTGAACCCTCTTGCCATCCAAGGTAAATACCTCTACCCTACCCAACTTCTCACCATTCAGGGCAGATACAACAATCATGCCTGCAGCTGGTGAATAAACCTTCACCGGTGCACTCTGCTCTTCAGTCTCCACGCGGTCGATGCCGGTTGAGGTACGGGTCTGGGTGAGGAAGTATCTTCCGTGGTCACCCGCCTTCACCTTCACAGCCTCGCCATCATGAAGTTCGGTAAAGCTTGCCGATGCAGCATCATAGAGATAAACCGGAGCATCGAGTTTGTTCACACCCTTCAGGGTAAGTGAAACCTCTTCGACCTGCTGGCTCACGATGCCGAGCGGAATCCAGGACAACTCAGGAACCGCATTCACAGCCACCGCCTCGTTTCCGGCAACGGTATAAACCTGCGGAACATCCTTGAGGTTCTGATCATACAAGAGATCCACATCCTCCTGGTCATCATAGTCGGCAGAAGCCTCCGGACGCAAAGCGATGCGTGCCCTAGACGTCTGGCCATTTGAATTCTCAGTCGTCGCTACAATGCTCTTTACATAGTCTGATGCCATCAGCAGGCCAGGAGTAATGGTGCGGTCTACACACATCGTAGAAGTGAATCTTACATTTTCTACCATTTCGCCTTTTTTCTTCTTGACAAAGAACGACTGGGTAGGCTGGATAGCGTAGTTCTGCTTATCCAATTCTGTAGAAGAAATTGGCTTTACCTCACCATTCTCTACAATCCAAATAGCGTTCTGCAAACCAGTATTAGCCTCGAAGAACTTAGCCATTGAGATAGAGCAGGTATATGGATTTGCCACGAGATAGAATCCGCTGTTATTATCAGTTCCTAAACTCTGAGTTTTCTCTGCGAGATGCTTCGCATCGTTACTGAAAGCAACGAGAAGTTTGCCATGGCCATTGCTATTCTTATCTGAAGAAACGATAGCAGATACATCCGGCTTGGTTACATCTCCCTTCTTACTGCCAGAAGTCGTTGTTCCATCATAATCGAAATACTGATAGTTAGTATCTTCCTTTGGCAAACGGAGTATCGCATTTGGCAATGTAGTACCATCTGTTGGTCTCTTCGGCAAGAGCGCATTACCAGCCTTGATAGCGAAGCCACCGAAAGTTTCATCTGCGGCATAGCTCTCGTCCACCTTATTATATACGTGGCTCCAATAGCCGAGGTTTACATCAATATTGCTAGCCTCACCGTTTGGCGTATGCCATGCATTATGCTCACCATCAGAAGTGATTTCCTTCACATCGCTCTTCATCCAAGCTCTCTGATAAACCGGATACTTGCTCCGGCTATATACATTCGTATCAAACTTGATATCCGTAAATGCCTTGGTCTTCTGCTGACCATCACTTGCTGGCACATACATATCACCTGCATAGATATACTGCAGAGGTGAAGCCATGGTGTACCACTGGTTAGGCACCAGCTCCTTCTCTACCCAAGCCTTGTCATATACCAGATAGCACTGGTCACGAAGCTCGCCCTGAGGCTTGAAGTAGATCTGATGGCAGGTATTGCCATAGAACTTCTCACACTTCAGATTACCTGCTTCCAATCCCTTTTCAGTATCTGCTTCATTCCAGTAAGCCATGATGTCATACCGGATATACTTCGTAGCCTCATTACCCTTGCCATTGGTCAGCTTGGTAGCGATGCCATTGGTGCTACGGTAAACGATGTTACCGAGGTCAGGGAATGGCAAACCATTCAGATTACTGATAGTTACCTTGGTAAACTTCATTGGCACATAGCTGTTCAGCGTAGGAATCTCTACCTTTGGCGTAATACCAGATGCATTACCATAAGCCTGATAATTAGGATAGTCATTATCATACAATTCTGTAGATGATGAGCGATGCCAGTTATCATCATTATTCCAGTTGGCATTCATACCACCATCCGCAGTAGGAGTCCAGGTTATGAACTCTGGTACAATCTTCAGCTTGAGATAAGACTCGCCAGGGCAGTTGGTAGTTCCCTCCGAAACAGCTCTCTTCTCGTAAACGAATCGGAGAACATAGTAATATCCCTCGTGGAATTTCTCTACGGCATCATCTAAGAACTTGAGATTGAGGGTTGACTGAACTTTTGGATCAATAGCAGCCAACTCTTTGTTCTCCAATGTTGCAACTTGAGTATTCAGCTCCTTTTCCCATAAAGGATCGTTTGTAGATGCAACATACACCGATGTCGAAGGATCAGCAGGAGTTTTACTATCATCAATGAAAGTAAGAGGCGATGTTATAGCTGTTCCATCTCTCATCGTAGCACTATGAAGAGGTACCTTCAAATATCCCTTAGAAGCCTTCAACTTCTCCAGCTGTGGCAAACCGATACGAAGCGATGCCTCATAACTGCCATCATTGAATGGATAATCCACATCATTGAAACCGAAGTTAAGCTGTGGTCCATCCTTCATGACACGCAATGGTACTGGTATTGCACTAGTACACAACAGATATTTTTTACCATTGATTTCGTATTGAATATAATCACCTACCTCAGTTCCCTCAGGCTTCATATAGATGTTATGAGTTTCACCCAAAGGAAGCTTATCCATGCTGATAGTGATATCATTGCTTGCAGTTTCGTTTAGTTTGTTGGTAGCTACTGCAGGATCATCAACATACCAGAAGAACTTAACATTATCCAATGTTATCTTACCACCATTATAAGGGTCAGTTGTTGTCAATTGTCCCTTAATGGTAACCTCATAGTTGCCTGCTTGATCGCAAGGTATTTTATAATCCGTTACGACATTACCTTTGACATCTGTAATGATAGGAGTCTGGCTAATCATTTCGAACCAGTTACTATATACCGAGCAGATTTCTGCAGGTGAGCCCCAATTAGCCTTGTCTTCAGCAGGATTGCCAGTAGATACAGATACGTAATACTTCTTCCCCACTTCAAGGGGATAGTCTTTATTACTAATGACGATATAGGTTTCACCTTCACTATCTTGCTCAATCATATTAGTACCATCGATTTCAAAGTTATTACAGGTTTCCTCTGAATCGTATACATCAACAGTACCATATTCCGTACCTTCAACTTTCGTTTCTTTGTTTGTCGTTTTATCCTTCAAGCTATAAGAATAAAGTCCATCGCCAGTTACAGGTTTTCCATCTTCACCCACAAATCTGAAATAGATTTTAGTATTTTTATGTCCCAAAATCGCATTCAAGGTCTCGTGGATAGCACGTATCTTCAGTTTGATGGTTCCAGTTGTAGCGCCACCACATGCCGGTTTTTCCTGAATCACCTGGACCTTAGCAGGTGCAAGATACATACGGATATCGTCTATGGCATAGTCGGCACCTTGAGTATTGTTACAGTAATTATCAATCTCCAGTCGGAAATCTGAATACTGCTCTACATTTGACTCTTTTTGCAAAGTAATCTTACCATATACCTGATACCATGTCGCTGGTTGCTTACTATCTAGATTATCTTTAAAATCACCAGATGAAAAACTATGTATCAGGTGTTTATCAACAATATTACCATTAATATCTTTGTTAACACCAAATAGTTTAAACATAATCTGTGGTTTGGTATCCGCTCCTGTCATGTCAGCAACACTTGCAATGAAAATAAGCTGCTGTCCTGTACAAAGATCTGCCGTGAAATCAGAAGCTGCGATTTTTCTACTTTCATCAGATGCATCCACATAAAGGAAATGACCATATTGAGAGCCATTGGTTATCTCATAGGTCTTATCATATAACGTTTTACTACTCCACCAAAGATATTTTTCACTAGAAGTAGAAACACCACTAAGATTTGCTGACTTATACAAGCAATAATCTCCATGAAGTGGAGAATGACCGATTTTATTCAAACCACCATAATTAGTTGCATCGTAGTCAATCAAATCACGATATACGAAACTATAAGCACGACGATCCCATTTAGATGGTAATCGGTCCTGGTTGTCATCCGGACTTGTAGGAGCAGCCACTGTCTGTTCTACATCATCATCATCAAATGTAATTGGCTTGGTAGCCATTTTATAATGCTCATCAAGATAACTAATCAGTCTATTATTCAATCCTTCTTTAACTATCTCTTCTTTAGTCATCGGATGATTATTCATAAATCGAACATCAAAGTTGGCAATTGGACAACGGTGATTCTCATCATCCATAGCATATGCAACGATGTACACAGGATCTCCATAGGTAAATGTAAAAGTCTTATTAGCCCCACTTTTATATACAGACATCCAGCTTGTGTTAAGATCTTTCATCTTCAAATCAAAGAAACGGTCGGTCTTGGTACCTAAACATAGACAATAGGTCTTGGTCTTATCATACACCCACCATTCAACCTTAGTTGCCTTGCATAATTTGTTTTTATCGAAGTTGGATTCTGTGAGTTTATCCTCTTCATTTGCATAATATACTCGTTTAGTGAAACCCAAAAAAGCTCCATCGTTCTCATATATACCATCAGCCAATGGATGGAAATAATATTTCTTTGCATCTGATAAATCCAGTCGAAGTGTCAAAGTAGAACTTTCATCCTTCATGCCAACAGTCAAATACTTTCCATCCTCATAGGTTCTATAACCTGCTCTTTCAAGATTTTTGCCAATAGCCGTATTCATAATATCGTTTGCCAATTGCTTGGCAGAACGGATATGAAAAATGTATCTGATAGAGAGCGTTGGCTCATGTACAAGATAAGTTTTTGTAGCATCCAATCCATCAATATAACGGCTCACGTCGCAGGCAATATCTTCACCAGCCCATCCTTCAGACGAAGCTCCTGCAGGTGCAGTATATGTAACACCAATATTTTTACTAACTGGTAATTGAGGGAGATTGAAAGCAAACAGACCATAGTCTTTACCCTCTGATGTTATATGATTCAGAAGAGTTGATGCTCCGGTCCCTGTAACTGGACTTAAATTATCATTAGCTTTATCTGTTTTAAAATCATACCATCTGAAATAGCCCTGTGGTTCAAGTGGTGATCCCGATCCTATTCCATTTTCATATTTGTCGAATGGCAATACCAACTCAACTTGCTCATTATCTTCTTTGATATAGACATAGTACTCCCATTCGGCAGTCTGCTGCATACCCTTTTCGTCAAATGCAGTATTAGCATGGCCTACATAATGATTGAAAGGCATGCTATACTTATCCAAAAGCTGCACATTAAACTTTGCCTTCAAGGCAGGCTCAGATGTGACGAAACCATACTCTGTAGTTGGCAATTCATCTGAGATGACACAAGAAATGTCAACATCATTAATATCTAGTCCTTCAGGAACTACAAAATGAGCATTCAACGCATTAGCAAAAGAACTTGAGGCATCATCAGAATACCAGGTCCAGTAGATGTCTTCCTGACTCTTCATTGGACTCTTGCAGGAGATGCCGTCTACCTTTGAAGTTCCGTCCTTCTTGGTTATCTTCCAGCGTACGTAGAGTTTGCCAAAATTGTCGACATCCTCCAATCCTAGTTGCTGCTTAATAAACTGCAAGTTGTCGGCAGTTGTCAAGTCTATGTTGAGATTGGTTCCCAATACGATGGACTTAGTGTCACGTACAGCAACGCCTGTTGAAGCAGACTCTGTTAACTTAAGATTTTTTATTTGAGAAGAACTTAATATACTATACTTAACCTGTCCAACGAGATTAGGCTCGGACATAACCAAGTCTGCTGAGATATTAGGGGTCTCATTAGATACACAGAACACCACATCATAATCATTGATATTCTTACCAGCAGGACAGGTTATAGTGAAATTCAAGTCATTGGCTGATAGTTTTTTATTGTCATCTTGTTTGTTATAGCAATAGAGACCGCGAGAATTCTTATAACAGGCAAAGTTACCATACATATAATTATCCAACTTCTGACTTGTTATGTCAGTACCATTACGCTTGATTGTAAATTCGTTCAAGTTTACTGATTTACCGTTTTTATCAACGATAGAAAGACGGAGATAGAAAGGGCTATCTTTCAGGCTTAATGTTCCTGTGGTTCCTCCAGACCAGATATTCAGGCTAGAAATGGCAGAGCATAAGTCTTCGGTAGTAATACTACCACCTGCAAGGGAAGCATCGGCAATCTCCTTATTGATGTCAATACTTGCTCCTGTCAGCTTACCAAACAGTGGAATTTCATCCTTAGACGCGAGTTCGAATGTAGTTTTACCTTCAGCCAGTGACTCGCTAGGATTATGGTACAATTCTTCATTAGTAGAAGTGAGAACCACTACTTTATATCCAGCTAAAGAAGTTAAATTTGATGTCCAAGTCCAGTTACGATAGATTTCGATGCCCCATGGCTTCTTGGTAACGAGATATTTACCTTCAACTTTCACCTCACCCCAAACATTCGATGTATTATAAGTCCAAGAAGAAATATCCACTTGGTTGCCAGCCGCATCAAGCACATACCATGCCGAGTAATCATCTGCCGTAAGATATTCACCTATATTAGAAAATGTTATGCTGTTTCCATCATACAGCATCACCATATTCTTCTCCGTTATTCCCCATATAGTATTTGGCAGCAATGCAAGCATTGCTACCAACATATATCTCATTACACTATTAAAAATCTTAGACTTAAACATAAGCTTCAATGTTTTTTAATATAAGTATTATTGTTTTGTTCTGAAATAGTAACTCTGTCTCGTATATTTACGAGCAGCAAAGCTTCTTAAATCCTTGGTGAAAAGTATCTTGTATGTTAGATACTTGCTCGTTTCACCTGGCACAGGGACGGTGACCTGATAGAGGGCGCTCTGCTTGTCTGCTTTGTCATCATTGAAGGTACCTTCAAAATAGCCGGTGGTTGGTTTCCATGATGGAATAGTTTTAAACACCAACTTGGCATTAGCTGTTTCATCAGCCATACCATCTTCTTTGATTAACTCCCATGTTACTTGGTCATTATTGATACCAGTTACCTCTGAGTCATCACTTGCCTTTACCACCTTTGGCTGGATGTGGAATTCCTCTTCCGGGTAATAACAGGTGTAGGAAAGAGTAGTTCCATTATCTGTTATGGATGGATAGAGGCCGATGGCTGTGAAGGACTGAACATCAAACTTCAACTTGTAATCATCTAATGAGATTGGAAGAATGTGATGGTCGTTTCGAGCTATCGTTGTCCAATCCTGGAACAGGGCGTAACGTTTGACTCCTGCAGAAGTATTCAGGTTGATGATGAAATACTTGGAAGTATTGCCCGCTGCGCTTTCATTCACATAGAATGAAATCTCATTCTCTGTTTCGTATTTATCTACCTTCGCTGGTATTGTCTTAGTCAGCTTATAAGTATAATTATCCGTTGCAGCCTGCCCTACCAGATTCGGAATACATTTAACTTCACCTTTATCTGCATCAGATGAAGCATCAGAATACTTTGGCAACAACATGATGTTACCATCTGTATTAACGTCAGCTGAAGGATTTGAAGTTACATCATTCAACGTAATATCATTGATTTCCAAAGGAGTAGAACTTGGATTCTTAAACCGAAGTGTAACCTTTGCCAGCATTCTTACTACCCAAAGCTTATTCTTATCAGTTGTTCCATCTTGTTTTACAGTAAGCGTCTGCTCATTGCTCATAGGAATACCAGAAATAGTAGCATCGAAGCCATTGCCATTCATCTTATATTTCATGTTCTTAAAATCAACAGCAGAGCCGCTTGTCAACGTACTCAACAGCGTTTTATCAATATTGGCAAAAGAATAGACCTGATAGGTTCCTGGTTTTACATTCTCCAGCGTAACTTCGTCTTCCTCAGCATGCTGAGCATCAACTTGAGTTTTCTCTATAGTCTGCACCACCTTACCACCTTGAGTAAGAACAACAAACCAGCTCTTCATATTCTCTGCATCGGAACCTGACTCCCAATCTGGAGTAAGAGTACGGCTATGATGTGCAGCCTGACCTATAGAGCCAGCCGCAGAAGTAGAGAGCTTGAGATGAATGGTATAACCATTTTTGCTTCCTCCATCAGAATTATCAGACATAGAACTGTCGTCTGGCGAGCAAGCCGTAAAGGTGGCAAGCATCGTCAGTACCAACAGCGCCATTATCGTTTTTATCTTATTCATATCTATTACTCATTATTATCCGTCTTATTACATGGAAGTCTCTGCATGGGTATACTTTGCCCACTTCTTGACAGCAATCGTGAGAACCATACCCTTCTTCTCACCCACTACTCCTTCTATCTTGATACGATAGATATTATTGCGGACAATGCCATAATACATAGGAGCGGTTTTAGGACCAGCACCTGTTGGATCACTATGGCGAATGGTATAGGTATAGTATTTATCTGTACCAGATTTACCCGCCTTAGGCTGCTTGTTGGTTGTATCCCAATCAGAAAGTTCATAATACTTGCCTTTAAACACCAGTCCTGTTGCATACTCTTCTGAATTATCAAAAGTAGTATTCTCCATCGCATAATCAAGAACGAAGAAAGAACTTGCTGTTCCTAAAACTTTCCTGACTGGAAGGTATCCTGTAGAAGAAGACCAACTTGCATCATTTAACTTACGAACATTATAAGTAAGACCGCTTGGAGTAAAACCAGCATTCTTATCAGAAGTCCATGGATCTATCACATAGTTTGTAGCTGTCTTGTCGGTTTCCGAAGCTGTAGTCTCATCACCCAAATAGCTCAGAGTGGTTCCCATTTTATTTCCTACACGCTTGATGCAAAATTCACCGGAAGTAAGCTTGTTGTAAGGGAGAATAGACTCCAAAACAAAGCCACCCACTAAATTGTTTGAAACATCCTTCACATCAAAAGCATAAGTTCCGGTACCAGGAGTTGTTGGAGAATCAACATACTCACCGTCACCTGGATCAATATCGATACGGGCAGCAAGGCGCTCTATATCAACATTTACTGTAAGCGGATTAGCCTCGGTTCCATCACCAGTAGCATTACCACCAGAAGTCAACTCTGTAGTAGCATCCTTCTCTGAAGTCATGATAAAGTTATTCGAAGCAGCATCAAAAGCCGGAAGATGAGCATCTCTCAGCTCACTCAAGTTCTTCTTCAAGTAGGTACCAGTAATATTACCGGCATTCGCTACCACCAAAACATGATATGCCTTGGAAACAACGATTGGTAAACATTGCTTTTTCTCGAACGTATATACCTTATCATATCTTGTATTACCAGGCTTCTCTGTTGGTTTCTCAAAATAGAAAGCCTGCTCTATCTGTGCATCACCATCGCTAATGCCTGTTGCGCTAGGGTAAAGAAATACGCAGACATTGTTCACCTTATATTCGTTTTCAAAAGCCGTTTCTCTAACATCACCGTCTTCACCTCCATGAGGACCTGCTGCACGAGACGTGGCTTGGGTATCACCAGCCACAGCTACCTGCACAGTAAAGTAAGCCTCTCCCTTGAAGGCGTCGGGCTTGCCGTCATCATCATCGGTGCTGCCAGCGCAGGATGCGAATGCACCGATGACAAGAACTGAAAGCAGAAGCAGATATATTGATTTCAACTTCTTCATAATCCTCTTAGTTGTTAAGTACTTCAAACTGTATTCTCTTACTCCAGCTCAGCGCATTCACGCTGATAGTAATGTAAGCGTATTTCAACTTACCATTTTGAAGGAAGAACTGTAACTTATAGTCATAAGCTCTATCCAAGAACTCTTGTGGAGTATACATATATTCCTCACTGGTGCGAACTCGACTCAAAAGATCAGGTAAATCTACATCTACCACGGTCTTGCCTGTTTCCTTGTTGGCAATAATCAATTTGCCATCATCCTTTGCCTTATCGTGATAAATCAGACGGGAGGTCATAAAGTCGGCATGAGCTATCTTGCCCACTCCTTCCAATTCATTACCATTAACATCACCAGCGGTAGAACCTTCACGGTCTTCTGTATTCCAAACAGCATGTGGAGTATAGATAACTTGATTAGTCTCATCGAGTGAATTGTCACAGAGGATGCGGGAGTTATGGTCTTGAATGATAAAAGTATAATCGTTTACATCCATTGTGGTTGGGTCGTTGAGTTCACGCAAGGTAACATTAATCTTCTTGGTATCACGTACCAGCGAAACGGTGGTATAGTTAGGACGGGTAGCAGAATACTCTACCAGCGCATCAGTCTTACCATGCCACAGGGTATCGAGTGGCAAGTTGTGGTTATCTATGATATAATAACCATTGCGCTGAACCTTATCAAGGTTTACCTCCAATTTATCCATCTTATCGCCCACAGCAGGTTCTGTACGAACGAACTTTGCACGCTGGGTATTCAACTGATCAGCATAAGCATTCTGTCCAGCCAAAGCTATGAACTGATACTTGCCTGGTTGAAGATCGGTAATATGCATTTTATAGTCTACATTTTTCAAAGGCTGCGCAGATAAAGAGTTTGCCTCTTCGAATTTCTTCACAAAATTTCCATTTTCATCATAGACATAAAGGGTTACCGCACCCACATGATCATTGAACATGTCAGCACGCTGCAAGTTATAGTCATACTTAAACTTGACATAAATCCCTATAGGACAATCGTCGGTGTCGGTATGCCACATATCACAAGAGGCAACCATCAAGAGTGTAGCAACCGCCAGCCCTCCCCTTTTCACCAAGCTAAAAATCTGCGCTTTCATATATTTCTTCGTTTTATATATATTGAATCTTATAATTATCACATGAAGTGTCGGACAGAATCCGAATATCACCATCTCTTTGCATCTGGCGATGCGATGCCTTGTTGTACAACAAGCTGTTTATCAGATTATTTCTGATGTAGTTATTTGCTTTATTATATATGCCCCCACCTAGAAAAGGTGGGTGGGGGCATGATTATTTTTACTGAAGGACTGTACCCTGCTTACGAACAGCCCAAGAGAGAGCATTGATCTTGCAAGAGATATAGCGCTTCAAGTTATCATCAGGAGTATTGTCATTGTTTACATTAAGTTCACCTGGTGTTGAAGCACCAATTGCTGCTACGCCAGTAACCTCAAGTTTATACCAGTTGTTACGGAGAACGCCATAACGACCCAACCAATTCTGCTCACTATCTGAACCAGGATAAGATTCTGTTGTCTTGGTTGCAGGATTCCAAGGAGTCAACTCGTCACCAAAGTGCTTAATCAAAATGGTATAGTATGCATAACCATCCTTGAACTCATTAACCTTAATAGTTGGCTTGAATGTTGTTAAGTCGGCTGCAGTGACTTCCTTATCTGTTGTACCATCAGTTAAAGTCATCTTGGTAATATCTACCAAACCTGCAACGTCAGCGAATTCAACATTTTTCACAGAGATTGTTCCAGTTGTACCTGCATAATAATCTGTAGAGGTTTTTATCTTCGTTTCATAATCATTCAAGAACTTGTTACCAATTACAGTCTTTACTTTATCTTCAGAATAAACAACACCCTTATTATCATCAATTGTAAAGAATGTACCCTTACTATAGCCACTAGGTTTAATCTGCATTTTTACGATAGCACAGGTTGTCTCCTTTACATTCTGATGAGCTACATTAAATGTATTCTCATAGCAATAAGTGCTTGCACCACCTGCCAATGTTGGTTCATCATTTCCATCAGCAAAAGCTGGAGCAACATCATAATTAGCATCCTTGCCCCAATAGGTTCTGTAGCCATTACCAGACTCTATATCTTTGATACCTGCAAAACGGAATTTATTGGCTAAATACTCACTACTTGGAGAACCAACAAAATCAGAAGCGCTATAACCATTCCAAGTATTATTATACTGACGAGATAAATAAGAGCTTGTATTCATATTAGCCAATCTCCAACCTGCTAAGTCGTAATCGAAAGTTACAGCAGTTGCACCATCAACACCTACTGTAGCTGTAGAAGTTGAAGCAGGACCTTGAGTCACTGTAACCTTAGCTGCCAAACGTTCTACATAGATATTTGCAGCTGGTTTAGTAGTTGCCTCAGATTCAGAAGAAGCAATAGAAGCTGTAACATCGGTCAAAGTTGTAGCTTTCACACTACTAAAATCTGCAGACCCAGGCATACTCACGATAACAGCATTAGACATCATCAAATTACCTTTCGTCAAAGGTGAATTCATTACCTCTTTTGATAAAGCCGCAAAAGTACCTGCAAAGTCCGTAGTACTAGTACCAACCTGCAATCCATTTGCTGCAGTTACTTTTAATGCATTATTATGATTTAATACAACAAAAGCATATATATTGTCACTAGATCCAGCAGCAATCGCATTAATCTGCTGAACCTTTGTTAGTTTAGTTGAAATTTGCCCTGTTTGAGCCTCTTTCTTTAAGCCATCCAACTTATAAGCAGCCTTGAAAGTTGCTGTTGCTTCGTCTGCACCCGCAAAAAGAATAAGAGTAGCATCGTTAACTTTGTACTCATCAGGTACACCATGATCAAATTCATCATTAATTGCACGAGAAGTTGACTGAGGCTGAGTAGGCAAATTCAATGTTACATTTACATATCCCTTACCATCAGCACTAAATTTTTCTGATGTACCAGCGATATCATCACTACTAGAACAAGAACCGAGCATCAGACCTGCCAATACTGCGGAAAACAATAACGATTTTTTCATAATTGATATGTTTAATTTGATTAATATTTTTATTCCTATTTATTACCGTTTATAGATTCTCGAGATTCTCCTGAGCAGCCTTGACACCTGCCTTGGCTGCCAAGCCGAAGTAATGGCGAGCCTGCTGGTCATTTCCCTTCAATGCCTCGTATACACCACGGGCATTCTGAGCCGCAGGACTGTTGCCAGCCTTGTCAAGATAAGCCTTGGCACCATCGGCATCACCGGCATTCAAACGGGTATTGGCAGCATTGAGATTGGCAGTTTCGTTCTCTGGGAACATGCGGACAGCAATCTCCATCACGTCGTTAAACTCCTTGCTACCAGGCTCATAGGTCTGAGCTACCAGGAACATCTCTTCCTGACTGAGCTGCTGTGGCTTGGTCTTGATAATCTCCTTTGCCTCTGCCACATCGAATGGCTTTACCTTATAGGTGATGCGGTAGTCGGAATGGCGGAGGGCAGGATACCAGGTATCAAGCATGAAGCGATACTCTGACGGATACAGCTTCTTGATTTTCTGCTCACGGGCATCCGGATCCATCTTCTCATCATTGGCGATTGCCAGAATCTCTGCCTTATGCTCCAGGTTACTCTCCTTGAGATAGTTGCGGAGACCATCCCAATCCTCTGCCGTAGAAGAAACGGTGAAGAGCTGGGTTGGCAGGGCTACCATACGGCGAACATAATCGGTAAGGGTCTTGGCACGGTTCTTTGCCAGATAGTCATTATGACTGTAAGGACTCTCAGGAGAAGCATAACCATGAATGTTGATTCCGCTCACCTCCAGGTTCTTATCATCTTTCAGGGCATTGATGGTTCTTACGATGCTGTCCAACTGAGCCGGATTGCGACGGTAGTCGGCATGAAGCTCTATCTTGTTGACAGGGAAGTCGATATAAGCACGCTTATCGAGATGACGAACCTTGATTGCCTCTACGGCAGGACGTACAAAGACAGCCTGTGGCTGACGGCGATGGCGAAGATGGAAATCATTTCCCTCCTCCAGGTTGCCACATCCACAAAGATCTTCGTGCATATTGAGATCGTAGTTCTTCATGACTCCCGCCACAGGAATGGAAGCGGTATACTTAAGGGTCTGTGCCTGCTTGTTGTTACGGCGAACCACCATCGCCTTTGGCGAAAGGTTCAGATGTTTGTTCCCTACCCCACGTTCATACATAATCTGCTGGCGTTTTCCGTTGATGACAATTTCAGGCAACTTATATTCCAACTTCTGACTCTTGAAGATAGGAGTATATACCAGCTGGGTATTGGTAGGAAGGTTGAGCGAATCGAGGTTGAGATCCATCGATACCGTCAAAGCGTTATTTTGCTGCGCCACCTGCACATTGCTAACCTGAATCTTGTTGGCAGCCAGCTTTACTTCATGACAGTTCTGTGCCATAACAGTTGCAGGAGCCATCAATAAGGCAGCATATAATAAATAGGTGGTATTTCTTGAAAGTTTCATGATTATTAATGTTAAAAGGGGTTATAACATATAAATGAGGGAGAGGGCAGCCTTGGTAGGGCCCACATAGTTATCGTGAGAGGATTTTAACTTCTCCCCACAATTTCCACACTTAAACTTGTCGTACTGGATGTAGTCGTAGCCAATGCCAATGGATGTTTCCAGATTCCAGTGCTTGGAAAGTGGCCACTGATAACCAGCGGTGACACCACCACCAACGTACCATCCCTCATAGCGATGGTCGCGCAAGTCCTTAAACATACCGAAAGGTAGCTTGACGCCTCCGGCATTAAACTGTCCACCCATAGCATGAGCACCGAGAAACCAGCCATTGAAGTTCTGGCAGAACCAATAGCGGTATTCCGGCATCACAAGCCAGTGGCGGAGACTAGACTGATCACCTCCAGACTGTTTCCAAGGATTGAAGCCAACAAATACCTGTGCGGTATGCTTCTTCCCCACAGCAGTCTCAAGTCCGATATTGGGTGTTGTTGTAGCCCAATACAGCAAATTGCTCTTTACCCCAATGTTCTGCGAAAAGCCGTTCATCGAGATCAACATCAGTAGCATGGTAGCTAAAGACATTTTCATCACCATCGTTTTGCACATAATTAATAATGGGTTTAATATGTAATTTCGGTTTATATATTTCTTTAGTATATCTAGTTCTATTTTGAGTATACAAGTGGTTGTAACTCTACTTCATCTGGGTATACTTTTACTTACAATTCATCATTTGCTTTGAAGTTCTTACTTTATCATTTGCTTTTTCTAGAACTTTATTTTTTTATCGTTGCAAATATATCAAGAATTTGTGAAAATGGGGGGGGGTAATTTTGTTAATTTATGTGAAGGACAACATTTTATACTAAAAAATCCACAATTTGGCAACATTTTACACCCTTAGAAGGCGATAATTTTAATATTTATTGTTCTTTTAGGGCGTAAAGCTACTTATATTAACGAAAAGCCCTAGTATCGCATTTGGCGACACTAGGGACTCTTAAAAGTTGAATAAATGGCAGGAGTTAGAAGGTGTACTTCAAACCTACCTGACCACGCCAGCGACTGTAGTAATCGCTATAACTCTTATATGCATAAGCACCGGTGAACTGATAAACACCGCCGCCCTGATAGTTGACAGGTGAATAATAAGTACCGAAGCCATCACCATAGGTATGGCCCCAATCCTTGTTCAGGAGGTTGCCCACATTGAGGATATCGAAGGTCAGCTCGATGGAATTGATCTGACCTGCCACCTTGAAGCTGAACTTCTGACCGAAGTGAACATCGAAGTGATGCTCGAAAGCCAGATTGTCAGCATAACGCTCGTAGTATTCGCCACGATGCTTGCTTAGGTAAGAATCCTCTGCAATCCACTTCTTCAGCATCTCGCGCTGCATCTCCTCTGTAAGCTTGTCGCCATGATTGTCGCCAAACATACGGTTGGTGAAGGTATTCTTGTTGTACTTGGTCTCCTCGAAGCGCATCTTGTCAATCTGTGCATCGGTTGGAATGTAAAACAGGTCATTACCCTTAGATCCGTCTTCGTTTACGTCTCCATAATAATAATAGGTATAAGGAGAACCGCTCTTACCCTGGTAGATGACACCGAGAGTGGTCTGCCACTGCTTCTGATGACCGTACTTGATATGGTAGTACGCAGAAGCCTGGATGCGATGAGGCACATTGTAAGCAGAGTTGCCCACCTCCAGGTCGTTGCAGTCACGATGGGTATACTGGTAGGTCCAGTTACTCTTTGCTACAGAAGAACCACCGTTGGCAGCACTGCGTGAACGGGTCCAGGTATAGCTTGCCATCAGGTCGAGGCCGAAGTTGAAATGCTTCTCAGCCTTGAGCGAGAGGTTTACGGTATAACCCTTGGATGTATTTCCGAGGGCATAGACTCCTGCAATAGGAGTACCCTTCACTACGCTCTGATAGAGCGGACGGTTGTCCCACTCATATCCGTACTTCTGGGAGAAGGTCTGACCGGTCTGTTCCTGAGCGAGGTTCTTATAGAGAATATCGTTCAAAGTCTTGGAGTAGATAGCCTCGGCAGTCCAGTCGATACCCAAAGCCTCGAAGTCGAAACCGAGGTTGAGGCGGAGGTTCTGGGCGAACTTGAAATTCTTGCCGCATACAGCCACATCCTGATTACCGGCACTCGCCTTCATCTTATCGGCATTGGCACCCTGCTTGTTAGGATCAAGAATCAGCTCCAATCCCTTAACGGTAGAGTTGTTGCTATCGTATGAAGAGAGCTGCAGACCAGTACCGGAGTAGTTATTGCTTACCCAAACGAATGGGATTCTACCGGTAAAGACACCCGCACCACCACGGAGGATGAACTTGCGGTCGTTGTTGATGTCCCAACGGAAACCTACACGAGGCGAGAGCATTGGCGAGAAGCTGAGCTTATCGTTGGTCTTCAATCCCCACCCCATCTTCTCTGACAAGGCGTTGAACTCCGGATTCTCCACTGGAGTATCAAAGAATACAGGAATGTCCAGACGCAGACCGTAGGTCAGGGTGAAGTTGTTGCTTGCATTCCACTTATCCTGCGCATAGAAACCGAACTGACCAGATGAGAACTCTGAAGCCCAGTTAGGATCGCCGGTAACATCAGTGTTAGCCTGACCATAACGGTACTGGTTCATGTAAGCCTTGTTAGGGTCCAGTTTATCTGCCATATAGTCATCGTAATAAGCCTTGAAGTTGTCGTATCCCTTGAAGGTATAGGAACCGAACTTATCCGAGATGAACATATTCTTGAAATGGTAGAACTCGTTGTGGGTACCGAAGATGAAGGTATGGTTGCCACGAAGCCAAGTCAGGTTGTCCTCAATGGTCCAGATGTCCTGGTTCAGGTAGTTAGCCTGGGAGTTTCGCTCAGTACCGATGTTGACAGTACCGCTACCAACGCCCGTAATGGAAATCATCGGTAGATGCGCCTTGATGTCACGGCTATCGCGCACTCTGACGAAGCTGACACGTGCCTCATTGCTCACACTTGGAGAGAATCGGCTCTGAAGCTCAGCGATGAACGAGTTGGTATTGCTCTTGAACGGATAGCTGTAGCCGTAGGAGTTCAAGCTGCTGGCACTGCCGCCACCACTCAACTGTTCAGCCTTGACGAGACTCCAGCGGATGGCAAACTTATTGAACTCGTTGATGTTCCAGTCGAGTTTCAGTCCTGCCTTATCGCTCTTGGTGTAGATGTCCTGGTTACTGTAGTAATCGTTGAAGTTGACTCCCTGCTTCTCAGCTATATTCTGGAGCATGGTGAGAATATCCTTTGCCTGCTCGGTATTCACCTTGGAATTGCCGGAGTCTACACCATAGAGATTAGGATACTCCTTGTTGGTGCGCTCATAGTTGGCGAAGAAGAAGAGCTTGTTCTTGATGATTGGTCCTCCGAGGGTGACACCCATGTTATACTGAGTCTGCTTCTGATACTTTGGCGCATAACCCGTGCCATCGAGGTAAGGATACTTGGTACCGATGAGGTCCTGGTTGTAGCCATAGTAGTAAGCCGAACCGTGGAACTGGTTGGTACCGCTCTTGGTGATGGCGTTGATGGCACCTCCGGTGAATCCGCTCTGGCGCACGTCGAAAGGAGCCACGGAAACCTGAATCTGCTCAATAGTCTCCATAGATACTGGCTGAGCACCTGCCTGACCGCCGTTGTTACCGCTGGATGCCAGACCGAAGACATCGTTGTTTGCCGCACCGTCAATCATGAAGTTGTTGTAACGGTTGTTGACACCAGCGAACGACATGTTTCCGGAATTGGTAACGGTGAGCTGCGGGTTCAATCGAGCCACGTCAGCGATACCGTGGGTGATGCTAGGCATGTTGTTGATCTGCTCTGCCGTCATACTGGTAGCAGCACCTGTACGGGAAGCTGCAAGACCCGCCTTACCGGAAACCACCACTTCCTGGAGCTGGTGGGCATCCTCCTGAAGCG
>OOBJ01000818.1_pt1 | contig 21609 bp, 13 predicted proteins | sample 1671331 | NCBI WGS metagenome assembly OOBJ01 (sample SAMN06348145, study PRJEB24527) | human gut metagenome | biome: human gut; feature: ankylosing spondylitis patient; material: feces | host: Homo sapiens | place: China | collected 2015-10 | reverse complement strand
GTAACTCCTTGGATTGAGGCATTTGTCAATGCACGTCAGTGGATTGAAGAAAGAGTAAAGTAAATAAATGAAATATACAGATTTATTTAAGACATTCATGAAGATTGGCATAGTCACCTTTGGTGGTGGCTATGCCATGATTCCTATTATAGAATCCGAAGTCGTCGACAAGCATCATTGGATGACGAAGGAGGAATTCTTGGATGCCATTGCTACTACCCAGGTTTGTCCGGGCGCCTTGGCCATCAACATGAGTTCCCTGCTCGGATATAAGTTGGCAAAGACACCGGGAGCCATCGTCTGCACCCTCGGCGCTTCGTTGCCATCGTTCCTTATTATCTTAGCGATAGCCATGTTTTTCCATCAGTTTGAAGACAACAAGGTTGTTGCTGCCATGTTTGCAGGCATCCGTCCTGCCGTCGTGGCATTGATAGCCGTACCTACATTCTCGCTTGCCAAGAGTGCCGGAATTTCGCTTGTCAACTGCTGGATTCCTATCCTGTCAGCCCTCCTGATATGGCTTCTGGGCGTCAACCCAATCTGGATTATTATCGCTGCTGCCGTAGGTGGATACATCTATGGACAGTTTATCCAGCCAACGGAGTAAAGTTTAATGTACAATGTATAATTAATAATGTATAGAAGCCTCCGAGGCAAAGGCGTAAGCCTCATTGTTAATTATCAATTATTAATTATTAATTGAAATGATATTTCTTCAGCTTTTCATCGTATTCCTTCAGATAGGCATCTTCGGATTCGGAGGTGGCTATTCCATGATTTCCCTGATCCAGGGACAGGTAGTTACGCAGTATCATTGGATGACGATGCAAGAGTTTACCGATGTGGTTGCCATCTCTCAGATGACACCGGGTCCTATCGGTATCAACGCCGCCACCTATTGTGGCTATACAGCAGTTCATAATGCCGGCATGAGCGGTATGATGGCTATTCTCGGAAGTGCCATGGCAACCTTTGCCCTGGTTCTCCCTTCTTTGATTTTGATGATTCTTATCAGCAGAATGCTGTACAAGTATATGAACACCTCAGCCGTTCAGAGCATCTTCATCGGTCTCCGCCCAGCCATCGTCGGTCTGGTAGGTGCCGCAGCCTTACTTCTGATGAACGGAGAGAACTTCTCTACGCCAGCCAATCCCTGGCATTTCTATATCTCCATCGCCCTCTTCTTCGCCACCTTTATCGGTGTGAAGGTGATGAAGATCAATCCCATCCGCATGATACTCTACTCAGCGTTTGCCGGGTTGCTTCTTCTCTATTAAGACATTTTTTCACCCCAAACTACCCCATTCTATGAGAAAGGTAATTTATCCATAGCCCTTGGCTTCTGCTGCCAGGGCATTCTGGCACAGCAGACCTCCTACAGCTGGAAGGTGGAGGTCTGAAGAAGGCGATGGAAGTTCTGAAATAGTCCCCCAAAAGCTGGATTTCCCTGTCTTCAGATTCTCAAATCACAAAAAAGAGATTCTTTAAAAAAACAACGTTTCATTAGCGAAGGTGTGCAATTTACACCTTCGCTTTTAATTTTCTATGTATCAGCCCCTTACAATATATTCGCAAATTTTGTGCTCCCACACATTTCGCACGGCGATGCAAACGTTTGCATTTCATTTCCTGTAATTTTCATCATTTTTTTGAAGCACCTTTGAGAAAATCATCATATCTTTGCCACCGAAAAGGAAACCCGGTGGCATCCATCATGTTACAAGGGTAAGCCTGTGGTTATAAGCAAATGACAATAGTAAGAATAGGACAGCTAACAGTATCCTTAAGAAAGAAATCTACAGAGTAAAAATATGAAGAAAAAGCAGAAATTGTTCAAACGAACACCAATGTTGTTGCTGCTGATTCTCTCAACAGTAATAACCCGAGCGCAAAAGGTAGCGCTGAAGACCAACCTGCTTGGTTTGGCAACCACCTCGCTCAATGCTGGTCTAGAAATAGGCACGGGCAGGAAGAGCACTTTTCAGCTTTTCGGTGCCCTGAATCCCTGGAAGTTCTCAGGCGACAAGAAATTGCGCTACTGGAACGTAATGCCAGAATACCGCTGGTACACCTGCCAGAAATTTGGAGGCCACTTCTTCGGCATCCATGCCCTTGGAGGTGAATACAACATCAAAAATGTGGACCTGCCTTTCGGCATCTTGCCAAAGACAGAGAAAGGAAGACATTACGAAGGCTGGTATGTCGGCGGTGGTCTCACCTACGGATACCAATGGCTGCTGTCAGAGCATCTCAATCTCGAAGGATCCATCGGATTAGGATACATCTACAGCCCATACAAGCTCTACGGAAGATGTGACAAATGTCTTGATAAGGACCACCGCAACTATGTAGGTCCTACTAAAGCCGCCCTCTCCCTGATATACACATTCTAGGAACGATATCACCGAGATAGCAAAAACCAAATCAAACCCTCTTTTATTTAAAATGAAGATTATGAAGAAAATGAAGCTTTATGCGGTCATTTCGCCCCTTTGCATCCTTTTTGCACAGAGCGCATTGACTGTCCAAGCCAAGAAGATAGATGATTCGCAGCTACGGCTGGCTGGCGGCAAGATACTGATTGACAGCGTTCTGACGCAGAAGAAGAGCGACAGTCTCAAGGTTGCTTTCCGCCTCCATCTCGATAGTCTGCAGCTCAAATCAGAGCAACAGCTGGTTTTCACTCCGATTATCACCGGAGAAGATACCATCGCCCTGAATCCCATCATCATCAATGGCAAAAACCAGAACATCAGATACCTGCGCAAAAGCAGCAGTCTGAAAAACAGCCAGGCATTGGTAGTGAGACGCAAGAATGATACCGAGCAGCAGGTGTTCTTCTCACAGACCCTTCCCTACAAGAAGTGGATGAAGGCTTTCAACCTCTCCATGACGGAAGACCTCTGCGGATGCGGCAACCTGATGGATCAGGATACCACTCTGATGGCTAACATCCAGCCGACACCGAGAATCTGTCGCGACCATTACGTGAAGCCAAAGGCTGAAGCCATCAAGGTGAGAGCCGAAAAGGGTGAGGCTTACCTGAGCTTCAAGCTCAACAAGAGCGATATCCTTGCCGACTTCCGAGAGAATGCCGCAGAGCTGAAAAAGATTACATCCACCATCGACCTCGTGAAGAACGACAAGGATGTGAGCATCACCAATATCGATATTCATGGCTATGCGTCTCCCGACGGTCCTTACGACAACAACGCCCGACTAGCCAACAATCGTGCGGCTGCCCTGCGTAATTATGTATGCAATCTCTACACCATCGATAAAAAGTACTTCACCTATCACGCCACCCCAGAAGACTGGGAGGGATTCAAGAAGAAGGTGGAAGCAAGCAACTTAGCCGATAAGTCTGCCATCCTTGCCGTTGCCAACTCATCATTGTCACCCGATGCAAAGGACCAGAAAATCAAGAAGCTTTATCCGGCTAGCTATCGCTACATCATGAGTGAGATTTATCCTCGTTTGCGCCACAGCGACTATACGGTAACCTATACCGTTCGTCCTTTCGACATAGAGGAGGCAAAGGTAATCTTGAAGACCAAGCCTCAGCAGTTGTCATTACAGGAGATGTATCTGGTAGCACAGACCTATGAACCAGGTTCTCCAGAGTTCAACGAGGTATTCGATATTGCCGTCCGTCTCTTCCCTGATGATGAGACAGCGAATCTCAATGCCGCCTGCACCGATTTGCAGAAAGGTGATCTTACTTCTGCCGAAAAGCATCTTGCCAAGGCAGGCAACTCGAAGGAAGCTGAACGCATCAGAAAGATCTACAAGGAAATGAAGGCGGAACAATAAAAGATATAACTAACAATAAAATCACATCAATCATGAGAATTAAACATTTCTTTGGATTGGCAGTTTTGGCTGCTATGACTGCTAGTTGCTCTAGCAACAACGACTTAGTAAATGGTGGTAATGGTGAGAATGAGACTGGTTCAAGCTATGCATCTATCACAATCAACTTGCCTACAACAAGTGGTACACGTGCCGAAAACGACAACTTTAATGAAGGTACAGCTTCTGAGTATGCAGTAAACGATGCTACACTCGTTATCTTTGAGAAGGCAGGAGCATCTGAAAACGACTACACGTTCGTCGAAACAGCCAAACTCGGAAATTTGGAGCCTTGGAAGAAGGACAACACAACAGGTAATGGTATCACAACTGAGGCAACTATCACAGCTGAGCTCAAGCAGGCTACAGTTGGTAAGGATGGCGATTACTATGCTTTGGTTATCCTTAATAATGAGGCAGGAACAGAAAACAAAGTTACCCTTCCTTCAGGTCCCATTACATATGGAGCTTGGAATGCTGCGACAAATGCAACAAACCTTTTATTAGATAATACTAAAGGTTTCTATATGGCTAATGCTCCAGAATTTACTGCAGCAGATGTTGAGCCAACAACCCTCGTGCCAATAAAGGGTATCTATAGAACAAAGGAAGAGGCACATAGTAAACCTGGTGCAACGGTTCACGTAGAACGTGGTTTGGCAAAGGTTACTGTAGGTTCAAGCAATACAAGCGATTATTTTGCAACAGCTGGTGCCAACGCTACAGGAAACAAATATAAAAGTGATATCGTAAAAATCAAAAGCTGGGCTTTGGATGTTATCAACAAGAAATCATTCCCAGTACATGTAACTTCTGGTTTAAAGGCTGGTATAACACCGACAGATCCGACAGATCCAACAGTTCAAACTGTTCCAGCTTACTCAGATATTTGGAAGAATGCTACAGGTACAGCTCCAGCAACATCTCGCTTCGTTAGTAATTCTACTACAGCTACTTTCAAGCGTGTATATTGGGGTATCGACCCTAACTACAGCATGGACTTATCGGACTTGCCAAAATGTGGTGAACAATTCACTTTAGCGGCAGCTGATGAATCTGCAGTCACATGGATGAATGGCTCTGGTTCTGACCACCCATTGTATTGTTTAGAGAACACTTTCGACATCAAGCACATGAAACAAGGTCAGACCACCCGTGTTCTTCTAAAGGCAACTTATACTCCAAATGCTTTGGCATCAGAGACAGATAAGACCTTCTTTATGATTGGTAACAGTTCTGACATTTGGACAACGACAACTCTTAAAGCTCAAATTGCCAGTAAAGCAAAAGATGCTCTGAGTATGACTACCGACCCTACTGTAGTACTAAAAGAAGATTTGTTGAAAGGAGGTACACATTTCTTAACTACAGAAAATGTATCAATTAAGGACGGAGAAACAGAAAAGGTTAATACTGCAGGCTTAGTCGCTACACTCAACAAAAAACTCGGTCTTGACGAGACTAATGGTGTAGGTATCAAGACCTACAAGAATGGTGAAAGCTATTATATTGCCCGTATCAAGCACTTCGGTGACGACTTGACACCTTGGGTAGCAGGTAATGCTACATATGGTGAAAATAATCTGAATTGGCTCGGCCGTTATGGTGTGCTCCGCAACAACTGGTACGACCTTACAGTCCATAGCATCAGCGGTCCTGGTTATCCTGACGTTCCAGAGGTTAAGCCTAATACACCAGACGATGAGGATACTAAGTACATCAACGTTGAGGTTAAGATCCTCGACTGGGCAAAGCGTTCACAGACGTTAGATTTGTAATCGAGTTATAACAACGAAAGGCGGAGCTTAGGCTCCCGCCTTCGTTCAACCATACAAGTTGTGTTTTCTGCTTCACCATAGTGGAAGCTAGAAATACAACCTGATATTCTGAAACATTATATTGATAATAACCAAAAAGCATCATGGCAAACAAAAAGTTACATAGTTGGATCAAGAATATACGCATGGAACGGGGATTCGACAGCTTGGCTGCTATCAGCCGCACGACAGCATTCAGCAGCATCGTCGCTCTCGGCAGCATGCTCTGCAGCTGCAACGACTTGATGCACGATGACCTGCCCTCTTGCGATATGGGAGTTGACCTGCAGTTCAAGTACGACTACAACGTGCAACGTGCCGACATGTTCAATGATCATGTAGGCGGAGTTAGCGTGTTCGTATATGATCAGCAGGGTAAATTCATTACTCGCCAAGATGCCTACAACAGTGCAACATCGCAGCCGCTGAAAGACCATAACTATACCATGCGCCTGAATCTGGAACCGGGCAAATATCGCTTCGCCACCTTCGCCTTCCAGAAGAAATACGAAGAAACCCGTACGCATAATGGAGCCAAATTCCAAATCGCCATTCCCCAGGTAGGCAGCGACATCAAGGATTTGAATGTAAGGCTCGACCGCACCAGTCCGAATCGCCAGAATGCCCAAAGCCATGACGGCAACGACCCGGAGGATAATCCAGCTGTCGTAGAGAATCAATCTCTCCCACTCGACACACTCTGGCAGGGACTCAGCGACCATCTCGTAGAAGTAAAAGACTTACAGGTAACAAAACATACCATCAGCCTCGTCAGAGATACCAAGCAGCTCACCGTCCGACTGCACCAGCTCAACGAGCCTACCAACATCAATGCCGACGACTTCAGTTATCAGATAACTGATGCCAACGGCTACATCAATTACGACAATTCTCTCCTCCCAGACGAGGAGTTGACATACACCCCTTACAAGACCTGGACCACCGAATTCAAGGATCAAGATGGCAAAGTAACAGAACGAACAGCCATCGCAGCCCTGATGTTCAGTAGAGTCGTACTTCATCCCGTAACCGAGAACGACAAGAATGCGATACTGAGCATCTGGAACAAGAAGACGGGCGAAGAAGTGGTCCGCATCAATCTTGCCGATTGTCTCGCCCAAGGCAGAGGAGCCTTCGAGAACATGAACTATTCGGCACAGGAGTTCCTGGATAGAGAATACGACTACAAGCTCGACTTCTTCCTCAAAGGCGACCAGTGGCAGTATATGCAACTCGGCATCTCCATCCTCGACTGGAGCAAGCGCATACAGCGTGCCGACTTATAATCGTAAATCATTCATCGAGATGGAAGCATCGAGATGGAATAAGTAAAAGGTAAAGTTATCATGAGAAGATTTCATATCTATATAGGTTTCATAGTTTGGTTGTTGACTAGTTTATTTGCAGTTAGTTGTAACGACGAGTTGGAGGGTAACGGATATACCCCCAACTCGTCAAGCAACCTGCACGTGCTGGTACCAACCGTGCTCAGTGCGAACGGTGATGCAACCAGGGGCAGTTCCTCTGAAGTACCTACCTATAATGCCACGGTAGATGAATGCCAGATCAATGATCTTCGCCTCTACGCCTTTCCTGTAAATAAACACGGAAAGCTCGTAGTAGAAAATCTTCCTGCACCATTGGCAAGCATGATGCTGGAAGAAAACGTTGCCAATTATCAGCTCACCATCGAGCCAGGAACTTACCATATTTATGTAGTTGCCAATATGAGTGATGTATTGAAAGACAAGAATATCACTACAGAAGACGATTTGAAAAAACTGGTGCTGGGATATACTTCTAACCAGACTCCGGGTTTACCTATCTCCACCAATATTCCAATGATATACGAGCCAAAGGATATCAACGGCAAAACTGCAGAAACAGAAATCAAGGCGACAGATAAATCAGCAACTGTTTTCGCAAATCTGAAGTTCACCTGTGTCAAGGTAAAGTTGAATCTCATTTTCGATCCTGCTGAAGCAACTGTATTGAGCGGCAAAAGTTTTTCAATCAAGAATATTCTTGCGCAGCAGTTATCTCCAAGCACTTCTCTCTGCTGGGACGGAAAATTCAGCCAGTCTCAGGTTTCTGATGACTATGCAAAAGGCTTTGAGAGCAAGGAATATGAAGTTAACTCTACCAGTAACAGCAATGGTCTTTACTATCAGGGGGATGATGCGTGGACACGAAATGATGATAACGCAAATATAAACGACAAAGATGTAATCACCCTCAACGAAGGAGCCACAGGCTCTGCCAATCCAACAAATGCGGCAGACAAATGGCTTTTCCAGGGCACATACTATTTGCCGGAGAGATACATCGCCAATGCTTCCGAGCAGTCACGACTGGCTATTGGAGGAAGCATCAATGATAATATCGACAACAAGTATATCATTCCATTAGGTCACAAGCAGAATGAAAGTTCTACTACAGAGCTTCCAACCTTCCCTCGTGGCACCTACTACGAAATTATCGGCAACATCAAGAGTCTGGGAAACATGACCCTCGACTGTAATGTGAGCGTAAAGGACTGGCAACCTATTCAGATAGATGCCGACTTCAACCATACTACTTTGTGGGTAAGCAAGACGAAGGCTAATGTGACCTCTACGACAAATGATTATATTTCATATAAATCGAATGCAGTCAATGTAGAGTTTGGATGCGATCAAACCATGACAATCAATGGTAATCCTGAAGCTGTCATCGTTGAATCAAAACGCAGCAAAGACGCATCAGGCAATGACATTATTGAATTTCGAGTAAATCCCAACATCCCCATCAGCGCTTTTCCTGAAGATCAGCGAAAGGGCGATACTAAGGTTTGGTTCAAGGCAAATAACCTCAAGAAATATATAGATGTACATTATGATGTTACACCTTATCTGGATGTTACAAAAAAAGTGGTCATCTATTATAATAAAAAAGATGATTCTCAGAATAGCAGAAGCATAGAATGGGATACTAATCTTGGGGGTATTAAGTTGGAAAAGACCACACTTACAAAAGGTAAATCCACCATCGAAATGGATTTAAATCCATCGGATGCAGCCAAAGCCACAGGTGTCTTCACAGTAAGAGCAACAACTGATCCTGTAACGACCACCATTTATGAATTAAAGGTAATACCCCAAAATGAGACTACGGATGTCAAATATAAAACTGTTCGTGTAATTGTGCGTCCTCCTATCGGTGACTATCGTATCTATTTCAGAGCTATCAATGACCGAAGTAAATATAATGGAGGTAACAGTTCCGATAATTTCAAGGGAATCTTATCAGAAGAAGGTAAAAACAACTGGAGCGATGGATGGAATGAGGATGCAAATGATACAAGTGATCCAATAACAAAAAACCACTACATCTATGTTTATACCCAGATAGGTGAAACAGAAGATGCCGTTACAGGAAAAGGTTGGGTTTTTACGAAAGAATCGGACGATAGAAATGGATGGCCTGGAGTAGAAATGGTGGCCGACGAGACTAACACCGGATGGTATTACAAAAACTTCCCTAAAGATGCGAAGTCTGTATTAAATACAAATGGATCAGAAGGTCCAAGAACTATTACGCCAGGTGAGACATTGATTATGTTCAGTAATAATACATATCTAGATCAAGGATTTAGTTTACACCGTTGTCCTCATCATCTAGAGCCAGGTATTCCTCTCTTCGATTATGAAGATCGTGAAGGATGGATCGTATATGACCCTACATCCGATCCTATATGGCATGTATATGATAACATGCCTGAAATTGAGGACATAGAGATCAAAGTATATACCCAAGAGCAAACTTGGGGATGGTATAAGGATTATGGTATTGCTGATGGTTCGAACCAATTCAAAATAAATGATCCTTCTGAAAGTGGTTCTGACAAAGGCAATTCATGGACTTGCAAGAAAGTAGGAAACGGTTGGTGGAAAACTGTCATCAAACTGAAAGCTATTAAAGGAGAGCATAACAAAGATATCAAAATCTATCTAAAAAGCACCCATATTCTGCTCTTCGATGGCAATAGCTACGAGAAGTATGGCGACACTGGTTATTACCAAGGAGACAAATGGTATCAAGGTAAGCCTAATGGCGTAACTGAATAAATAATATTGGAAAAAATGAAGAAGATAAAGCATTTAATGATATGGATAGGATTGCTCCTAAGCCTTGTTTCCTGCAAGGATACCATGGAGGCAATTGGACTCGGCGGGGATGAGATCCCCGCCGAGGGACTCGTCTTGAACATTGATTTGCCCAATTTTTCTGAAAAGCAACTGGGCACGAGAGCTGATGCTACGGAAAGCATCAATTCCCTTACTGCAGTGTTCTACGGCGAAAGCAATACATATATAGGTATGGCTAAGGATCCCAAGCTAACCCTAAAAGAAACTGGAAAATATAAAGTAACTATCAGTAATATTCCAAAAGGAACAACTACTGTTCATTTGGTTACGAATGTTAACGACCTCAGCGAGACTGAGGCTGAAAATTTACAAGACATCACAAAAGCTACATCTAGACCAATAGATACAAGTAGCCCTGTATGTTGGGGAAGCATATCTGTAAAGTCACTCTTGGAGGGTAATGCAACTGTCAGCCTGCTGAGACAATATGCCAAGGTTACCTTGAAAGTAGCGGATGCGGTTAAGGGAGTCTTTCCAGAAGAAAATGCCGGTCTTATCATCAAGCATACAGCTGCAAAGAGTGCTATTGCTCCAGTTGGATATAATGATCCTACAAGTAATCCTACATATGCATTACCTGCAACTACAGAATATAGTAGCACAGAAGTAGGCAATGGAACAAGCCAGGAAGTTGCTGTAACAGAAACTCCGGCAGGAGAAGCTAACATTATTATCAGGGCTAGCTATAATGGTAAAGAAGGTTACAAAGTAGGTTACTATAAAGTGGGGCTTTACAAGGATGCAAACAAGACTTCTCAGTTTGCCCTCTTGCGAAACCATAACTATACCATCACCGTAACCAAGGTGAATGATTATGGTTTCAGTACTCTGGATGAAGCAATCAATTCTAAACCGGAAAACAGATTAGAGACAGAAATCAAAGATGACAATCCTGAGATCACTAAGATGATTGCCTGCAAGGATTATGAGCTTGGTGTTAGTGACGACCTATCCGTAAAAGCAACAGCAGCTGAAGCAACTGATGCAATTAAAGCAACCATCACTTTGGTTACTACGCTCTCTTCTGCAACAAGTGCTGACGGCAAACTCTACGGAGTAAGCATCAATCCTGCAGATAGCTGGATTACGTTTGACAAGGATAAAGATGTAACAGAAACGAAACTTCCGGAATCAGAAAGTAAATCACCTGGCATGAAATATGTTCTGACGTTTACATTGGATAAAAACGATAAGTCGGAAGACCCAAGAAAGGGAACTGTGACGATATCATCTGGTGACCTCAAACTGGATGTGAAGATAACCCAGACGGGCTTCGATTTTAGAAGAGACGATCCAAAGCGTAAAGTTACGATGTTAATCGATAACAATATTAACACAGAAAACTACTTTGAGTGGTTGGATAAAAATATGCAAGGTATCAGACCGGAGCAAATGCTAGGCAATGTAAGAAACAATGGTTTTCACTTCGCAGTAGGTAAAAACACCTATAGTTATAAGATTCCCTACCTAGAAGATGATAAGCTAACTGATACCGATGACCATTTTAAAGTTGAAAAAAATGGAAATTTCTGGAAAGTTACATTGACGGATAATCGAGACGATAATTATGATCTCTGGCAAGGCAGTTTTACGATAACAAATAAAGAGGGTATCAAAATCACCTACTATGTTTATCATACGGGTATCTTTCAAAAGATAACAGATGAAATGGCAAACAAATACGAATTAGCAGAGGGTGGTGATGATAAACTAAAGGTGAAAGGCTGGTTCTATTATGGTGTAGTGAAAGTACAGGGACAAAATAATAAAACCTACATCATGCTTGACCGTAACCTGGGTGCTACCGACAATAGTCCTTATGCACCAGACGTCAACGAACTTAAAGACCATAAAGGTGCTATCGGTGGATACTTCAAGATTTCAGAAAATAAGACATCAGATGCCAAAAAGGGGAATCTATCCTCTACTCTATCTCCTGAATACTTTGAAATACCAGAGAAATCGGTGTTTGAGGACTTGATTGCGAAAGGTACGCTTAAAACAGAGGTACGCCATACAGCTCTTGGAGAATCATACTATTGTACATATATGAATACAACAAACTCTGAGTTGAAAACCATCTATCTGCCATACGGAGGATATCTGGAAGGTGAAAGCCATAAATATCCAATGCACGTGGTCTTTTGGACCAAAACACTAGTCTCTGGAACACAAGGTTTCAGTAAAGATAGTCCGGAATATGGTTTCTGGTATAACTATTTCGATATATACAACTCGAAGCAAGGTATATCAAACGTACGTTTCGTGAGTGGCAGTAATGGAAATAACACCGGCCGCTACAAGGCGATGCCATTACGCCTGGTACGTGTTCTGGAATAAACTTAAGATAAGTGATAAATACAATAACATCTTTTACTTATATATAAATAAAGTATAAAAACAGCTGTTTTAAAAAGAAGGGTTGGGTTTTCGGGAGAAAGTCCAGCCCTTCGTTTTGTCCGGATACTCCTGACAAGGAGTCAAGGGGTCACTGAGAGGTCAAATGACGACCTGGCGTGCCAATCCGCCCAACAGAGAACAAAAAGGTGGATTTTCAGCAGAAAATCCACCTTTTACACTATATTCTCCGTTTTGTCCACCTCTCTTCCGTGTATTTTGTGTACTTTTGCGGCTGTGTATGAATCGCAGCAGGGAGTAACTTCCAAAAGCTGCGGCTTCATGCAACCAGCAAATAACAAGCAACAAAATAAAAACAAACCTAAGAATAAAGAATAAACAAATGAATAAGAAAAGACAAATTTTGCTTTCGGCTGTGCTCGCCTCTGCTTTGGCTGCCAACGCACAGGTTACCATCAATGTAGATGCCTCAAACCCAGGCATCAAGGTATCTCCTAACCTCTATGGTATCTTCTTCGAGGATATCAACCATGCTGCCGACGGCGGTCTCTATGCCGAACTCATCAGCAATCGCTCCTTCGAGGATGATGACAAGAATATTCCAACCTGGAAGACTGCCGCTCAGGAAGGTGCTAAGATCAATGCACAACTCATCAACAAGGGTTTGCTCAACAATGCACAGGGCAAGGCACTACAGCTTACCATCGCTGCCAAGCCTGCTGCCACAGCCTCTCTCATCAACGAAGGCTTCTGGGGCATCAACGCCGTACAGGGCAGAACCTATAAGCTCTCTTTCTGGGCAAAGGGCAGCTACAAGGGCGGATTGAAGGCTCGTCTCACCAATACCCAGGGCGACAAGGTGTATGCAGAAACATCCCTCAATGCCAAGGTAGGCAAGAAGTGGACCAAATATACAGCTGAACTTACAGCCAATGCCAACGATGCGAAAGCACAGTTTGAACTCGTAGCCGACGGAAAGGGTACCATCGTTCTCGATGTGGTAAGCCTCTTCCCTCCTACTTTCAAGAATCGCGAGAATGGCTTGCGCCCTGATTTGGCTCAGCTTCTCTATAACATCCATCCTAAGTTCGTCCGCTTCCCTGGCGGTTGCTACGTAGAGGGACAGGAGTCTCCTGAGAATGCATTCCACTGGGAGAAGACCATCGGTCCTATCGAGGAGCGTCCGGGACATAAGAACGTAAACTGGCGCTACTGCACCAGCGATGGTATGGGATTTGATGAGTATCTGCAGCTTGCCGAAGATTTGAACGCCAAGCCGCTCTATGTTGTGAATGTTGGTTTGTGGCACGGCGGTATGACTCCAGTAGACAGCATCCAGCCTTGGATTGACGAGTGCATGAATGCCCTGGAGTATGCCAACGGTCCTGTTACCTCTAAATATGGTGCGCTCCGTGCTAAGAACGGTCATCCGGAACCATACAACATCGAATATCTAGAGATTGGTAATGAGAACAACCAGCCAGACCCTGCCGCACAGAGCGACCACTACTACGAACGCTTCAAGAAGTTCAAGGATGCCGTATTGGCGAAATATCCTAAGATGCACCTCATCGGTAACGTGGTGGCTTGGGGCGATGACAACCCTAAGTGGGAAAGCAACGAGAGCGTGGAGCTGCTCGATGAGCACTACTACCGCAACCCAGCCTGGTTTGCAGAGAACTTCAACAAGTATGACAACTACGACCGCAAAGGCAGCGAGATTTATGTAGGAGAATATGCCGTAACCCAGGGCTTCGGCAATATGGGTTCGCTCGATGCAGCACTCGGTGAGGCAGTCTATATGATGGGCATCGAAAACAATTCTGATATTGTGACCATGGCATCCTATGCTCCTATCTTCGCCAACCTCAACAACCGTATGTGGGCACCGGATATGATTCAGTATACATCAGATAAGGTATTCGGAACTCCATCCTACTACGTTCAGAACGTGATGGCGAACAACATCGGTACCCGTGTACTGAAGGTGAACCAGGAGAATCCATACAAGTATGAGCAGACTCAGGTGAAGCCAGCCATCTGCCGTGTAGGTATGGGAACATGGGGCACCCAGGTTTCTTTCGAGGACAAGGGCTACAGCGATGAGAACGGCAAGGCACTGCCGATGACCTTGCAGGAGTTGCCTACCGACATCCGCGGTCAGTGGAAGACAGAAGGCAGCATCATCAAGCAGACCAGCAACGAAGAGAGCTGCATCCACTTGAACCCAGGTGAGATTACCAGCAATGGCTATATATATAAGGTACGCGCGAAGAAGGATGCCGGCAACGAAGGTTTCCTCATCATCTTCAACTATGTAGATAAGAACAACTACTGCTGGTTGAACCTTGGTGGCTGGAACAACACCCAGCACGGCGTGGAGTCTATCGTAAATGGTGCCAAGAGCCAGATTGCTACCTGCCCAGGCAAGATTGAAACCGGCAAGTGGTACGATATCGAGCTGAAGGTGGTAGGCGACAGCATCTTCGCCAAGTTGGATGGCAAGGAAGTATTCGCTACCAGGTTGAAGGCAAACACCCTTCCTGGCATCTTCTCTACAGCAACACTCGATGAGCAGACGGGCGAGGTAATCCTGAAGATTGCCAATACCAGCACCGAGCATACCACAGCGAAGATTAATCTTCAGGGCAAGGAAATCAAGGCTGGCAAGCTCATCCGCCTTTCAGCCAAGAACGGTCTGGAGGAGAACACCATCGATAATCCTACCAACATCTATCCTGTAGAAAACTACGTAACTACAGAGAAGAATGGTGCAACGGTAGAGATTCCAGCCAGCTCGCTGAATATCATCCGTTTGAAATAAACAAGCTACGTCTAGGGCATTAAGCCCTAGACAACTCCATCATATAATCCATTTTGAATAGTTGATAAGATAGTTAGTTAGTTAGAAAAGAGAAGGCGGCAACCTGCGTGATGCAGATTGCCGCCTCGTTTTTTATGATTGTCTATCACCTTAAAACTTATTTTACTGTCAACTTATAAGTTTTGCGTACAAATTTTTGGCAATTGAAAATAAAAGTTGTATTTTTGCACGATATTAATAGTAAATTATATTGAGACAATGCAAAAATACAAGAATTTGAGTAAATGCTTAATGGTCATTCTTGGCTTGACCATAGCATTTTTTATTGGAAACTTGATTATCGATGCCATATTCAATGATAGTATTGAATGGAAGACATCGTTATTCAAAGCTATTATAGCTGTATGTATCATTTATATCCTCAAATACTTTGAAAAAGTGTTTCTAAGGAAATAAAAACGTTAAAAATATCATAAAAGATACGGAGAATGGCTACACCCGTAGCCATTTTTTCGTACTTTTGCTAGCGTTATCGTTCTTTAGACGCCATTATGACAAATGAGCTATCGGACTATATATTAACATTACAAGATAGATAATTATGAAGAAAAGTTTAATTCTAATCATGGGTGCCGCTACTTTGGCGATGCCTATGCACGCCCAAGAGGAAAGCAATACCTCACATTACTCCATCTTAGACCATCTGGCGTTTGATCTTGATGCTACAGTGGGAATGGAGAACAAAGGTATGACACCTACTACTTTGAACTTCGCCCTTGGCTACCAACTTACCCCACGCTTCTTCGCCTTCGCCAAAACTGAAGGTAGCATCAACCTCTACAAGAAAGATGATGTGAAGACTTATTTCAAAAGCCAAGCTTTAGGTGGTGGACTGGGCTTCAAACTCTTCAACCCTAAGACTACCGCACAAGGGGTAGATCTTCGTCTCTCCGTAACCAATACTATCGGAAAAGCCGACTGGAAATACACATCCTATAATGCTGATTTCATCCTCTATCCGAACTGCAAGAAGAGTAGAAGTGTTCCCTATATCGGACTAGGTTTCAGACACATTAATTCTCACACCTCAGGATTATCCAATTGGAATGGCATCACTGGAACCATCGGTTTCAGATTCTAGAGATTACGCCTTCAATACAATATAAAAGTAAGTTGGCGTTTTTTGCGAAAGAGGGTGCGTCATGGACTTATGGCACACCCTCTTTTCCTGCACTATCGTCTATTTAAAAGATCACCAATCAAAACAATTTTGAAAAATGATGGAGACATCCTATGGTGTTACCATTTTCAGTGCAAAGATACAACTTTTATCCAAAAGTCAAGGCTAAGCACCGTCACATGAGAAAGATTTTATTTCATACGGTGTCTTCTACGCTGAAATTCTATGGCATATTGTATCGGAGTCAGGATAACGCATGATAAAATTCGGCTTTGAGTCGATTTAAAAGGCTAAAAAAGAAGTGTCTACTCTTCCAGTTTTATAAAAACTTTAGCGTCTACTTTTTCAGGATGTAAAGATTGTCAATATAAACTAGGAATAAGAGGAAAGTTTGACAAGTAGAATTAGGAATAGAGAAAATAATTGTCAACTTACAATAGGAATAAGGAACTATGTAGTCAACTAAATATAGGAAACCACATAGAAACAAATGCACATAAGGTGGTCTGTAAGAGCACATTAAGCGGTCTGTCCGTGCCCGTCAAGTGGGCACTCAGGGACCAAGTGATGGGCATCGACAGACCAAGTTACGGGCACTCATTGCCCGTACTGCGGGCATCGAGTGCCCAAAGTGCAGGACGTTTTTTGGGCATTTTTTGCGTGTCGGCGGCTTCGCTATTATGCATGATGCGTTATGAGGATTTCGTGATGCTTTTATGCTGATTTGGTGATACTACTATGCCAATTTCATGATACTTCGATGATACTTTGAGACTTTTTTCACGAAAAAACTTTTTTTGTATGCGTATAAACTCGACGGAAAATCTAAAAAGTATCTGATATGAAACCTTATAGATTCCCCAAAAATTACGCCCCGACGTAGCCTTTACTACATGGCGACGTAATCTTTCCTACGTCCTGACGCAGAGTTTTCTACATCGCCATGTAACTTCAAGGGCGTCAGGAGAAAAAAACAAAAGTATAGTTTTAGAACCTGATAAATTCATCATATAAACAAATCATCCAGAGTTACTGATGCTCTGAATATATCGGAGTATTCATTACTCACCAGCTCAGAATTTCCCACATAATCATACCCAATTGGTTCGCTGCAAATATACGACAAATTTCGGAAATAGCGAAAGAAAATAGCGGTTATTTCGCTACGAAACCGATTTTTTACCGTTCGTAGCGGAATAAACGCTATTTTAACTCTATTTTAACACTAAGCTAATATATCTTATTCCAGCGTCAGCCACCCATCTTCCGTCCAGTTGATTCGCTTCTGGACCAGGATGCTGGCACCATTCTTTGGCACGCTGTAACCATGGCAGAAGAAGAAATCGCCATCAGGGAAAGAGTAGGCAGAGCAATGGCCCATCGCCTCATATTCCTTCTTGTCACCTTCCAGCAGCAGGGTGCCACCACCCTCTCGCATATCCTTACCCGTCTTGTCCAGATAAGGACCGGAAACCTTCTTGCTTCTGCCTACGGCAACACGATAGGTACTCTTCATTCCCTGGCAGCAGTAATCCCAACTGACGAAGAGATAGTAATAACCACCATGCTTCATGATGAATGGAGCCTCGATGGCATTGGTGCCGGCATCCTTGGAAGTAGGATTGGTAGGCACATCAATCTGATTGAGTGCATAACGGCGGGCAATGGTCTGAGGCTTGGCGCCCTTCTTCACATGCATCGTCTTCTTGTCCAGCGGAATGAGCTGGATGCCATCCCAGAAAGACCCCCAGGTAAGCCAAGGCTTGCCCTTCTCATCTATCACGAAATTAGGATCGATGGCATTCCAATTCACTTTTCCACCCTTTGAGGCAATGAGACAACCCTCGTCTTTCCAACCATCGGTATCGGCTAAAGAAACATTGCTGAGCAATCCGATGGCAGAGGTGTTCTTGCCGAAGGTAGAACAGGAATAAGCCATATACCACTTGTTCTTATACTTGATGACATCAGGTGCCCAGGTATGACTCTCATAACCCGGCACACTATCATGGGTCCAGGCTGGGAAAGCACCACGCGCCTCGTCTTTCAACACACCCTGCGGATTCAAGGTCCAATGCTTGCGGTCGGTAGAAGTCATCTGCGCAATGCCATGACCCGTGCAGTAGAGATAGTACTTGCCGTTCTCATAAGCCATCACGGGGTCGTGAACCATCGGAGTATCTACCACGACAGGCTCCTGAGGAGCATTCTGTGCCATCATCTGGCAACCGCCTTTTACAGCAGGAGCAGCAATCATCATTGCTGCTCCCAATAGTATTTTAGATAAATTCATCTTCTTTGTATTATACCTTATTATAATATATAAGAGAATTACTTGTTCACAAACTTTCTTCCATTTACAATCACTACACCCTTGTAGCTCTTGTCCACCTGCTGACCTGCAAGATTGTACCACTTGCCGTCATTCTGCTTCTTCTGGATAACGATAGGAGCGATACCGGTATCAACGAGGCTTGAGCCGTCGATATAGGAGCCCTCGTTTACGAAGAACAGGTTAATCAGGCTAGGCTTGCTGGCGATGGTGGCTGAGAATGAGTAGTTATATACCTTCTTGCTGGTAGTTGTGATTGTGGCTGTCATCTTGAAGGTGCCATTAGCGGCATACTCCACAGTCATGTCAACAAAAGACCCGTTCATATCATTCAAGAAGGTATCCCAAACATAATTGCTTACACACCCAGTGTTAGAATTTGTGGTATTGTTCCAATTATCACAACGAATACCGAAATACTCGGTATAGCCAGCCACACCATGTGTCTTGTTGGCACCATACAAAGCCCAGTTGCACCAGTTGTTTGTAGCATTACTATAGTTATAGAACTTAAACTGAGCCTTCTTACCAGCCTGCAACTTATAATCTGCCGAGAAATTGGTCCACCAAGCAGAAGTTGTATTCTTCTGTGCTGAAACAGGATAATATACCGGAGTACTTTCCTCAGCCTCAGCATCGATGTTCAGGGAATAATCCTTCACATACTCATACTCATCCTTGCTGATGGTCATGGTCATAGTTACCTTGCCTTTGCCCTTCACCTTGCCGTCATCGGTCAGGATAGAAGTATCGCTCGACGTCCATGAAATGTTAGCACCCATCTTGCCCTGAGTAGGCAGAGAAGGAGCCGCATTCAGTGTGGCACCATCTGCAAATGGCAGAGTCAGGTTGTTGAGGGTGTACTTGATGGCAGCCTTGGCATCTGCCTTTACTGCCCAAACTTCCTGCTGATAGGTGAAGTTGTTCTGTCCCAGTGCAACGCTACCGCTTGATGATGATAGAGCAGAAATGGCGATGGCTGGGATATTGGTATAGTCGATGGTCTGCTTAACCAGTACGCCACGATATACGACATCATTAATAGTCAGGTGGATGTAATCAGTACCAGCCGTACGCTTCCAGGTTCCATTTTCGGCACCGGTGATGGTTCCATCGGCATTGAGAGTGATGTTCACAGGAGTCTCGAAAGCCTTTGCCTTGGTATTCTGACCATACTGATGACGCATGAACTGATAATCGCCTGCAATGTCAGCATCTGCGATAGATGCCTTGGAAGCAATAGCTGCATCGGTGATGGTCTCGCCGTCAAACTCGAATGGAGCTGCCATCAACCACCCCTCGTCATTAAGGAAGAGCTGATGAACACGCACCTGATGACCTTCGCCACCATTGCTGAAACGGGTGTGGTAAACCACGAAAGAACGGTTCTGCTTGTCTACGAACGCAGAGTTGTGACCCTGTGCTATTTCAGCACCGCTCATTGCATCCCACTGGTAACCGCCAAAGAGCAATACGCCACGGTTGTCGGCAGTGGTAGAACTATAGTTCATCTTATAACTCTTGAAGAGTGCCGATGTACCATAGCAGTCTACGTAAGGTCCGCCAGGATTCTCAGAACGGAAGATGCGCATCTGGTAACCGCCATCGCTGGTCAATTCACCATAGCTCATGAAGAGGAAGTAGTACTTGCCTATCTTCTGAATATAGCTTGCCTCACCCGATACGTAATATCCACCAGCAATCTTCTTACCGAAGTAAGGGTCGCTGGTACAGTTGGCACTGGCAGCACCCGGAGTGGTGACCTTGCCATTCACCTCGTAAGGGAAGGTATAGGTATAGTCGCGGAGACCGTTGGTCTTATCCAACTTAATCATAAAGATACCACCCGACCAGGAGCCGTAGCTCATCCAGAGGTTGTCGTTGTCGTCATAAAAGACACATGGGTCGATACAGTTTGGCCAATAGGTTCCCCAACTCTTACCATTCTTATAACGAGTAGGAAGAGAGGTTTCGCCGGTGGCGATGGCAAAGTCGGTATGCTTCCAGTCATCCGCAGCAGCGTATGAGTTGTGAGCGTATGTGCCCTGGAAACCGGAGAAAACTACTGGTCCCTGATAAACCCAAGGTCCTTCGATATTATCTGAAACAAAGCATACGATGGAAGAGCACCAATGGTCTCCATTCAGACTCATATACATACACCATTTCTTCATGGTCTTGTTGTATACGATGTCTGGTGCCCACTGATTGCCCTGCACATTATAGCCTTTATACTGCCAGCCGTGGGCATTGAAGTTGCCGAACTTCACCTTCTCACCCTTGCTGTTCTTCACTTCTGTGATGAGGTGAGAAGCGTAAGCATTGGCATAATTCACCAAGGTACCCTGCTTATTGGCAAAGAGACTGTTTACATTGCTTGTTGCCTCCTCACCCGCTTTGAAAGTTGACCATTCCTGGTAGTTGCTAGCCGAAGTGGTTTTGCCTCTACCCAGGTGAGAGCCATAAATATAATAGGTAGGTGAGCTAGGGTTGGTGATATCATCCACCACGACAGACGGGTCGTGACAGGTGACACGCTTATTATATGCTCTCGACGTATAAGCATTCGTCAGGTCGTCGTCGCTGACCTGTGTCTGGGCAGTAGCACCGATGGCAGCAAGCCCCAACATAGAGAGTAATAATTTCTTCATAACTTGATTGAGTTAAATTATTGATTTGTAAAAAGAAAACCAAGACTTCTGATATGATGCAAAAAGGCAGACCTATGTGGAAATGTGTTTTCACATAGGCCATGCCTTATCATACTACTTCAAAAATCTCTTATCTGCGATGAGCACGTGTATAGTGCTTGCGGGCAGCAAATGATGAATTTGCGAAAGGAAGGTCGAATACGAGATGAGCCTTCTCTATAGTGAGCTTGAACGCCAGATCATTAGGATCGATGGTATTGATGCCATTGTATGTCTGAGTGTAAATTACACCATCACTACCAATCATGCTAGCCTTGATATTGGCTGTACCATCACCCACGTTGGTTACTGAAAGCTGAACCTTGGCACCATCCATAGCGGCAAGCCAAGCACCCCAGTCTTCCCATG
>OOBJ01000785.1_pt1 | contig 22213 bp, 15 predicted proteins | sample 1671331 | NCBI WGS metagenome assembly OOBJ01 (sample SAMN06348145, study PRJEB24527) | human gut metagenome | biome: human gut; feature: ankylosing spondylitis patient; material: feces | host: Homo sapiens | place: China | collected 2015-10 | reverse complement strand
CGTCATCAAGCTCTACCACATCTTCATCGCTCAACTTCTGCAATGCCATCTTCACCATCGACACGGCACCCTCTACTATCTTCTCTCTAGCAGAGATGATGGCTGAAGCCTGCTGGCGACGAAGCATCACGGCTGCTATCTCCGGAGCATAAGCCAGATAGTTGATGCGGGCCTCTACCACCTCGATACCTGCCATCGCCAATCGCTCATCGATGCGAGCCTCCAACTCCTTATTGATTTCGTCACTTCCATCTCGAAGCGTAATCTGATTCGACTTTTCCCCCTCGTCATCATCGTAGGCATACTGTCCGGCTACCTGTCGGAGAGCAGCATCTGCCTGAATCTGGACAAAGCGGCCCAGCATATTCATGATCTGTGCAGCAGAAGCACCGATGCCTGCCTGACCCGTAGAACCCTCAGCCATGGTCTGGGTATCAATCTCGAAGATAGCCTTGTAGGTATCCTTCAGTTTCCATACCAGCACCATACCAATCATAATCGGATTACCCGTCTTGTCATTCACCTTGATAGGTTCGGCATCGAGGTTGCGCACACGAAGCGAAAGCTTCTTCTGACTGATAAACGGATTCAGCCAATAGTAACCCGGCTCAGTAAAAGTGCCACGATATTTACCAAAGAAAAGCAACACGCGAGCCTGACCAGGCTCCACCAGGATGAAACCGCAAACGCAGATGATGCTCAGGATGAGAAGCAGTACGCCACAAACACCACAGACATTTGCCAGCCAGCCCTCTTGCGAAACGCAGGCAAATATAAACAAGCCAACTCCAGCCAGAAAGCCGATGATGTTTAACACTAACATCAGGATGCCATTCAAGGTCTTTCCCTGATACGTAAATTCCTTATTCTCCATAATTTTACTTTATTTATTACGTTATTAATGTTGATATCATTTTGATATCGCAAATATACGATATTAAAATGATATCACAAGAGAAGGAACCCAAAATTTTAATTAGTTTAACGTGAAAAGGTCGTTGAGACGAATCCCAACGACCTTTTCCTGTATTTTCACCTATTTATATATAGGATTATTATTCTATCACTTCCATTTCTTCCTCTTCTATTTCCTCCTTGATCTCCTTCTCTTTCTTTCCGAACTCAGGATCTATCTTCAGGAAAGCGGTAACCAGGAAGGTGATGGCGCAGCATGCCATCACGATAATGAAGAACAAGCGATAGCCTACCATATCTTTCAGATATCCCGAGACCATACCAGGCAACATCAATCCGAGATAAGAGATACCCGTGCAGATGGAATAATGGGATGTCTTGAACTTGCCCTGGCTATAGAACAACATATAAAGGGTAAGAACCGTGAAGCCCAAACCATAACCGAACTGCTCGATAAAGAGGCAGCTCGAAACCACGATGATGTCGCTATTGAGTGAGTAACTCAAATAGATGTAAACCACATCAGGCAGGGTAATGGCACAAACCATCGGCCAAAGCCATTTCTTCATACCATCCCTACTCACCAGAATACCACCGATGATTCCACCCAGCAGTAAACCGATTAGTCCAACAGTACCATTGGCAAAGCCATATTCCTGCGGAGACAATCCCAGTCCGCCCTGCGAATTAGGACGAAGAACGAAGGTTTTGGTCATTGTATTCAAGAGTGCTTCCGGGAAACGATAAAGCAGGAGGAAGAGCATCACACAGATGGTTTCTCCCAATCCGAATTTCACAAAGAAGGTGCGGAACATATTCTTCAGTTCGTGCGCCACTTCGCCCACCGTTCTATCGGTCTGCACATCCTCCTTAGGGCGTGGCATAAACCGGCTATGATAGAGCCACAATCCGATGAAGATACCTGCCAATCCGTAGAAGATAAGCGCCCATGAGAAACGAATCTGGTTACGGAAAAGCACCTGGAGAACACCAGCCAGCATCACCAGGAATCCATTCACGAAGATGATGGCAAGGCGATAGAAGGTATTTCTCAAACCCACGAACTTGGTCTGCGTATGCTCATCCAACTCTATCATATAGAAACCATCCGCCGAAATATCGTGGGTGGCACTACAGAAGGCGATGAGGAAGAAGAAACACATCGTTGCCTGGAACCAGAAGGCAGTAGGCAGCGAAAAGGCGATTCCGGCAAGAGCTGCTCCGATGAGCGCCTGCATCGTCAATACCCACCAGCGCTTGGTCTTCAGCAGGTCGATGAAAGGACTCCACAAGGGTTTGATAACCCAAGGCAGGGCGAGCCACCCGGTATAGAGACCCACCTCAGCATCGGTCAAGCCCAACTGCATATACATAACCACAGAGAGGGCTGTCACGATAACGTTAGGCAGTCCTTCCGCAAAGTAGAGTGTCGGAATCCAAGCCCATGGATTCCGACTATTTTTCTTTGTTACCATTTTACATCACTATTTATAGAGTTTCTTGATTTCAGCTCCCTGATAGTAGTGCAGAAGGATGGCATCATACAGATAGCCTTCCTCGCCCATCACGGCTGCACCAATCTGACAGAGACCTACTCCATGGCCCCATCCTGCACCGATGAGTTCGAAACGCTGAGGTACTCCCTGCTCATCTATATCATACTTATCCACGATAAAGGCTGAACTGAGGAGATGACTGTCACTCAGCGTGCGGCGGATTTCGAGTTCCTTACCGATGGTGAAGGTTTTCTTCGTACCGATAATCTGGAGTTTACTGATTCTTCCACTCGTTCCTCGTTCTACGGACTTCATATCAAGGACAGAACCCAAATCCATCTTCAGCCTGTCAGCAATGAGCTGCTGCAGTTTCTCCTGAGTAAGGGTTACCTTCCAGCGATAGAAGTCTACCGTTTCCTGGTCGTAATCATTCAACACCTGTGAGAGGATTCTCTTGTCCTGCGTGTTGCAGAAAGCAGGAGGGTTGAAGCGGATCCACTTCTCAGCCTCTTCCTCATTTGTCAGATTAGGCAAAGTAGATTCTATTCCTAATGCAATATCCCTCACCGCAGTGAGATAATTCTTCGGTGTATCTTCCCAACAGTACTGGAACTCCTCTGTGACTCCACCGCAACATTTAGAGAATCGGGCATCGCATATCTCATCACCATCCAGGAGCACCTGTCCCTTGGTCTGACGAATAGCCTCAGCAACATGTGGAGAAGTTTCCTTCGTGATTCCCTGGTAACGCTGGCAATGATCATCGGCACAAACATCAAAGATGGTATGGTCTTCGCGATCGTACCAGCGGATGAGCATATCTTCCTTCTTGGTGAAAGAGAAGAAATTGTTACCACTCTCTGCAACATCCCTACGCTTCTTCATCTGCGCCAAAAGCCAGGAACGGGAGATAACGGCATGTGCCTTCAAGAGTTCGAGACTGGAAGTGGCACTCATCTCACTACTGATTACACTCTCCAGATACTTCTCTACAGGCAGTTCGTTGATGGCACAAATCTTATCCGACTCGACCACGAAACGCAATGTTCCGAGGAAAGTCTGGGTTTCCTTGCGCTCCCAATGGAAGTTGACACCAATCGTAACATCGCTCAGCGAGAAAGAAGCGTCCGCACTCTGTGGATGGAAAGTCAAGGAACTATACTGATTACCGTTCCAGAGTACACCACCTTCTGAGAATTCCACCTCCTGTTCGCCGATTACAGTCTCGCCCTTAGCCAGATAAGGTTTATTGAGAGAGAAATGAATCTTCTGTCCGCTCACAATACCCACCTTCACCTCAGGTTCCTTGTCATAACTGTATAAGGCAGAAGTACCGACCTGCAGTTCAGCTTCCTTTGAAGCCTTAAGTTTGGTAACGATGCTGTTCATCTTATCCGTAGAGACACCACATTCCTGCAGAATGGCAGTAGCACTCTCTTCGGTCAACTTACGGAAGTCTTCCTCACGGGGAGTAATGATGAGTCCCGACATATCCAAGGCTCCAGGAGAAACCATCATCTGTGCATCGCCTTCTGCAAAATAAGCCTCAGGGCGGTGTTTCTCTCTAGGAATAACCACAGATATATACTCATCCCCCTTGCGCCATGCGATGATATTCATCATTGGTTCAGTCTCATCACCACGAACAGGCATCGACTTATAGAGACGTTGGAAAAGAGCCTCATCGCTGTCCTCACTCTTGGAGATGATGACAAAGGCTGGAACAACAAAGTCATGAATCAAGGCTATCTTTTCATCATCGTTCAGCGAGATAATATCAGTAAGATTGCGAGAGAGTCGCTGCCAATTAGCCTGCAAAGGCAAGATGCCGCTGGTACCTGCCTGGAAATGAAGATGATCAGGAGCAGAGGCTCCACATTTAGGACCATTATAGAACACCATCAACTCGCTATGCAAGCTCAGAAACCGGTGCATCTCACCATAATTCTTATAGATAGACTGTGGCTGATGCTTTCTTGCAGGAATCGTGAAATGAACAGGCAGAATCGGGAACGGATTCACCAAGAGAAGGAACCGTTCATCTATCTGTTTTGAAATCTGCTCCTTAGGACGGTTCTTGTCGCAAAGGAAACATGGACGATCACCCAATGTCTTCTTATCAATCTTGGCTCCGGTGCTCACGATGCGTGCCGGATTCCACTGCACTTTCAACTGGTCGGAGAGCTGATGGGTCTCCACATGCTTGAGATCGCGGAAGCGGTGACGGGCATCAGCCCATTTCTCCATCTGGCGATTGAAGAAACGGGAGATACTGCTATCTTCCATTATATCAGCCTTGCCCTGCAACATCTGCTGGCGCGCCTTCAACTCCATGGTGCGAAGACGGTCCTTATAAAGATTATTGGCATTTACCTTATCGATACTCAAGGCAGCATCACTATTTCCTCCCCAACGACGGCAGAGGTAAAGTTCATCGTAGATTCTGCCAATACGGTAGCGACGAGAGAACACCAATCCCAAGGCATAGTCCTCACCATAACTGGTATTAGGAAATTGAATCTGACGGACCAATGGGGTAAAGAAGGCACGAGGAGCGCCCAATCCATTGATACGCAGAGCATTATTACAGCCATTATCTTCGGTCCACTCCTTATGGTCTATCAATCCTGGAGGCAGAGTATTGAGATCGAAATCACACATGCGATAAGAGCCGATCATCATGGCCGCCTTCTGCTTATGGAAGGCATCTACTATCTTTTGCAGCGTCTTAGGTGAAGAATAGAGGTCATCACTATCCAGCTGGACGGCAAACTTACCACAATGGTCGCTGTTGATAGCCATATTCCAGCAGCCACCAATGCCAAGGTCGTTGCGATCAGGCACAATCTGGACAAGGCGTCCTGCCTGCTTATCATTCCGTTCCTCCATCTCATGGGCAATCTCTGAAAGGATTTCGCCCGTACGGTCGGTAGAATGATTATTTACCACGATAACATTAAACTTGAAGCTGGTCTTCTGACTGAGTGCGCTCTTCACTGCGTCAGCTATCGTCTTTTCACGGTTGAATACCGGAATAATGACAGAAGCCTCGTATTCAAACTCCTGCTCATCAAAATCAGGCTGTCGATAGTAATTGGTATCAACCAAGGCTCCCACCTTTTCGAGATGATGGGTGCAAGCCTTCTCCATCTCTATTTGTACCTCCCGGTTGCGAGGGTTCACATAGTCGAACTGCTTTTCTCCACTCTTTCTGGTATCGAGCTCATCTTCCGTATAGAGGAATTCATTGATATGGAATATCTCTCCCACTCTACTCAGATAAAGACGAAGGTCATAGAGTCCAGCAAACTGATATTCCTGTCTGTCCTGCTGCGCTGCATAGTCGAGAAGATTCTGTGCCTTCACAAGCCAGAGACTTCCGAAATCGAAGTCATCCCGAAGTGAACCAGCCTGATAGTCGATGACCGGATGCTTCTCCAGTTTACCCTCCTGAACAGAGTAATGATCGGAGTATACCATGACCGCTCCCGTATCATCAGCGGTACGGAGGAAACGTTCCAAGGCATACAATCCCCAACGGATAGGAGTAGCTTTGGTACAAATGATTACATAGTCGGCATCGGTGTTCTCAGCAATACTACTAACAGTATTGGAACTCTCCAATCGGTCGACAACGATAAATGTACAACCATCAGGCACTTGATGAGACGCAGCGAAATCAGCACTCACCAAGAGATTGATATGTTGAACAGTCTTGTTGTCATGAAGTTCCAAGAGTGCTTCCTGGGCAACATCCAGGTCTTCACAAGGCAAGAAAAGGTCTATTTTTTGTCTCATTTCTTTGTTTCTATTTTTTCGTTTTTCGTCCCATTTGGGGGCATCAAACTATGTTTTTTATCTTTATTTCAACTTATTATCTTAAAATATGTGGCAAAGATAACAATTTTTCGGCAAAAAACACTATCTTTGCAGTATGAATAATGAAAAAAAATATCTTTTAGGCCTTACACTTGCCGAATTGAAGCAGGTGGCAAAGGATCTCGGCATGCCTGCCTTCACCGGCGGACAAATGGCGAAATGGCTCTATGAGCAGCATGTAAAGAGCATTGACGAGATGACCAATATCTCGAAAGCCAACCGTGCAAAACTCGCTGCCGAATACGAAATAGGTTGCTTCGGATATTCCGATGCACAACATTCTGTGGATGGTACCATCAAGTATCTTTTCCCTACCCGAAGCGGCAAGTTTGTGGAAACGGTTTATATTCCAGATAAAGACCGTGCCACGCTCTGTGTTTCTTCGCAGGTGGGTTGCAAGATGAACTGTCTCTTCTGCCAAACAGGTAAGCAGGGATTCGAGGGAAGTCTGCCTGCCGGCGACATTCTGAACCAGATTTACTCATTGCCTGAGGTAGACAAGCTCACCAACATCGTATTCATGGGACAGGGCGAGCCTATGGACAACCTCGACAACGTGCTTCGTGCTACGGAAATTCTGACAGCCGACTATGGCTGGGCATGGAGTCCTAAGCGTATCACTGTAAGTTCTGTAGGCATCAAGAACAAGCTGAAGCGATTCCTGGAAGAGAGCGAATGCCATGTGGCTATTTCCATGCACGACCCTATTCCGTCTGAACGCGCCGAACTGATGCCAGCAGAAAGAGGTATGGGTATTGAGCAGGTGGTAGAGCTTTTGAAGAACTACGACTTCTCCCACCAGCGTCGCCTCTCGTTCGAATACATCGTATTCAAGGGAGTGAATGACAGCATGCAGCATGCCAAGGCAATCATCAAGTTAGTAAAGGGACTGGACTGCCGTTTCAACCTGATCCGCTTCCACCAGATTCCAGACATCCCACTGCAGGGCGTGAATGACGAAAAGATGGAGCAGTTCCGCGATTACCTTACCTCGCACGGCGTGTTTACAACCATCCGTGCCAGCCGTGGACAAGACATCTATGCAGCCTGCGGCTTGCTGAGTACCTCGAAGAAGATTGGCGAAATACGCCAGCATGAGGACGAAGAGAAAAAAGAGTAGACGAAAAGAACATAGCATAATGGTGAGAAATACGATAACGTTTCTTTTCCCGTTCTGCCTGATATTTCTCCTCTTGACAAGTTGCGGTTTAACGGGGAAGAACAGGAAAAAACCAGCCAGTACAGGGCAACCTTACGAGATTGTACTGGAAGGAGATACCGACAGCATCGTTACCAGGATACTGACGGAAGACGTTCCATCCCTTCCCCAACCCGAGCCTCTCTGCAAACTGATTCAGGTGAAGAAGGGGAAGACAAAAGGCAGCTACCGGCTCGTCAGAACCCGCATCATCGTCAATATCACAGATAAAGACTTCGCTGTCAAGTTGAGCCACGATGAGAATGCAGCACCGCAAAACATCATCCGCATCAATGCCCATTCTGTACAGCAGCTGCGAGAAAGACTCAATGGCGAAAAGCTCCGCCAAATTGTAGATGAAGCTGAACTGAAACATCTGGCAGAGATAATCTCCAACAATCCCAGCAAGCAGAACAAGGAGATGCAGGAAGAGGTAAAGAAGACATTCGGACTTGACATGAAAATCCCGGTATCGATGAATGCCAGCAAGAAGGCAAAAGACTTCATCTGGATTTCGAACAACGCAAGTACGGGAATGCAGAACCTGCTCGTGATGAAAGTGAAGAGTGAAGAACGAAGAATGAAGAATTCAAATGCTTTTCATGTAAATGTAAATGACAAGGCTCAGATTGATAGCATTCTTCGAACCAACATGCCGGGCGAAACCGACAGCATGTATATGACCATTCCTGTTCTTTTAGAAAGAGGACTCTGGGAGATGAAAGGGGATGCCATGGGAGGACCTTACGTGATGCATCGCATCCATAACCTCTATGTCATCGGCTTTGTCTATGCTCCCGAAATGAAAAAGAAAATATTAATCAAGCAGCTCGAAGCTGCAATTTCCACAATAAAATAAAATACATCAATGGACAATAAGAAAATCAGAGTGGCTATCACTCACGGAGATACCAACGGTATCGGATATGAACTCATCTTTAAGACATTTGCAGAATCAGAGATGCTGGATTTCTGCACACCAATCATCTACGGTTCACCAAAGGTGGCAGCCTATTATCGCAAGGCGATGAACCTGCCAGCACAGTTTTCTATCATCCAGAAAGCAGAAGATGCAGAAGAAGGACGCATCAACCTGCTTGCAGCTGTAGATGAAGAGGTAAAGGTAGACATGGGTATGCCTACCACCGAATCGGGCGCAGCAGCTATCAAAGCGCTCGACAGAGCTATGACCGATTTCAGAGATAATCTCTATGATGTACTCATTACAGCACCTATCAACAACCAGAATGCCCAGATAGAAGGTTTCCCATTCAAGGGACACAAGCACTATATAGAAACTTGTCTTGGCGAAGGACAGGAAGCCCTTTCCATCCTCGTTGGCGGCGACCTCCGCATAGCATCTGTTACAGAGAAGACTCCTTTCAAAAATGTAATAGCCGGAATCACCGAGGAACGCATTATCGAAAGAGTAAAACTCATGCAACAAACCATCAAAAGAGATTTTCTCATCACCAACCCACGCATAGCTGTGCTTGCCCTCAATCCTCGCAGCAACGAAGAAGAAAGCTGCGGCAAGGAGGAGAGCGAAATTATCATTCCTGCTATAGACAAATTAGCAGAACAAGGTGTACAGGCTTTTGGTCCATACGCAGCAGATGAGTTCTTCGGCAAGGGATATTTCAGTGACTTTGACGGAATCATGGCCATGTATCATGACCAGGCCACTACCCCATTCCATTCTCTCTATACAGAGGACGGAGTCATCTACACAGCAGGCTTGCCTATCATCCATACAGCAGCCAACATGACTCCAAGCTACAGCATTGCAGGCTGCAATGAAGCAGACGAGGCATCATTCCGTCAGGCAGTATTCCTGGCTATTGATGCTTTCCAGAACAGAAACAGCTATGATGAGGCAATAGAAAATCCACTTCCAAAACTCTATCACGAGAAGCGTGACGAGAGCGAAAAGGTAAGATTCTCTATCCCAAAGAAGGGCGGCAAGCCATTCCCTCCAAAGAATGAAAAGAACTTTACACCTCGTCCAAAGAATGAAGGTCAGGAAGCTCCGCAAGCTACAATTGAACCAGCTCAGCAAGTAGCTCCTGAAGCTTAATTTAAAGCAAAATATGATGCCCAAGAATAGGTAAACGTTAAAAAAGACCTATTTTTGGGCAATATATGCTGATATTTCAAAAAAAATGTGTAATTTTGGCAGCTAAATGGATACATCTGAACTACAGAAAATAAAACAACGCTACAATATCGTCGGAAATAGCGACGGATTGAATCATGCTCTCGATGTCGCCTTACAGGTGGCACCGACAGATCTTTCTGTGCTTATTATCGGAGAAAGTGGAGTTGGTAAGGAAATCATTCCGAGGGTGATCCATGACAACTCACCAAGAAGAAGAGAAAAGTATTTTGCCATCAACTGCGGTAGCATTCCTGAGGGCACTATAGACAGTGAGCTCTTTGGACACGAGAAGGGTTCCTTTACCGGAGCCATAGGAGAAAGCGAAGGCTACTTCGGAATAGCCAACAAGGGTACTATATTTCTTGACGAGGTGGGCGAACTGCCCATACAGACTCAGGCAAGACTGCTGAGAGTGCTGGAAACGGGCGAATATATCCGCGTAGGTGGAACAGAGATTCGCAAGACCAACGTACGAATCGTTGCTGCCACCAACGTCAACATGAGAAAGGCAATCAGCGAAGGAAGATTCCGCGAAGACTTGTATTACCGACTGAATACAATTCCTATCCAGATGCCTCCACTTCGCGAACGAGGAAATGACATCTTACTGTTGTTCCGTCTTTTCGCCATGCAAATGGCAGAGAAATACAATCTGCCAAAGATCAGCCTGACGGAAGATGCCAAGAAACTCATGCTGAAATATAAGTGGCCAGGAAACGTGAGACAGCTCAAAAACATTACTGAGCAAATGTCTGTATTAAGTCGTGAACGGGAAATAAACATGGAGACACTCATGCATTTTATCCCACGCGATGAAGAGACAACTCAACTTGCCACCATTCCACAGAGCAACAACACCTCGCACAGTTATGAAAACGAACGAGAATTTCTCTATAAGATTCTTTACGAACTAAGAGGAAACGTGAGTGACCTGCGAAGAGAGGTGGGATCATTGCGCAAGCAACTGGACGAAGCCCGTCAACTAAGAGGAGCAGAAGGATTCAGTAGTCCTACCTCTGTATCGAGCATGAGTCCAACAACCTATCCGGCAGAGTTTGAAAAAACACAGTCTATCACACCAGCAGAAGGAATGATGCAGCATGACACAGGAATCATCCAGCATGACACAGGAATCATCCGACATGAACCAGGAATCATCCGAGCTGACGAAATGGGACAATCGGAACCAGAAGAAATCGAGGCAGAAGAAATCAAAGAGAACGACTCACTGAATCTCGATGACTTGAGTAAACAAATGATAGAAAAAGCTCTGGAACGAAATAATGGCAACCGAAAGAAAGCCGCCGAGGAATTGGGTATATCAGACAGAACCCTTTACCGAAAAATAAACAAATATAAATTATGAAGCATATACGCGCGTACATATATATATTAGGGATTTCATTGGTCATAGGCATCATGACTGCATGTTCCGTTAGCTACGGCTTCAACGGTGCCAGCATTGACTATACCCAGACAAAGACCATCCAAATAGCAGACTTCCCTATCAGAAGTTCATATGTTTGGGGACCAATGGGACCAATGTTCAACAACGAGCTGAAAGACAAATTTGCCAACAATACCCAGTTGCGACAGGTTTCCCGTAATGGCGACCTGAAGATTGAGGGTGAAATCACCCAATATTCACAGCGCAACAAGTCGGTATCTGCTGAAGGTTATTCTGCACAGACAGAGTTAAGTATCACGATCAATGTCCGCTTCACAAATAACAAGAAACATACGGAGGACTTCGAAAAGTCATTCACATCAGCAAAGACCTATGATACCACTAAGAGTTTAGCTTCTGTTCAGGAGGAATTGGTTAGCCAGATGGTGAAAGACTTGGTAGACCAGATATTCAACGCTACAGTAGCTAACTGGTAATAAAGTGAAGAGCGAAGAGTGAAGAACAAAGAGTGAAGAACAAAAAAATCAAGGGCTTTACTAATCATAGACTTCAATGCTCAAAGTTAAAAGTTAAAGTAATAAACCATAAAATAGAACAACGTGGAATTAAGCAGATTGATACAACACCCAGAGGAAATGAACCGGGAGACGCTCTACGATTTGCGCGCCCTCTTGGCTCTATACCCCTATTATCAAACGGCTCGCCTCTTGATGTTGAAAAACCTGTACCTACTCCACGACCCTAGTTTCGATGAAGAACTACGCCGTGCTGCTATCTACATAACCGACCGAAAAGTCATCTTCGAAATGGTTGAGGCAGCGCACTATCAGTTCAAAAAAGAGAACTACGGGGAAAAGAGCAAGGCTTATCCTACCCAAGGAGAAGCAGCAAAAAGCAACTTGCACAATGCATCTAAGGCAGACCGCACAAGCGATCTTATCGACAGTTTCCTGGGTTCTATACCGACAGATGCAGAAGAAAAAGAAGCTAAGAAAGAAAAGCGGAAGCCAACACCTGCAGATGCAGCTGTTGATTATGTAGCTTATCTGATGGAGACTGAAGATCAAGAAGAAGAAGAGAAACCTTCAAGAACCATCAGTCTGATTGATGACTTCATGGAAGATGGAGGATTCAAATTGCCAAAGATACAGCAAGGAGAGGAATACAAGCCAGAATACACGCCTCAGCTGGAAGATGACAACGAGGAACAAACTGAAAATAGTGGTGTATTTACAGAAACCCTCGCCCGCATCTACATCAAACAGGGCAAGTATGAACGAGCTTATCAAATTATCGAGCGACTCTACAAGCAGCATCCACACAAGAGTGCCTACTATGTGGACCAGCTAAGATTTCTCGAGAAACTGATGTTAAACGGAAATAATAAAAATAACAAATAAAAATAATAAATAAAACTAGTTTTAAAAAATGGCTTACACATTATTTGTAGTATTAATCGTCCTGGTAGCAATCATGATGATTTTCATCGTGCTCATCCAGGAATCAAAGGGAGGTGGACTTGCAAGTAACTTCTCTTCAACAAACTCTATCATGGGCGTTCGTAAGACAACCGACATTATAGAGAAATTAACATGGGGTCTCGCTGGTGCCATGGTAGTTATCAGCATAGTTTGTGCTTATGTAGCACCTCAGGCAGCTGGCGAAAGCAGCGTTATGGAAGGTGCAACTCAGGAGCAGACTGCTCTTCCTGCTATGCCAGGTGCTAGCAAGGATGCTGCAGCAGGTGCTCAGAAAGCAGCCCCAGCAGCTAATGGTGCAGCAGATGCTCAGAAAGCAGCAACTCCAACAGTACCAGCTAGCCCTGCTAAGTAATAGCTTGTAAACTTATAAATAGCATTTTCCCATCAAAAAAACTGCAGTTTTAAGGGGAAATGCTATTTTTTTACAGAAAAATGAAGTTTTTCAGAAAAAAGTTTAGAAAAAATTTGGTGGATTCAAAAAAATGTAGTACCTTTGCACTCGCTTAAAAGAAATAACAATTAAGCAAGCTAACATGGTGGACGTAGTTCAGTTGGTTAGAGCGTCAGATTGTGGTTCTGAATGTCGTGGGTTCGAGTCCCACCTTCCACCCATCAAAGCATTAAGATTGCCAATCTCTAGTATTAGAGGTTGGCTTTTTTATTTTCATCCATTTCTCATTTATCTTCATCTTCCCCCTATTGGTTTTCATCCAGCATCCATAGTGAAGGAAAAAAAATAAACCATACAAGATGACCGAAGGCATCCTATATGGTTTATATATCCTTATATTCGATTACTCACTCTACCATTTATGGGAACTGAGGATAATCCTCAAAACGAGGCTTGCGCTTCTCCAGGAAAGCCTTGCCACCCTCCTGAGCCTCATCCATGGTATAATAGAGCATCGTTGCATCACCAGCCAACTCCTGAATACCAGCCTGACCATCCAACTCAGCATTCAAGCCAGCCTTGATCATACGGAGAGCCAAAGGAGAACGCTCCATCATGATTTCAGCCCATTCTACGCAGGTATCTTCCAACTGGTCGAGAGGAACCACCTTGTTGACCATTCCCATCTCTTCTGCCTCCTTCGCAGAATACTGCTTGCAGAGGAACCAGATTTCACGGGCCTTCTTCTGACCAACCATTCTTGCCAGATAAGAAGAACCGAAACCTGCATCGAAGCTTCCTACCTTAGGACCAGTCTGTCCGAAGATGGCATTCTCTGAAGCGATGGTCAGGTCGCACATCACATGAAGCACATGTCCACCACCGATGGCATAACCGTTCACCATGGCGATAACAGGCTTTGGCAAACGACGAATCTGCATCTGTACATCAAGCACGTTGAGACGAGGCACACCATCGTTGCCAACATATCCACCTCTACCCTTCACATGCATATCTCCACCGGCACAGAAAGCCTTGTCGCCAGCACCCGTCAGGATTACCACACGGATATCCAGACAGTCACGACAGTAGTTGAAAGCCTGCGCCATCTCCCAGGTAGTCAATGGAGTGAAGGCGTTGCGATAACGCTCACGATTGATGGTAATCTTAGCAATGTGATTATACTCCTCGAAGATGATTTCCTTGAAATCAAAACCTTCTATCTTTTTCCATTCTCTCATTTACTTTGAACTTTGATTATTGAACTTTGAACTTTATGATTACTTTCAGGTTAGTTTCAGAAAGGATGGATCATCCTTCTTTCTCTGATGATAACGCTAAACTATTATAATATTCATCCAGAACCTGATTATCTGTTTCTATATCCGTAAGAACCTCCAGAAGCATCGGTCTGCTTGACTCGGTATGGATGAGCCAATCGATGCCCTCACAGAGCGACTTCATATCATCAGCATTCTGATAGGCTACATCTTGTGCCAGACAGATGTGATAAGCAGAAGTGCAATGCTCAGCCATCACCAGTTTCTCGCGTGCAGAACTTTCCTTCAATCCCTTGAACTTGGCAAAGATGGCTCCGCCGCCATTATTCAAGAGCAAGATGCGAAGACTGCCATTGAGATTCTGATTCCAGAGGGCATTCTGATCGTAGAAGAAACTCAGGTCGCCCAACACGCAGAAAACCTTCTGCTGGCTCCTGGCATCAGGATGATGATATTCCGAAAGATAGATAGACAAGCCCGCAGCTGCAGATAGCGAACCCTCGATACCATTCACGCCACGATTGCAATGCACGTACTGACGGGCGTAGATACAAGCCAGTCGAATTGCCATACTGTTGCCGTAGAAGAGACGGCATTCACGGGTATCATCCAACGAATGAGCCAGATATTCCGTCTGGAAAACCTTTACGGCAGCCATACTGCTGAAAGACGGTTCATAATCGAAAGCATGACGCTTAGCCGCCAACAGGGCTTTCTCCCAACGTTCCTTATACGCATCCACTTCATCCCGATAAACCCGATTGTAAGAGGTCATGGCATCCGCCAGCAGTGTGGTATCGCATTGGAAGATACGGTCAATACGCATAAAAGTATCAATGTAATCACCATCAGTACTTGCCCGCCACACCTTAGCACCTTTCTTCACGGCAAGGCGAAGGAACAGCTTGAGGCGCTTGCTCACCAGGGTGCCTCCTACATAGAGAATAAAATCGGGCATATAATCCGCGTTATCCCCCACCTTATTCAGCACTTCATCGAAATTGGTAACCAGGAGATTGCTGGAAAATTCCCGGCATGCAGGATCCTCGCTTGACGTACCTAAAGCCGTCGGTTCGATGAGCGTAACTGCCCACGAATCAATCTGCTTGATACCGTAAAGCTGACTGCATGGATAATCCTGTCCCACCACGATCATCGGCTTTCTGGCATTCAGAAAATCAAGCATATCACCGTAATGGAAACTGCCACCAAAGAGATTGGTCTTCACGTAATCCACCCAATGAGTTTTCGGCAGCTTGTCTACCGTAAACTGATAGAGAGGTTCAGAAAGCTGGATATTGATATGTACCGGACCTATCTTGCGGTGCACGCAGTCGATGACCGCTTCATGCACCAACCGTTCACAATACCAAGCCTGTTCCTCATTGAACACAATTGGAAGATTCACGCTTCTGTTCACCATCGTACCGAAGACATGAGCCTGCGGCAGGGTCTGTCCATCCTGCTGGCCTATCCAAGCCTCCGGTCTATCTGCCGAAATGATGATGATTGGCAACTTCTGATAATAAGCCTCACAGACTGCCGGATAGAGATTGAGCAATGCAGAGCCGGAAGTAACACAGACCGCTACCGGATCCGGACACGGTGACGGATTACCCAAGGCAATACCCATAGCCACAAATCCCGCACTGCGTTCATCGGTGACTGGATAGCAGGTAATGCCATCCATCTCATTAAGATTATGTACGATGGGCGCATTACGACTTCCAGGACAAACCACTACTCTTCTCACACCATGAGATGCGAGAACACCCGTCAGGATATTGACATTATCGATATTACTAAACACGAAAACTAATTTATAATATATAATTTACAATTAATAATTAACAATTGCCAATTCTGCTAAAGCAAAACCCGTCTGATTGTCTGCATTTTAGCTTCAGTTTCCTTCCACTCCTTTTCCATCTCGCTCTCCTTGAGCAATCCACCACCGGCATATAGTTCACAGATGCCATCCTGCAAGATGTTCATGCAGCGGAGAGAAACGAAGAGATGAGTCTTTCCCTGCGAAGAAATCGGACCGACAAAACCGCTATAGTATTTACGGGAATGAAGCTCATGCTGCAATATGAACCGGCGAGCCGCATCCTTTGGGATACCACAGACTGCAGGCGTAGGATACAAAGCATTGAGCACATCCCCCAATCTGCCTTTATCCAGCAATCTGAAAGAGATATCGGTACGGAGATGATAAAGATTGGCAGCCATCGTGGTATACGGACCTTTCAGTCTGTAATCCCCAGCAAAGCCCTTGATGCAGTCTTCGATATAATCCGTAACATACTGCTGCTCTTCCCTGTTCTTCTCCGACCATTCCACGCCCTCTACCGGATAATCAGCAATGGTTCGGGAAGGCTCCGCCTTTTGCGTACCTGCCAAAGACATCGTCTGATACTCATCTCCCTCCCCCTTGAGCAAGATTTCCGGAGTCGCCATCAGCCACATACCCGATTGGGAAGTATAAACCAAGGCAACGAAAAGACGAGGATACATACGGCAGGTTTTCAGGAAAAGCGCCTTTAAAGACGCAACATCCTGAGCATCACCACTATCTATCTTTTTTATTCTGATTTTATCACTCACCAGAGAAACTTTTCTTGCCAAAACAATCTTGCTGAATGTCTCTTCGGATAACTGCTGATGAAAGCATTCAAACTCTCTGGCGTAGGCCTCAAAATTACGTCCCGACGTAGCGTTTACTGCGTCCCGATGCAGTTCTGGCTGCGTCCCGACGTATGAAGAGCTACGTCGGGATGCATTTTCACCCCCATCGTCAGAGAAATCCGGAGCCATCTCAACAGAGCTATTTTCGTTCCCCACAGCAATCAGTTTGCTTTCATCAGGATGAATCAGAAGCACAGGACAATCGCCGGATGGCGAGAAAGGAGCTATCACAAAGCCCTCCTTGCCATTCAATTCAGTCACAGAGGAGAGAACTTCCGGCTCACCCTCATGCTGCACGACATAATGAGCATGATGCAGATAAGGCAAACGATAGTATGCAAATGCTGTCATACCTTATTCTTCTGTCTGTTTAGATTCCTGCATCTTAGCATCTTTCTTCTTAGGAGTAAACACATAGTTGGTTACCTGAACGGTGCAGATCAATTCATCAGCAGTGTTTTTGATTGCAACTTCCCAAGTATGCAGGGTTCGGCCTTTGTGAACCAGCTTAGCGTATGCAGTAACTGTATCTCCTTCACTCACAGCCAGTACATGAGTGCCACTCACATTGATACCCACAGCTATCTGACCAGGGCACAGAGCCAAGGATCCGATACCAGCAACATTCTCTGCCAATGCCAGAGAAGCACCACCACTCAGAAATCCGAATGGCTGGCGATTACGCTCATCCACTTTCATCGTAGCCTGAAGCGTATCAGGCTCAGGAGTCGAGATAAAATGCATGCCGAGGGTTTTAGAAAGTCCATCGGTCTTACTTATTCTTTTAACTACTTCATCTATGTTCATCCTTATCAAAATTTAAAGTTGGTTGTTTAGGGGGATTGGAGCAAACAGATATTCTACTCACTCTTCACCTCATTTTCTTGCAAAATTAATGCAAATAAAAGACAAAACAAAATAAATAAGCCTTTTTTATACTTTTAAGCACTTTTACTTGGTATGAACCGCATTTTTTTACTATCTTTGCAGCATATTGAAACAACAACAAACGATTTTATGAAAAAATTACTCCTAGGACTATTATGTACTATTACTTTTGGTGCATACGCAAATCCGGCAGACGATCTTCTGAATCGCATAGACAAGGGAGCTGCTGCCAAGTTCAAGACAATACTTGTCAAGTCTGACAAAGATTTCTTCGAGATAGACCAAGCTAGAAGCGGAAAGAATGCAACAGCATCCCAATCTGCCGGTAGAAACAATCCCATCATCATCCGGGGCAACTCCTGGGTGAATATCGCCGTGGGCATCAACTGGTATCTGAAGCATTATGCCGGCATCCATATCACATGGAACAGCATGAACACCAAACTGCCAGCAGTACTGCCAGCCGTCAAGCAGAAGGAGCGCCACGAGACCGACCTCAAACTGCGCTACGATTTCAACTACTGTACCTTCTCCTACACGATGGCTTTCTGGGACTGGAACCGATGGCAGAAAGAAATAGACTGGATGGCGCTTCACGGCATCAACATGCCACTTGCAGCCGTGGGCACAGAATGCGTGTGGCGCAACATGCTCCTGAAACTGGGATATTCAGAAGAAGAAGTGGGCAAGTTCATCGCCGGACCCGCTTTCCTTGCCTGGTGGGAGATGAACAACCTGGAAGGTTGGGGAGGTCCGCTTCCATTGAACTGGTATAAGCAGCAGGAAACTCTCCAGAAGAAGATTCTTGCCAGAATGAAGGAGATGGGAATGAAACCTGTCTTGCCTGGCTATTGCGGTATGGTACCTCACGATGCCAAAGAGAGATTGGGGTTGAACGTGACGGATGCCGGCAAGTGGAACGGTTACCAGCGCCCAGCCAACCTCTCTCCTACCGATAGCAGATTTACAGAAATCGCCGACCTATATTATAAGGAACTGACCAAGCTCTACGGAAAATCAGATTTCTATTCGATGGATCCTTTCCACGAGAGCGGTGATGATGCAGCCGTGGATTATGCCAAAGCAGGAAAGGCACTGATGAGTGCAATGAAGCGTGCCAACCCAAAAGCCATCTGGGTGGTACAGGGATGGAACGAAAATCCTCGTCCTCAGATGATTGAAGACTTAAAGGTAGGCGACATCCTGGTGCTCGACCTCTTCTCCGAATGCCGTCCGATGTTTGGCGGTCCCAGCATTCTGAAGCGCGATGGTGGTTACGGCAAGCACCAGTGGCTCTTCTGTATGCTAGAGAATTTCGGTGGCAATGTGGGGCTGCATGGAAGAATGGACCAGCTGCTGAACAACTTCTATCTGGCAACAGGAAAAAAGGGTGAAGACAATCATAATAGCGAAACGCTCAAGGGTTGGGGCTTCACGATGGAAGGTTCAGAAAACAACCCTGTGATGTTTGAACTGATGAGCGAATTGCCTTGGCGTGCCGAGAAGACTACCAAGGAAGACTGGCTCAAGGAATACTGCTATGCCCGATATGGGGTACACGATGCAACCATCGAGAAAGCATGGACAATTCTGGCTCAGAGCATCTACAACTGTCCGATGGGCAACAACCAGCAGGGTCCTCACGAGAGCATCTTCTGCGGACGCCCTTCGTTAAACAACTTCCAGGTTTCCAGCTGGTCGAAGATGCGCAACTATTACGACCCGGAGGATACCCGGCAGGCAGCCATCCTCTTTGCCAGCGTAGCAGACAAATACCGTGGCAACAACAACTATGAGTATGATCTGGTAGATATCTGCCGCCAGGCACTTGCCGACCAGGGGCGCAAACAGTACTGGAAAGCCATTGCAGACTATCAATCCTTCTCCCGTAAGGAGTTTGACAAGGATGCTGACCGTTTTCTGAAGATGATTCTTCTACAGAACCAACTGCTCGGTACCCGTCCAGAATTCCGTCTGGGACATTGGTTAGAGGAAGCACGCAACCTGGGCAAGACCGCAGAAGAGAAAGACCTCTATGAATGGAATGCCCGCGTACAGATTACCACCTGGGGCAACCGTGTCTGCGCAGACGATGGCGGGCTACGGGATTATGGACACAAGGAATGGCAAGGTTTGCTGAAGGATTTCTACTACAAGCGATGGAGTACCTATATGAAAGCACTCGCCGGCCAGATGGCAGCTTGCACCAACATCGATTACGATGCCTTGGGCAGTGGCAAGAATGCAGGAAAAACATCCGCAGAGCTCTTCCAGCTGGCATTGCCTAGCGCACCGAAAATCGACTGGTATGCGCTGGAGGAGCCATGGACCCTGCTGAAGAATCCATACTCTTCAAAGCCAGAAGGGAACACTGTGGATGTTGCAAAAGAAGTCATTCATTTCATCAAGTAATTCGTGAAAGTCATCAAGTAATATATGAACAGATTAAAATCACTCGACGTGATGCGAGGACTCACCGTAGCCCTCATGATATTGGTTAACAATGGCGGGGAGCACAACTACAGCTTTCTGGAGCATAGCAAGTGGAATGGTCTCACACCGTGCGACCTTGTCTTCCCGTTCTTCCTCTTCATGGTGGGAATGTCAACCTTCATATCCCTGAAGAAGACAGAGTTCAAGCCCTCAGCCCACGTCTATAGAAAGATAGCCAAACGAACCATCCTACTCTTCCTCATCGGTTTGGGTATCAACTGGTTTGACATGATATGCAATGGAGATGCACTAGACTTTGCCCACCTGCGAATATGGGCAGTATTGCAACGCATAGCCATCTGCTACGGAGTCGTGGCCCTGCTCGCCATCACCCTGAGCCATCGCTATTTCATCCATACCATCATCGGTTTACTCGTAGTTTATATGGGCATTCTGGTGTTCGGCAATGGCTATGCATACGATGCATCCACCAATATCCTGGCACAGGTAGACCGCAGCATTTTCGGCATCAACCATCTCTATCAAAGAAGTCCGGTAGACCCGGAAGGATTACTGAGCACGATTCCATCCATCGCCCATACGATGATAGGATTCCTCTGCTGCAAGTACATTTCCGTAGCAGGTCAGACCGTAGATTCGAAGATCAAGGTATTGAAGGTGGCAGGTCTCGTAATGGTAGCTCTAGGCTTCGGACTCTCCCTGATTGGTTTCGGCATCAACAAGCGCATCTGGAGTCCCAGCTACGTATTCGTAACCTGCGGATTCGCCTCCTGGATATTGGGCATCCTGTTGCAGTTTATCGACAACAAGCCGAGCTGCAAGGACAACATCCTGACCAAGGGTCTGCTTGCCTTTGGCATGAATCCGCTTTTTCTCTATGTGATGAGCGAGGCACTTGCCATCCTCTTTGGAAGCTTTGACATCAAGGCAGAGATTTTCATTGGCATCCAGAGCGTCATCAGCGATGAGTATGTAGCATCGCTCACCTACGCCCTCTTCTTTGTAGCTATCCACGCAGCAATGGGTATCTGGATGTATCACCGAAAAATCTTCATCAAACTATAGGCTTGCGCAACATTTGCATAGATAAATTACCTTATTGTATTAAAAAGCATAAAAATAGGGCAAGAGTTCGGAAAATTATTTGTATTTTTGCACCAACAAAAAGAAAACAAATAGATATATCTAAATAAAGTATGAACATTTTAGAGTTAAGCGAACAGGAAATCGTTCGCAGACAAAGTCTTCAGACATTGCGCGAGATGGGCATCGACCCATACCCAGCAGCAGAGTTTCCAACCAATGCATTCAGCACAGACATCAAAGCTGAGTTTAAGGACGAGGACGAGCCACGCCAGGTAGTTATCGCTGGCCGTATGATGGGTCGCCGCGTAATGGGTAAAGCAAGCTTCGCTGAGTTGCAGGACTCAAAGGGAAGAATCCAGGTTTACATCGCCCGCGACGAGATTTGTCCAGACGAGAACAAGGACCTTTACAATACAGTATTCAAGAAGCTTCTCGACATCGGTGACTTCATCGGTGTAAAGGGTTTCGTATTCCGCACACAGACTGGCGAAATTTCAGTTCACGCCAAGGAGTTGTGCCTGCTCTCTAAGAGCTTGAAGCCACTCCCAATCGTGAAGTACAAGGATGGTGTGGCTTACGACAAGTTCGACGACCCAGAGTTGCGTTACCGTCAGCGCTATGTTGACCTCATCGTAAACGATGGTGTGAAGGAAACCTTCCTGCAGCGTGCCACTGTGCTCCGCACTCTCCGCAGCGTACTTGACAACGCTGGTTATACAGAGGTAGAGACTCCTACCCTGCAGAGCATTGCCGGTGGTGCTTCAGCCCGTCCATTCATCACCCACTTCAACGCACTCGATCAGGATATGTACATGCGTATCGCTACCGAGCTTTATCTGAAGCGCCTCATCGTAGGTGGTTTCGAGGGTGTTTATGAAATCGGCAAGAACT
>OOBJ01000773.1_pt1 | contig 22479 bp, 21 predicted proteins | sample 1671331 | NCBI WGS metagenome assembly OOBJ01 (sample SAMN06348145, study PRJEB24527) | human gut metagenome | biome: human gut; feature: ankylosing spondylitis patient; material: feces | host: Homo sapiens | place: China | collected 2015-10 | reverse complement strand
GACCTGTATGTCAGCGCCAAGATCCCCTTCGGCTTCAACTACATTGACGCCGATCTGGATGTCACCCACGACAACGACACCGAGGGTGACCACGGTTCCCACGTCACCGGTATTGCCGCCGGCAACCGCTACATTGAGCAGGCCGACGGGTCCTTCGCTCCCGCTCTGGATACCGCCCTGACCCAGGGTGTTGCCCCTGATGCCCAGGTGTACACCATGAAGGTCTTCGGTAAGGGCGGCGGCGCTTACGACTCCGACTACATGGCCGCCATCGAGGACGCCATGATCCTGGGCTGCGATTCCGCCAACCTGTCTCTGGGCAGCGGCAACCCCGGCTATTCCCGTCAGTCCGACGCCAAGTACCAGGCCATCCTGGAGGCTGTTGTCAACAGCGGCATGGTCGTTGCCATGTCCGCCGGTAACTCCGGCCACTGGTTCGAGAACACCCCCTATGCCTATCCCTACGCCGAGAGCGTCAGCTGGGCCACCAACGGCAGCCCCGGCTCCTACACCAACTCTCTGGGCGTCGCCTCCGTGGATAACGTGGGTTCCACCGGCAACTATGTTGAGTTCGCCGGCACCAAGATGTTCTACACCGACACCAGCGAGGCTCCCATCCAGCCCATGACCGCTCTGGCCGGTGAGCAGCGCTTCGTCTATGTGGATGCCGTCGGCAATCCCGAGGACTTCGCCGCTGCGGGCGATGAGCTCAAGGGCGCCATCGCGCTGTGCAACCGCGGTTCCATCAACTTCACCGCCAAGGGCAACAACGCCGTTGCCGCCGGTGCCATCGGCACCATCGTGGTCAACAACGCCGCCGGTACCCTCAATATGTCCACCGACGGCTACACCGGCACCGCTCCTTACGTCTCCCTGACTCTGGATGACGGCCTGATCATCAAGGCCGGTGCCGAGAAGAAGGAAGCCAACGGCGTGACCTACTATGTGGGCAAGCTCACCGTGGGCTCCAAGCCCGGCGTGAAAGTTCAGACCGCTGATTATTACACCATGAGCGACTTCTCCTCCTGGGGCGTTCCCGGCTCCCTGGAGCTGAAGCCTGAGATCACCGCTCCTGGCGGCAATATCTACTCCCTGCAGAATGGCGGCGGCTACCAGAATATGTCCGGTACCTCCATGGCCTCTCCCCAGGTTGCCGGTATGGCCGCTGTGGTGGCCCAGTTCGTCCGCGCCAACAAGCTGACGGAGAAGACCGGCCTCACCGCCCGTGCTCTGGCTCAGTCCCTGCTGATGTCCACCGCTGTCCCCATGTATCAGGATTACGGCGAGGGCGAGTATGGCTACTATCCCGTCATGCAGCAGGGCGCCGGCCTTGCCAACGTGGGCGCCGCCACCTCTGCCGGCACCTATATCCTGATGGATAAGGGCACCAACGCCGGCGCTGCCGACGGTAAGGTCAAGGTGGAGCTGGGCGACGATCCCCAGCGCACCGGTGAGTACAGCTTCGGCTTCACCATCAACAACCTGAAGGATATCGCGACCTCCTTCAACCTCAGCGCCGACTTCTTCACCCAGGATGTCTTCACCAATCAGTTCGACGACGGCTCCGAGGTGAACTTCGAGGATACCTACACCGCTTTGCTGTCCTCCAACGTCACCTGGACCGTGGACGGCCAGGTGGTGGAGATGACCGCTCCCGAGGGTCTTGCCAACTGCGACTTCAATGGCGACGGCAAGGTCACCAAGGCTGACGGCCAGGCGCTCCTGGACTATGTCACCGGCGTCCTGGATTCCATCTCCAATAAGGACAACGCCGACTTCGACAACGACGGCAGCATCGACACCTACGATGCTTACCTGTTCTTCAAGCAGCTGAGCAAGTGCACTGTGGAGATCCCTGCAAATGGCAGCGTCCATGTGGAAGTCAATGCCAAGGTCCTGGGCCTGGACAAGTATGACAAGGCCAGCGACAACACCGGCACCTATGTCGAGGGTTATGTGTACGCCAATGAGCTGGCCTCCAACGAGGGCGTCATGGGCGACAGCCACTCCATCCCCGTTCTGGGCTACTACGGCAGCTGGACCGATCCCTCCATGTTCGATATCGGCAGCTATCTGGAGTATCAAGAGGCCCACAGCGAGTCCCGTGTGCCCTACATGTACGCGGCCAGCCAGAGCGCCAAAAAGTATCAGGGCGTGACCGTCCAGTACGCTGGCGATCCCTTCGTGTACTACTTCGGCGGCAATCCTTACATGGAAGAGACCTATGATCCCAACCGCGCCTCCATCAACCCCGACACCACCGTCTTTGTCCGTGCTAACTTCTCCCTGATCCGCAACGCCGCGGATGCCCGGGTGACCATCACCGGCGAGAACGGCAATGTCTACTACGATAAGGCGTCCGGTTCTCCCACTGCCTCCGCTTACTATTACTCCAACGGCGCTGCCTGGCGCAATGCTCAGGGCAACATCGGTATCAACACTGCCCCCACCGCTGCCGCTAACGGCGAAAAGATCACCGTCAAGGTCACCGAGGCTCCCGAGTACTATGTGACCTACAATGCCGACGGCACCCACGTCACCAACTGGGATGCCCTGGGCGACGGCGCCAGCCGGAGCTACACCGCTTTCATCGACCGGACCGATCCCGTCCTGTCCAACGTGTACTTCCGCGAGGATGCTGAGACCGGCGCCCGCAGCCTGGTCCTGACCGCTCAGGATGACCGCTATGTGTCGGCCGCCTTCCTCATCGACTATGACGAGATGTCCGTTCTGGCCCGCGCCGCCGGCTCCCCCGAGGGTGCCGCTCTGGGCGCTGCCACCGACATCTCCCTGGATCTGAAGAAGGCCGAGGGCGTGGATCACCTGTACATTCAGGTCTGCGACTACGCCGACAACAAGGCCACCTACAAGATCAACCTCAACAAGGAAGAGCTCAGCGGCCCCGTGTCCGTGACTCTGGATAAGCAGTCCGTCGAGATGTACAAGGGCGGCACCGCTGCTCTGAACGCTGAGGTCAGCCCCTTCGGCGTGCATCCCGATGGCGTGACCTGGAAGTCCTCCGATGAGACTGTCGCCACCGTCAACGCCCGCGGCATCGTCACCGGCGTCAACAAGGGTACTGCCACCATCACGGCGGCCTCCATCAAGGATCCCACCGCCACCGCCTCCTGCACCGTCACCGTCAAGACCGTGGATACCACCCTGGTGGGCGCTCTGATGGATACCAACGGCGATGCCCAGTTCTTCACCTGGGATCTGGAGCATGATGCCACCTGGAAGAAGCTGGTGAACTTCGAAACCACCAAGAGCGTGTCTGCCTCCACCTTCGACACCCGCACCGGCGACGTCTATCTGCAGGATGGCAGCTTCAACATCAACAAGATGGACCTGGATACCGGTAAGACCCTGGCTACCTATCCCGGCTTCGAGGGCGAAATCCCCATGTGGGATATGGAGTACAGCCTGGTTTACTCCACCGAGGCCAAGCCCATGCTGGCCAGCGTGTACAACACCTACTTCCTGGCTCCCAAGCCGGTGGATAACCTGGATCTGTCCGCCTTCAGCCTCGGACTGTATCTGTGGCTCTATGGCGACGCTTCCTACTTCACCGCCGTTACCTCTCTGGGTGCCAACAAGATCGACACCGATAAGGACGGCGTGAAGGATACCGACACCGAGCTGTTCCTGGCGCTGGATGACGCCGGCAACATCTGGACCATGAATGTTTATCCCTCGGTGGATGAGGAGACCGGCGAGGACAGCTGGAGCGCCTCCTTCGGCATCCTTGAGTCCAACCTGGCTAACGTTGGCTACGTTGCCAACCCCACCGATGACGGCGACCTGTACGATTCCCTGTACGCCACCGTCGAGGGCCAGGAACTGGTTCTGTACCTGTCCACCTGCGATGGCAACACCAGCAATGTCTACCGCATCCTCCTGAATGAGGACACTGGTAAGTGGGAAGCTGCCCAGGTTGCTTCCTTCGGCGACGGTGTGTGGCCTGCCACCCTGGTGGGCTCCATGTACCACGCCAATGAGGACACCACCGAGGCCCTGAACGCTGCCATGAGCAAGACCACCGTCCACACCGCTCAGGCTGTGGAGATGACCTCCGCTCAGATCCAGCGCTACAACGGCGCCGAGACCCAGGCTGCCAAGGGCTCCCTGAACACCGCCGCCCCCACGGCCAACGTGGTGAACCTGCCCATGGGCGACGCTGCTGAGAACGCCAGCACCTCCAAGGTCACCGTCTCCGCCGATGAAAAGACCGTCACCGTGGATGTCATCGCCAAGGATGCCGCCACCAACGGCCTGTTCAACGTGGATTACGATGCCGCCAACCTGACCCTGACCAACGTCTCCTTCAACACCCAGTACAGCTCCTACAAGGATGCTTCCGGCAAGGTCACCCTGGGCTATGTGGATCTGAACGGCGTGACCGCCGGTTCCACCGTGGCCACCCTGACCTTTACCGTCAATGATCCCACCGCTCTGGACAAGATCAACGTCACCGTTACCGAGACCCAGCGCAACGATCAGACCGTGAACAACGCCGAGACTCTGGCTGCTGACCTGCACACCGAGACCGAGACCGTGAACGCCAAGGCCGCCACCTGCACCGAGGATGGCTACACCGGCGACGTGGTCTGCAAGGCCTGCGGCAAGGTCATCACCAAGGGCGAGGTCATCCCCGCCACCGGCCACGACACCGAGATCGTTGGTGCCAAGAAGCCTACCTGCACCGAGGATGGCTACACCGGCGATGAGGTCTGCAAGACCTGCGGCGTCACCGTGAAGAAGGGCGAGGTCATCCCCGCTCTGGGTCACAAGATCAAGCTGGTGGGTGCTAAGGAGCCCACCTGCACCGAGGATGGCTACACCGGCGACGAAGTCTGCACCATCTGCGGCGAGATTGTGAAGAAGGGCGAGGTCATCAAGGCCACCGGCCATCAGTACAAGGATGGCAAGTGCACCGTCTGCGGCGCCGCTGATCCCAACTACAAGCCCTCTGTCAAGACTGGCGACGAGAGCAACACCGCCCTGTGGGTCCTGGTGATGGCTTCCGCTGCTCTGCTGGCTGCCGCTGTTGTGGTTCTGCCCCGCAAGAAGCACTCCCGCTAAACGGAAAAACAGCCTGGGATGATCCCCATCCCACGAGCTGAGATGCCCCACCCCCTATAGAGCCAGCCCCCGGCGGATTCCCGCCGGGGGCTGGCTATTATTCACAAAAAGGCTTGCCGCCTGCGGGCGGCAAACGCTGCGAGGCGCTTGCCGGGCTGGATACTGCACAAAAATAGCCCGTGGGCGGCAGCTTTGGCTGCCGTCCGCGGGCCTTCTCATGTCCCCGTCCGCATGTTCAGCGGGTCATCCCGCAGAGGAAGCCCGGTGTCCCGCTTCTGGGGCGGGATAGGCCGGGACATGCAGAAATACCGGCTCTCGTCGGCCACATGGTCCTCCTGCCGGGTGTCCACGTCCTCTGCGTCCGTTTGGTCGAACAGAAGCTCCGGAATCGTCCGGATAAACGCCCGGCACCCGGAGAACACATACAGCATGGGATACCCCTGCTCATCGAAGCTCATGCGGTAGTGCAGCTGCATCCACCCGGGGATCCGGCGGTTGTCCCCCCGGGTGAAGAACACCCGGTGCCGCAGGGCCGTCTCATAGATGCTCTCGCCCCGGCTGGTATCCCAGATGGCCGGGTCCGCCACCCCCTGAATCTCCCGGCCCTTCAGCCAGGGGTGGGTGTCCTCTATCCGGCGGATCTCCGCGAACTGCTTCTCCGGCGTCCACCGGACGCCCACATCCGGCTCCCCGGTGCAGCCGTACAGCTCTAAAATCCGATAGATCACCCCGTCATAGTCCACCGCCCACCAGCCGCAGGAGAAGGGCTTGGCATAGCCGAAGTCATAGCTGCGGTAGACGGGCCACTCCCGGGGGATGTCGAAGGGGGCGATGACATGGGTGAACCGCCGGTCCTGATAGTGGGCGGGGTCGTTGGTAAATTCCTGGAACACCTGCCCCTGGAACACGTCCCACTTGCCCTCCAGCCAGGCGTCCCGCAGCCGCCGGGGCAGGGCCTCCAGCTGGCGCAGATAGTCCGGCTGCTTTTTCAGCAGGGCCCGGTTGTCGGTGACCTTGGCGGGGATGAACACATAGTCATCGGGATTTTCCCCCGCCTGGAACCGCCGGTCGATGAACAGGCGCTTGATATAGCTGTGCCCCGGCCCGCCGGGGTTGCAGGTGTAGTACAGCCGCTTGGGAAATTCGTTGACGCCCCGCAGGCAGGCGGCAAACTGCCGCAGCCACTCCTCCTTCAGCTGGGTGGCCTCGTCCAGGAAGATCACGTCGTATTCCGCCCCCTGATAGCGGTCCATGTCGCCGTCGGCGGCGCAGTAGCCGAAGTCCAGGACGCTGCCGTTGGGGAAAACGAACTGCCGGGCGGTGGCCCGGTATTCCGCGAGACCGGCCAGCTCCTGCCGCAGAAAGCGGATGTGGTTGGCCTCCAGCTCCTGATAGGTCCGGCGCACCAGCAGCAGACGGATCCCCGGATAGCGCAGGGCCAGCAGCTTGGCCTTGGCGCGCACGGCCCAGCTTTTGCCGCCGCCCCGGGCCCCGCCGAAGGCCACATACTTCTTCCGGCACCGCAGAAACTCCTGCTGCCGGGGGTTGGGCCGGTCCATGGTGAGAATTTTTTCCGTCACAGGCTCCAGTCCTCCGTTTCCTCCGCCAGCTCCACCCGGACCACGCCGCCGCCGGGCTGCTGCCCCTCCAGGGTCTGCTGAAGGTTCATCAGCTCCCGCAGAACGGCGGTAAGCTCCTTGATCTCCCGGGTGTCCAGGTCCTCTGTCAGCCGCTGCTCCGCCTGGCGGCGCAGCCGGGCCGCCAGATTCCGCAGACGGGCATTGGCCCGCTGGTCGTTGGTGCCGTGCCAGCCCTCCAGCACCGCCCGGCGGCCGATGGCCGAGGAGGAGACGCCGTATTTTTCCGCCAGGCGGCGATAGCTCCAGCCCTGGGCGTTGAGCCTCTGCAGCTCCTCCCAGGGGATGTCCTCCCGTCTCACCATGGAGCCGCCTCCTCTCCGCACAGACAGTCGGCGAAGTAGCTCTCGGCGTAGTCCGCCAGGCAGTCCCGGCAGACGGTGCGGCCGTTGATGCGGTAGTAGGCCTGGCCCTGATAAATCTCGCCGCCGCACAGGTCGCAGACGGCCGCGGTGCAGCAGCCGTCCTCCTCGTAGATTCGGGGAAATCGCATGGTTATCCACTCCTTTCATCTGTACCGGGACAGGGGAGTGCCGTTGCCCGGCAGGTTGTCCCGCCCCGGGCAACGGGGGAAGAAAATTTCCGGGAACCAGGCCCGGGGCGCAAATTAGACTGGTAATTCTCCGCGGAGTGTGGTATAGTACAAATGTATCCGTGCCTGCAAAATGAATACAGGCTGCAATAATTCGACAGAAATAAACAAAATGTAATCTAAATAGACAGGAGAATGTGACCTATGAACGTGTTTTCTTCCTTCCTGCTGGGCCTGGTCCAGGGCGTGGCGGAGTTTTTGCCCATTTCCAGCTCCGGACATCTGGCCATCGCGCAGAATCTGCTGCACATTGACGCGGAGGTGCCGGAATTCTTTGACGTGCTGCTGCATCTGGGCACCCTGGGGGCGGTGTTCGTGGCCTATTGGCAGGACATCAAGGACATGATCGCCGAGTTCTTCCGGGGAATCGGGGACCTGGCCCACCGGTCCACCCCCAAGCCCCTGCCCCCGGCCCGGAGACTGATTTTGCTGATCATTCTGGGCACGCTGCCGCTGTTCGCGGTGCTGCCCATCAAGGACAAGGTGCTGGGGCTGTCCAACAACATGCTGTTCATCGGCGGGGCACTGGTGGTGACGGGCTTCCTGCTATTCGCCAGCGACCGGGTGAAGAAGGGGAGAAAGAACGAGCGGACGGCGTCGCTGCTGGACGCGGTGGCCGTGGGTGTTGGCCAGGCCATCGCCACGGTGCCGGGCATCTCCCGGTCCGGCATGACCATCACCTCCGGGTGCTTCGTGGGCTTTGAGCGGAAGTTCGCGGTGCGGTTTTCCTTCCTGCTGTCCATTCCGGCGGTGCTGGGGGCCAATATCCTCAGCCTGAAGGATGCCATTTCCGCAGGCGTGGACTGGGGCCAGGTGCCGGTGTATCTGGTGGGCGTGCTGACGGCGGCGGTGTCCGGGTATCTGTGCATCGGCCTGCTGCGGCGGATCGCCAACAAGGGAAAATTCGGCGCGTTTGCGTATTACTGCTGGGCCATGGGTCTGCTGACCATCGTGCTGCAGCTGATCAAGTAAGAGAAAGGATTCGTTATGGCGTCTGGACAGAAGAAAAAAACAACTGGAAAGGCCCGGCAGGGCGGCGGTCAGAGCCGCCAGACCAGCCGCAGCCCGCAGAAGAACCCCCGCCCGCCTATCCGGCGGGAGGTGGGCGGCGGCGTGTGCCTGCTGCTGGCCCTGTGTGTGGTGGTCAGCTATTTCCAGGCGGACGCCATCGTTCTGAACCTGCTGGGGGATCTGCTGAAGGGGCTGACGGGGTATGGCTATTGGCTGGCGGCCCCGGCCCTGGCCCTGGCGGGGGTGAACCTGCTGGCCCACCGGGGACGGCCTGTGGCGCTGCGGACCGTCTGCACCCTGGTGACGCCGGTGCTGCTGGGGGCGATCCTGCATTTGTTTTTGTATCAGGGGGAGACCGTTACGGGCCTGGGCCCCCTGATGAAGAGCCTGTGGGCCGATGGGCTGCTGCTGAAAAGCGGCGGAGCGGTGGCCGGAGGGCTGGCCGCAGGCATGAAGCGGCTGGTGGGCACGATGGTGTCCGTCATTGTGCTGCTGCTTCTGTTGGCGGCGGCGTTGTTGGCGGCTCTGCGGGTATCCCCCCGGGAGCTGGTGCAGCGGGCCAGGGACCGGGTCCCCTACGAGCCCCAGCCGGAGCCGGAGCGCCCGGCGCGGCCGGAGCGTCCCCGGCGGCAGCGTCCGTCGGTGGACGTGCCTCTGGATGACGCTCCTGCGCCCCGGGAAAAGACGGCGGACCGGCGGTCGGAGCCGCCGGAGGAGCCGCTGCCCCGGAAGAAGGGAAAGGGCTTCTTTGCCCGCAAGGGCGACGACGTGATGACTCCGGACCAGGTGCTGCGGCCTCAGACCCCTGCGCCGCAGACGGAAGCGCCCACGGTGCAGGAGCCTGCGGCAGAGCCGGTGCAGACACCGGCCCAGGCACCGGCCCAGGAGCCTGTGCCGGAGAAGAAGTCCCACCGGGGGCAGGCTGCCGCCCAGGAGGTGGAGCAGCATGCCCAGGAGGTGGGACAGGCCATCGAGGAGGAGCTGGCGGAGCCGGAGGAGGCGTATCAGTATCCCCCGGTGACGCTGCTGGACCAGAATACCGACGACAATTATACCGAGGTGGGGGCGGAGCTGCGGAACAACTCCCGCCGCCTGGCCCAGACCATCACCAGCTTCGGCGTGGATGCCAAGCCCGGCGACGTGGTCCACGGACCCAGCGTCACCCGGTATGAGTTCACCCTGGACCAGGGTGTGAAGCTGTCCAAGCTGACGAACCTGGCCGATGACATCGCCCTGGCCCTGGGCAGCGGCGGCGTGCGCATTGCGCCCATCCCCAACAAAAGCTCCGTGGTGGGCATCGAGGTGCCCAACCGGGTGGTGACGGCGGTGCGCATCCGGGACGTCATCGACTCCCGGGCCTTTGCCGAGCACCGGTCCCGGGTGGCCTTTGCCGTGGGCAAGGACATCGGCGGCAACGCCATCGTGGGGGATATTGCCAAGCTGCCCCATGTGCTGATCGCCGGTACCACCGGCTCCGGTAAATCCGTATGCACCAACTCACTGATCGTGAGTCTGCTGTACAAGTCCACGCCGGAGGAGGTCCGGTTCATCATGGTGGACCCCAAAATGGTGGAGCTGGCCCCGTACAACGGCATCCCGCATCTGCTGATCCCGGTGGTGACGGACCCCAAGAAGGCCGCCGGGGCCCTGCAGTGGGCGGTGTATGAGATGATGAAGCGCTATAAGCTGTTTTCGGAAAACGGGGTAAAGGACCTGGCCGGGTTCAACGCCCTGGCCGGACGCAGCCAGGAGCTGAAAAAAATGCCCACCGTGGTGGTGGTCATCGACGAGCTGGCGGACCTGATGCTGGTGGCCGCCAAGGAGGTGGAGGAATCCATCTGCCGGGTGGCCCAGATGGGCCGCGCCGCAGGGATGCACCTGGTCATCGCCACCCAGCGGCCCTCCTCCGACGTGATCACCGGCCTGATGAAGGCCAATATCCCCAGCCGCATTGCCTTCGCCGTGGCCTCGTCTCTGGAGTCCCGGATCATCCTGGACACCACCGGCGCGGAGAAGCTGGTGGGCAAGGGCGACATGCTGTACGCCCCGCTGGGGGCCGGGAAGCCCACCCGGGTCCAGGGCTGCTTCATCACCCCGGAGGAGATCGAGCGGGTGGTGGACTATGTGAAGCAGAGCGGCGAGGCGGAGTATTCCCAGGACGTGATGGACAAGATCGAGCAGGCGGTGAAGGAGAAGGAAAAGGGCGGCGGCAAGTCCGCCGGCGCGCCGGAGCCTGCCGGGGAGAGCCCCGACGACGAGCTGCTCAGCGCCGCCGTGGACGTGGTGCTGGAGACGGGACAGGCCTCCGTGTCCATGCTGCAGCGGCGGCTGAAGCTGGGCTATGCCCGGGCGGCCCGCCTGGTGGATCAGATGGAGGAGCGGGGCTATGTGGGTCCCTTCGAGGGGTCCAAGCCCCGGCAGCTGCTGATCGACAAGGCCAAGTGGCAGGAGCTGAAGATGGCCAAGGCCCCGGCTCCGGAGCCGGAGATCGACCGGAACGGCTCTGTCCGCGACGTGTTTGAAAGCCGCGACGCGCTGGATTAACAGAAAACAACAGGGCACCCCGGATGGAAGGATGTCCCGGCGCATTTCGGTGCGTAAGCAATACGGAGCTCTCCTGGCGGAGAGCTCCGTATTGCTTATGATGGCTCACTTCCACAGCGAGCAGATCAGATCCGTGTACGCGGACGGGTTTTCAATGGGCAGACCCGCGATCAGGCAGGCCTGATTGTAGAGGATCTGGGCGTATTTTTTCGCCTGGTCCGGGTCGGTGATCCGGGCAGTCTCGAAGGCGGCAAAGGCGGGATGATCCACGTTGATCTCCAGAATGCGCTTGGCCTTCATGCCCAGCTCCGGCTGCACGGCGGTGAAATACTTCTCCATCTCGAAGGTGATGCCCTGGCCGCTGGACAGGCACACCGGGTGGGTCTTGAGCCTGGTGGATGCCTTCACCTGGTCCACCTTATCCCCCAGTGCTTCCTTCAGGAAGGCAAAGCTCTCCTGATGGCTGTCGGTCTCGTCGGGCTTCTGCTCATCGCCCAGCTCCAGATCCCCGTCAATGGCGGAGCGGAAGGGCTTGTCCTGGTACTTTTGCAGCATGTCCGGCAGAAACTCGTCGGCCTTGTCGGTGAAGTACAGGATCTCCATATTGTGATCCTTCAGCAGCTCCGTCTGGGGCATGTGGTCGATGGCGTCCACGGTGTCGCCGGAGGCGAAATAGATGAACTTCTGCTCCGGCTGCATCCGGGAGACGTACTCCGCCAGGGTCACGGGCTTCTTCTCCGTGGAGGAGTAGAACAGCAGCAGGTCCTGGAGCTGCTCCTTCCTGGCCCCGTAGTTGCCCAGGGCGCACAGCTTCAGCTGGCGGCCAAAGCTGCGGTAGAAGGTCTCGTATTTCTCCCGATCGTCCCGGAGCATCCGCTCCAGCTCGGCCTTGATCTTCTTTTCCAGATTGGCAGAGATGATCTTCAGCTGCCGGTCATGCTGCAGCAGCTCCCGGGAGATGTTCAGGCTCAGGTCCGGAGACTCCACCACACCCCGGACAAAGTTGAAATAGTCCGGCAGCAGGTCGGCGCAGCTGTCCATGATCATCACGCCGGAGGCGTACAGCTGGAGGCCGGGCTTATAGTCCTCGGTGTAGTACTGGCTGGGGGCCTGGGAGGGGATATACAGCAGCGCCTTATAGGTGACGGCGCCCTCGGCGGACACGGTGATAACGCTCAGGGGCGCGGCGGGATCACCGAACCGCTCCTGATAGAACTTGTCATATTCCTCCCGGGTGACATCGGCCTTCTTCCGCTGCCACAGGGGCACCATGCTGTTGAGGGTCTCCCACGCAAGGACCTCCTCGTATTCGGGCTTGTCCTGGGGGCTGCCCTCCTTGACCTGGGAGTGGGGCATCATCATCTTAATGGGAAAGCGGATGTAGTCGGAGTATTTCTTCACCAGCCGGCGCAGGGCGTATTCCTGGAGATACTGACCGTATTCGTCAGGCTCCTCGTCGCCGTCGGGCTTGATGTGCATGATGATGTCGGTGCCCACGGCGTCCCGGGTGCAGGGCTCGATGGTGTAGCCCTCCAGGCCGTCGGACTCCCAGCGGTACGCCTGCTCCTGGCCGTATTTCCGGGAGATAACGGTGATGTGGTCCGCCACCATAAAGGCGGAGTAGAAGCCCACGCCGAACTGGCCGATGACGTCGGCCTCGGCCTCCTTGTCCAGCCCCTGGCGGAATTGGTAGGTGCCGCTGGAGGCGATAACGCCCAGGTTGTTCTCCAGCTCGTCCGCGTCCATACCGATGCCGTTGTCGCTGACGGTGAGGGTGCGGTTTTCCTTGTCAACGGACAGGGTGATGGCGAAATCCTCCCGCTTGAGCCCCACGTTCTCGTCTGTCAGGGACAGATAACACAGCTTGTCGATGGCGTCGGAGGCGTTGGAGATGATTTCCCGCAGGAAGATCTCCTTATGGGTGTAGATGGAGTGGATCATCAGGTCCAGCAGCCGCTGCGACTCCGCCTTGAATGCCTTTTTTTCCATAAATTGACTCCTCTTTTCTGTCAGCAGCGGGGAGACGCACTGCGTCCCCCCGCTCTGTTATAAAATACGATAGGAAATTTACTTTTTCCGGCGCACCAGCCACAGGACCACAGAGCCAACGGCCAGAACGCCGGTGGCAGCGGCGGCGATGACCATCAGCATCCGGCGGTGCTCCCGGGACATGGTGCGGACCTTATCGCACACGAACTCCCAGGTGGTATTGGCCAGGCGGGTGAACAGCTGCACCACGCTGCAGCCCAGCTCCACGGCGCTGTTCAGGGCGGCCTTGCCGCCGGTCAGCAGGACGTTTTTTACTTTTTCCATAAGCTCGCTCCTTACTTCACAGAATTGTACCAGTCGATGACCGGCCGGAGATTTTCGGGACACACGGCGCCGGCGCCCTTGGTGACCATGTCATACGTCAGCTGCTGGGCGGGATTCAGGGGAGCCTTCTCCTCCGGCTGCTTTTTGATCTGGCGGCACCTCGCCTGCATCACCAGGCGACAGGGGCCCCGCCGATCCTCTATCCTATACTAAATTATAGACACGATGTTGAAAAATGTCAATTGCTTTGGGAAAATGTTCACAAATTTTACCGCATAAACCGGTCAATGGCCTGGTTCAGGGACTCCACGGCCTCGTTGTCGCCGGACTCCACAGCGTCCACAATGCAGTGGGCAATGTGATCCTTGAGGATCACCCGGCCGGTGCTGTTCAGGGCGGAGATCACCGCCGCCAGCTGCACCAGCACCTCGGCGCAGTCCTCGCCCCGCTCCACCATTTTGCGCACAGACTCCAGGTGCCCCTGGGCCCGGGACAGACGGTTCAGAACGGCCTTGGTCTGGGTATGGCTGTGGGTATGCGGATGGGGGTGGTCGTGGTCATGCGGGTGGGAATGGGTATGCTGGTCCATATTCCGTGTGTCATCTCCTTCTGGCGGGCGTGCCCGGAGCGCCCATGAGCCGGGGGTCCGCTTTCGGGTCGATGACCTTCCGCTTCGGCACCCGGTCAATGGCCTGCTTCAGCCCAGCGTTCCTGGCGCAGCCGCCGTGGCAGTTCATAGTCAAGTACTCCTTTTGCAGCGATTTCCTACTGAATTATACAGAAATGCAAAATATTTGTCAATCAATTCGCTGATTTTATTCACTTGCCCAACATGTATTGCAGTTCTGTACTTTGAGCGTGCGGATCGACTACAAAACCATTGTAATTTCCAAAATACTCTGCTATAATATCTGCGCATGTCAGGCCGCATATCTTGGGAAGGGTGGGCTGTACCACCCGGCCATGAAGCCGTCCGGGCCATTGCAGCCGAGACTCCGGACAGCGAGCTCATCCGCTGGGTGGACGAGGCCCTGCGGGAAAAGTCCGGCTACACCCTGCCCCCCAAAATCCACATCGTCCAGCAGGATGGCGACTATTACAATGTCATGCCCTGCATTTATGAGCGGGGCAACATCGCCATGGTGAAGATGATCGGCCGCCACAGCATCAAGCGGGGCGAGGACCGCTCCAGCATGATGGGCGATATCCTGCTCTATGAGTCCGACACCGGCATCCTCCGGGCCCTGATGGACGGCGAGTATATCACCACCCTCCGCACCGGCATTTCCGCTGCCCACTCCGCCCGCCTGTTCACCCGGCCGGACTTTGAAACGGTGGGCCTCATCGGCCTGGGGAACATCATGACTGTCTGCATCCGGGCGTTTATCGCCTCTCTGCGGGCGGAGGGGGACCGCCGGGACGTGACGCTGAAGCTCATCCGCTACCACGACCACCAGCAGCGCATCATGGACCTGTTCCGGGAGGACCCCAACGTGCATTTTGTCCTGTGCGACACCTATGAGGAGGTCATCGGCGGCTCTGACCTGGTCTTTGCCGCCAACATCTATGGCCGGGCTGCCGTTCCCGACACGCCGTACCGCTACTCCCGGGAGAAATACTTCATCTGACGCTGTTCTTGCGCCGTGCGCTCCGGCGTGGTATACTGAAAACAGTCCTGCTTTTGGCAGACATCAGGAAAATGCATTGGATTTTCGCCGCCTGCGTGATATGATAGTGCAAAACGAGAAATGGGAGGTTTTTACCATGGCAATGATCGGATATGTGGCCCGGGTGCTCACCGGCGTCCGCTTCAAGAAAATGAACCACATGATCGACGTGGTGCACCAGAAGTGCGGACAGAACAACGTGCGCACCTTCTTTGATATGCTGTGGTGCGCCGTGCGGTACGGCGCAGGGTATTATGACTACACCATGTTCGGCTTTTACAACATGACCGGCGCCCAGCGGGACACCTACCTCACCCGGGTGCGCAACAAGAAGGTCAGCAATCTCATGAATGATATGGCCCACGACGACGATTTTGACGACAAGCTGCTCTTCAACGTCCGCTTCGCCAAGTACCTCCGCCGGCCCACCCTCAACGGTGAGACCGCTACGGTGGAGCAGATGGCGCGGTTCCTGGAGGGCCAGGAGGCCATTTTTGCCAAGATCAACCACGGCTCCTGCGGCAACGGCGTGGAAAAGCTGTATGTGAAGGATTTTGAATCCCCGGCGGCCATGCTGGACTATATCCGGGAGAAGAAGCTGGTGGTGCTGGAGCATGTCCAGGCCCAGCATCCCGATATGGCGCGGCTGCATCCCCAGTCCGTGAACACCATGCGCATCTGCACCGACCTGGTGGACGGCCAGGTGCACATCGCCTATATCACCCTGAAAATGGGACGGGGCGGCGGCGTGTGCGACAACTCCGGCCAGGGCGGCATCCTCTGCCGGGTGGATATCGACACCGGTAAGATCTGCTCCCCCGCCACCGACGACTATTTCAACGTCTATGACCAGCACCCCGACACCGGCATCCCCCTGGTGGGCTATCAGCTGCCCATGATCGAGGAGGCCAAGGCCATGGCCTGTGAGGCCGCCCGGGAGATCCCGGAGGTGGGCCATGTGGGCTGGGATATGGCCATCGGCCCCGACGGCCCGGCCATCATCGAGGGCAATGACTTCCCCGGCACGGACCTGTGCCAGCTGGCCCCCTTCTGCCCGGAGAAAACCGGCCTGTGGCCCTATTACAAGGAGCTGCTTCACCTGTAAAATGAATAACAACAGCCCCGCCGGGTGACCGGCGGGGCTGCTGTTATCCAATGATCTTTTCCGGATTCTTCAGATCCCGGTCGAGCTGCTTGCGGTAGCGGTCCTCCTCGCTGAACACGCACCCGCAGTATTTCTGCATGTAAAAGCCACGCTCCCGGGCCTCCTGCTGGCCTGCCCGGAATCCGGGACGGAAATCCCGGTACAGGAACTCCACCCCGTATGCCTCTGCCGCCGCCTGAGCCGTCTGCCGCAGCAGCTCGTGGTTCTGATAGGGGCTGACGAACAGGGTGCTGGTGAAGCTGGCATAGCCGTGCTCCGCCGCATACCGCGCCGTTTCCCACAGGCGGATATGGTAGCAGTGGCCGCACCGGTGGTCGATGTCGCCGCACACGGCCCGGCAGAAAGCCCGCAGGCCGTAATCCTCCCGGACGATGAGCTTCATGCCGATGGCCGGGGCATAGGCCATCAGCGTGTCCCGCCGGGCCTTGTACTCCTGATAGGGGTGGATATTGGGATTATACCAGAAGCTGACAGGCTCGATGCCCTCGCCCCGCAGCTGGTGGATGCAGGACACGGAGCACGGCGCGCAGCAGGTATGCATCAGTGTTTCCATAAAATCACTTCTCCTTGGGATGCTTCAGCAGCTGACGCAGCCGCTCCAGGGGCTGGGGCAGGGGAGAGGCGGACAGAAACCGGTTGCGCACCTGCTGGAAGGGCTGCTGACAGAAGGCCGCGAAAAAGTCCTCCCGGCTGCCGGAGGCTTCCTGGGGAGCCGACAGAGCCCCGGCGCAGGCTACCGCCTGGTCCAGGGTCAGCTTTTCCCGCTTCAGGGGCAGTGTGTCGAAATAGTGGGCGCCCTTGGCGCTGTTCACCAGCAGCAGGGAAATGCTGTACCGGGGTACCTCCGGGTGGAAGTCCTTGGGCGGGTCCCGGTATATGCCCAGGGTCAGGTCCGCCGGACGGTCGGTGCTGGTATAGGGACACCGGTGGCATGCCGGGCGCAGAAACAGCCGCTGCCGCAGACCCCGGCCGAAATCGGACTTGCCGAAGGGGGCGTCATACTGGGCGCCTCCGGCGAAGCGGACACGGAATCGCCGGTCCTTTTCCCCGGGCAGCTTGCCGCAGAAGCACACGTCCACCGGCGGCTGCCGCTTGATATACGCCATAGACCGCACCAGCTGGCCCCACACCCCCGGGGAGGACACGCCGCTGCACACCACGTCGCAGGTCAGCAGCCGCTCCGGATGCTCGCCTAAGAAGTGATACAGGCCGTCCACCTGACAGGGGGTGCCGGAAAACAGCACCCGCCGCCCCTGGTCCAGATAGTGGCGCACCCGGCGGAAGCTGTCGCCCAGGTCGCTTTGCACGGGCTTGGCCCCCTGGAGCCGGGGCAGCTCCGCCTTGTCCTTTACGGCGATGTGCCGCACCCGCAGCTCCTGGTCCAGGGCCGCGCCGAACACCACGCCGCCCTCGTCCAGGATATACTCCGCCAGCAGGGGAAATACGCCGCCTGCGGTGGAGGTCTGGCGCACGGAGGCGTCGGGGTTCCAGGCGCCGAACACCGCCGGCTCCGGCCGGGGCTCCCGCTGCTTCAGAACGGGGCAGATATGGGCACAGTGGCCGCATTGGATGCAGGCATCGGTGACGGTGGGGTACAGGAACCCCTCCCGGTCCGGCAGCATATGGATGGCCCCCTTGGGGCAGCCGCTGGCGCAGGCGCCGCAGCTGGTGCATCTGCCGCGGTCCGGCAGCAGGGAAGTGGGATAGTCCGTCACGCACTCAGCTCCTTTTCGATGTTTTTGCCATTTTACCACATAGGGCAGGAAAAGACAAGAGGCGGCGGTTATGGAAGGAAATAGGCACTGATGCGCCGGAAAAACGGATTGCCGCACCAGCCTGCGGCTGACTCGAAATGACATATCAAGAAGATTTCCGGTAAATGGCGGCCGCGAAGGAGGGTAAATACTCAATCGAAAATATTTTTTTTTCGTTGACAATTATGCATAAATATAGTAACATAATTGTACAGAGAACCACAGCTGCAACAGACGGAAATTCGCTGGAAAGGTGAGGGAATCCATCATGAAAAGCATCATCTGGAAAATCGAACTGGCCGCCGCGGTGCTCCTGGCGATCTCAGCCCTGGTGTGGGGCCTGCGCCCCGGCGTGTGGAACTACGGCGGCTTTTACCGCATGACCGCCGGGGAACAGGGCAGGACCTATACCCGCCCAGGCTGCTCCACGGTGGAGGTGACGGAGGACAACCGCCTGCGCATTCAGTCCCCCACGGGGCAGACGGCGGAGTTTACCCTGTCCCTGGCGGAAAACGGCTCCTATCGGGCGGCGGAAATGGCCATGGACGGTGTGGTCCGCAACGTCACCTACAACACCGCCGCCGGAACGTTCATGACAGCGGGTGACAGCTGGTCCATCAGCACCCTGGTGCAGGAGAAGGCCGGGTTCAACCCGGGCCTGACCGACAACGCGCTGTACAGCATGGCCCTGGGCAATCACCAGACCCGCATCGCCGGGCGGTCCGGGGAATTTCTCACGGCGGGGCTGTTCCTGCTGCTGGGCCTGGTGCTCCCCCTGCTGCTGAAGCCCGCCATCGCCCTGGACAAATTCCTGCTGGGCTTTTTCTATGACAACTCGGAAAAGCTCCAGGCCACGGACCTGGCCCGGGGCATCATGCTCCTGCTGGGGCTGGTGGTATCTGTCATCGGCGCCATCTGGTGGTGCATCCTTTTGTTCGGATAAAGATCGGGGCGGGCGCCGGCGTCCGCCCTTTTTCCTGCGGGTGCCGGAAATCTCCGTCTTGCCCCGGGGGGCGGGGTGTGATACAATGGCCTTACTTTATAATGAAGGAGCGTGCCGGTATGATGCACCTGGAAGCGGACGTATTTACCAAATTCGACAAGCAGTGGGCCCTGGTCACGGCGGGGACCCCGGAGCATTACAACACCATGACCATCAGCTGGGGCGGCCTGGGCACCCTGTGGGAACGCCCGGTGGCCACAGTGTATGTGAAAAAGAACCGCTATACCTTAGCATTTATGGAGGAGAGCGACTACTTCACCGTCAGCTTTTACCCGGAGGAGCAGCGCAGGGCCCTGTCCCTGCTGGGCAGCACCTCCGGCCGGGACGGCGACAAGGTGGCGGCGGCGGGTCTGACCCCGGAGCTCCTGCCCCAGGGCATCACCTTCCGTCAGGCGGAGACTACCCTGGTCTGCCGCAAAATCTATTGCCAGGACCTGGACCTGGAGCAGATCCCCCAGGAGGTCCGGGACGCCTTTTATAAGGACGAGCCCGTCCACCGTATGTATATCGGCGAAGTGGTGGAGATCATCGAGGGGTAAGGGGTGGTACGCGTGCAGGCGCTGCCCGGAAAAAAAGCTTTTCATTCTGCGCCGTCTGCGGTATAATAGGTGCCAGTTTCTGAGCAAGGAGTGACACTATGAAGATCATGACCGACAGCCCCATCCGCTTTCCGGGGCTTTTTGGCGACTGGACCATTACCCTCAGCTCCAAGGCCATCAACATCGGCAACGGCATCTACTGGTACGGCATCCTCATCGCCCTGGGCATGCTGGTGGCCCTGTGGTGGTGCATGCGCCAGCGCACGAAATACGGCATCCGCGAGGATGACCTGATCGACGGGCTGCTGTGGGGCATTCCCTGCGGCATCATCGGCGCGCGGATCTATTACGTTCTGTTCTATCTCAGCCAGTTCAAGGACCACGAGGGCCGGTTCAGCTGGTCCAAGGCCATCGCCATCTGGGACGGCGGCCTGGCCATCTACGGCGGCGTCATCGCTGTGGTCATCGTGGCCATTATCCTGTGCCGCAGCCGCCATATCAAGCTGGGGGCCATGATGGACCTGGTGGTCATGGGGCTGCTCATCGGCCAGGCCATCGGCCGCTGGGGCAATTTCCTGAACCGCGAGGCCTTTGGTGCGGAAACCACCATGCCCTGGCGCATGCAGCTGACCACCACTGCCGGGGAGCTGGTGGAGGTACATCCCACCTTCCTGTACGAGAGCCTGTGGAACCTCATCGGCCTGCTGCTGATCGTTTTTGTGGTATCCAGGGCCAGGCGGTTCGACGGTGAGAACACCTGCTTCTACTTCCTGTGGTACGGCGTGGGCCGCTTCTGGATCGAGGGTCTGCGCACCGACAGCCTGTATCTGTTCAACTGGACCATCGCCGGCCAGCCCATCCGGGTGTCCCAGGTGCTGAGCCTGGTGCTGATGATCGCCGCTCTGGCGGTGCTGTTTTACAACATCAAGCTCCACCCCCACCGGCCTGAGGACCTGTATGTGAACCAGGTGGCTGCCCGGGAGGCTGCTGCCGCTGCGGCGGCTGAGGCCCCGGCAGAAACCGAAGCGGCGGGGTCCCGGGACAACGCCCCGGAGTCCGCACAGGCGGAGCCCCTGGACGATGAGCCTGCCGCCCCCAAAGACGAAAGCGGCGGGGAGTAAGCCGCGCCGGCCAAGAAAATGACCGGAAAACCTGTAATCGTTTATACCTATGTGCGCTGAAAGGCGGACGACCGCAAGGCCGTCCGCCTTTCAGCGCTGTTTTTGACGATTCCTCTTGTTACATAGGACCATCCCCTCCGGGCATAGGATTGCCGTGAAGGAGGGATGACCTATGTTATCGGCGGCATTGCTGCTGCTGTCCAACAGCCTGTTTTTGACCCTGCATTTGTCCGGTAATCCCGGCTCCTTTCCCCGTCCCCTGTCCCGGCAGGAGGAGCGGGAGTGCTTGGAGCAGTGGGCCCAGGGCGATCTGTCCGCCCGCAACCGCTTGGTGGAGCACAATCTCCGCCTGGTGGCGCACATCATCAAAAAGTATTATACCCAGGCCAGCAATCAGGAGGACCTGATCTCCATCGGCACCATCGGCCTGATCAAGGCGGTGAACACCTTTCGGCCCGATAAAAAGATCCGCCTGGCAACTTATGCGTCAAGATGTATTGAAAATGCTATACTATCGCAGCGGAACAATCAGCGATTGAGGTGGCGGAACGGGTGTCTTTTGAGGCAAAATGGCGCCTGCTGGCGAGAGTGGGAGTCCGCTGCTATATCCTGATTTCCAATGTATCGGGTGCAGTAAAAGTAGCCCCGCTGCAAATTCTTCAGTTTCCAGTGGTGCTGCCGCACAAGTTTCAGGACGCAGAAAAGTTCAATTTGCAGTTCCCGGACTTCTCAGAAATCACCGAAACAGCGGACAAGCTGCGCTGGCTTCGCTACCAGAAAGGACTGCGGCAGAGAGACGTTGCAGACTACGCCGGGATAGACCGGAGCACCTATGTCCACTATGAAGAATACGGCAAAGACCTCTATCCGCCAGAGCACATGGAGAAAATCGCGCAGCTTTTTGAAGTGCCGGTCGATACGCTTCTGGATGACTACAATCTATTTCTGAGGAATGGTCAGGGCAACCAGATCAAGGCAATCCGAATGAAGCTGGGGCTGACGCAAAGGCAGTATGCGGACAAGCTGGGCGTCAGCCTTGGAAATCTCAAGCATTGGGAGCAAAACCGTAAGCAGATTTTCAAATCCACATGGGAGAAGTATTTCAAACAGACATAACCATAGCAGTAAACGAGCAGACCGGCGTTGAATGCCGGTCTGCCCGTTTGCTATGTATTATTGCTGTGCTTTCAGATGCTTCACGGCGGCGTCTACCAGTTCCAGCTTCTGCTCCGTGGAACAGGACAGCTTTTGGATGGATTTCAGCGCCTGCTCGGACTGGAACTTCGCCAGCTCCTGCCCAAGCTCCTGCTGCGCCTGCTTTGATTTCGGGAAGATCAGAAATACTTCCATGGCTGCCCTCCTTTCCAGAGCGTTTTCTTCTTCAATCTATGCGTGTGTTCCAGTTGCTATGTAGACAAATAGAATTCAATTTCAAGGCTGCGAGGGAAATCGTATTGCCGCACGGTTTTGGCGGTGCGGGAAGGCTTGCAATTCAAGGGCTTTTCGACCCTGAATTGTCTACACAGGACCTCCGTTTGCGGGCGGATTTCGCCTTCTGCTGGCGGTGAACATCCTTGGCGCAGGCGGGGCAGTATTTTGCCCTGCCGGAGCGGGCGAGGATGCCCGTGCCGCAGACTTTGCAGCGGCGCAGCTTCTTGGGGCTGAGAATGGCCTGTTCCAGCTTGGGCTGCTGGGGCAGCACGGCGCGGCGAAACCACCGGCAGATCAGGCTGCGGGAGATGTACTGCGGGCAAACACCGTCCAGCAGCAGGCAGTCGCCATCCAAGAAGTTACAGCAGCGCTTTGTAAGGCCGCGCACGCTGCGGAGCTGTCCTGGCGTCAGGCGGAAGAACGTGCCATCCGGCAGCCACTCGATGGGGTCAAGCTTGTGCATCTTCACCCTCCTTTGCGATGAGCTTTGCGTCAGCTGGGTAGTTCAGCGTAATAAGCGCGGGCTTGCCCAGCCCCTGCTTTTTTCGGATAATCAAGCCGCTGTACTCCAGCTCCCGGAAGATCCGCGTGGCGCTCTGGCGGCTGCGGTGGAGTTTGGT
>OOBJ01000772.1_pt1 | contig 22506 bp, 10 predicted proteins | sample 1671331 | NCBI WGS metagenome assembly OOBJ01 (sample SAMN06348145, study PRJEB24527) | human gut metagenome | biome: human gut; feature: ankylosing spondylitis patient; material: feces | host: Homo sapiens | place: China | collected 2015-10 | reverse complement strand
GGCACTTCTTCTAGAGAGTCATCGTTCTTGATAAGATAAACCTTCTTCAGACTAATCTCAACTCCTGGGGCTAATCCCTGAAAATCAAGTAAATCTATATTCTTTCCCTTAAAAGCTTCATCAAATGTAACTACGATCTCACCATCACCTGAAAGACCTGCATACTGAACGGGGTCACACTTGTATGAGGTAGTATAATCAGACGCTTTCACACCAACAACGATATTCACACCTTCTTCACCAACAGCCTTGAAATCGGAAAAGACAACCTTCAGTCCCTTGTATTCATCCCCAGAAATAGAAGGTTTTCCGCCGAGCAAATTAATGGCACCATACTTATCGGTACATTTGAAAAGTTCAGGGAGACTAGAACCATCATGAGTTTTGATAGTCGCATTTGTACCCGCACCACCAAAAAATAAGTTCTGCTCTGTCTGAGCGTTAACACCAACTGCCATCAATGCGGCAGCAATCAAAGTAAATAGCTTTTTCATAAGCTTTACAATTTGTTATTAAGTTAATAAATTCAGTTATAAGATTGAGAGGTTTCTCTAATCTGATGGCAAAAGTAACAGAAAAGGCAGAAAAAGACTTTGCGTGGTATAATAAATACTTTGTGAGAAGTACCAAATAGGTTTGATAGCCAACATTATAACGAAAATGATACACCATCAAACCTATTTGAAGAGGAAATCACAACAAAGGAGTCATATAAATCGGTAAGAGGAGCGTTTGTCCATCTTTCTTCAAATCCTTTGTATACAAGAGATATCTCTTATCTATTCGATCAGAATATTTAGCACAAAACTCGTCTAGTGACTTATGAGTATTATATCCTGAGGATTTCACCTCTATCGGATAAATTTTCTTTCCTCTTGAAAGAAGGAAATCCACTTCATAACTTTTATGGCTAGTGGCATGAGGGAAAGTATAATAATAAAGTTTATTGCCAGAAGCTACTAACATCTGCGCTACAAGATTCTCATATACATATCCCATATCACTACTCAGCTTATCACTCAAAAGCTTTTCATAAATAATATTTTCAGTATGATCTTTGTCCCAAAAGGCGAGAGTCACAAAAAGCCCCGTATCTGCTGTAAACATTTTATAGAAATTACCATCACTATGAAGAGCCAGACCTACATTCGGATCATTGGCATGATAGGCAAAATTTACAACCATACTATCCTTTATTTCCTCCAATATACCCATTATGTTCTTACGTTCAGAATCATCCAACACACTAGCTACTTGGTATCTAGATGCATTATTATTCAGCTGAGCAGGTATATTAGCAAAAAGTTTAGCTGCTCGTCCACTATTGTCGATCTTTCTAAAATCATCCAAATAGAGTTCCAAAATTTCCCTTTTCACAGCATCCGTCTTACTAAGATTATTCGTCTCAAGATATTCTTTTACAGCTTGTGGCATTCCACCAACAAGCATATAAAGGCGAAGCCGACGCATAGTTTCTCGATGAGCAGCTTCCAAAGGGATCCGTGAATCAAAAAATTGTTTGAGCAAGGGCATCGTAACTTTATCCCCTAAAGCCCAGCAAAATTCCTCAAAGTCCATTGGATACATTTCCAAACGCGTCTCTTCACTTGGGATGATAATATTAGCTACATTCTTTTTTATACTAATTAGAGAACCCGTCTCTATATAATCGTATCTACCATCAGCCACTAGATGTTTAATAGCTTGGCGAGCCTTAGGACAAAGTTGCACTTCATCAAAAATAATCACAGACTTTCGCTTCTCCAAGACCACCTGATAAATAGACTGAAGGCGAAGAAAGATAAAATCTAAATTCATTAAATCTTCAAAAAGATCTGTAACAGCCTTTGAAGCCATAGAGAAATCAATCAATATATAGCTTTTGTACTCTCGCTCAGCAAAAGTACGCACTATAGTAGATTTTCCTATGCGTCTTGCTCCCTTGATAAGAAGCGCAGACTTCCCCTGACGCTCTTGCTTCCAAGCAAGCATCTTATCATATATTTTTCTTTCAAACACAATATTTGCCATAACATTTTGATTTTGAGTGCAAAGATACAAAATATTCCAGATTCCCCAAATGTTTTTGCCAAAAATGTTCCAGATTCCCCAAATGTTTTTGCCCAAAATATTCCAGATTCCCCAAATGTTTGATCAAAACAGAGAAAAAATATACAGATGAGCCTAATACATCACGTCCTTCTCTGGGAAGCCAAATTAAAGATTTTGGCACGAAAACGCACTTTTTCTCGAAAAAAAAGTGAGAAAAAGTGCGTTTTCGTGCCATTTTAAGGAATAGTTGAGGTCCCAGAGACCAGTAGGATCACCCTTTGTAGTTCCCTATATTTTAGGTGGTGGTAACGGTGGTAACAAAATCGAGAAAAAATTATTTTTTCTCGATGTCTTTCAACTCCACTTTATCCTTCACGAACTCGGGAATATTGAATGATTTCAAGCACTTGTCGTAGAAATCAGGAGATTTCTGTGGCAGAAGGAATGGCTTGGAAGCCTTGCCGTTCTTGTCGATATGACAAATATAAGGCATCGTATAAAGCCCATTTACTCGGCGCGAGCCAAAGACGAGCCATCTACCATTGCTGCTCCATGAGTGATAACTCTCGGTATCTCGGCTATTGGCAGCCGACAAAGGTTGACATTCCTTGGTTTGGAGATTGATGATACAAAGATCTGCCTCATGATGCCAAATAGGGAAACAACCATAATCTGCTACCGTAGCTACCAACCATTTGCCATCTGGTGAAATGCGAGGCATCACAGCACTTTTGCCCGTTAATCGAGCAGAGAAAAGCGTATCTACCTCTGAGCCAAAAGCATGATGGGCAGCATCAAAAGCAATGGAACAAATGCTATATTTCACGTCCTTATAACGACGAGGCATCTCTACACTATCTGCGGTACAGAAATAGAGACGCTTGCCATCTGGTGAGAAACAAGGATAAGTTTCAAAACTTCGTTGCGAGCTCAATAAAGGAGAAGTAAAGATATGGCTGGATGCCAAGTCATAAACCACGACATCCGACTTCTGGTCATAGACCTCAATGCGATTTCTGTCTGATGAGTGAAAAACCTGATGGGTATCATTGGTTGAGAAAGCGATCAACTTGCCTGAAGGATGCCAAGCTGGATAAACCAACGACTTGATACTATCCACATCGAGGCTCAACTTCTTAGCCATGCCATCTCCTTGCATCACGTATGTTCCTCCCAACTTACCCGCACGCAGATGTAGCATCATCTGTTTGGCATCCCGATTACAAAAGTTGTGACAGTTCATACAATTATTCCCAGTCTTGGAGTTCTCTAAAATAGGAGTTTGTTCATAACAAGTCAAGTCTCTCTGATAAATACCCATTTTATACCAATTCTCATAACCAGGCTCAATCAGTCGATAAGCTATATATGGGTCTATAGCATCCCTGGAAACAAGGATATGAAAAGACTTGTATGCACAGTCAACTCCGCTTCTATTAACAACAATCTCTACTGAAAGACTCTTGGCATCTTTCACTAAGTTTTTCCAGTCCTTGGAACTAATAGAGATATCCTTTCCGTCTGCATCTACCACTATATTTTTTCCTACATCTGAGGAAAACTTAGCTGAAACGACATCACCTATCTCTTTCTCTACACGAAAATGAATCGGAGCTATATCGCAAGGGATTGTCACATTTTTATAATCTGGGAAGATAATAGGAGTTGACGATAGACGTTTTGCAATATCAACCTTATGAGAGCAAGAGAAGAGGAATAAGATAAATACAGCAATACATACATATCTACCTATTACATATAATGTATTAAATTTCTTCATATCATATATATATTAATTTACAAAAAAGGTTCTGTAGTTTGCAGTTCAAAAGTTTTCATCACCTTTTCAAACGAAGCAGGTATTTGCGGCATAACCTTTGTACCTTTATACTTATTTATCAACTGAATAAACTTTCCTCTCTGATTTGCCAAAACGTACATTACACCTAGATAGTCTAACGAAGCACGATGTTCAGGGCAAGCCGCCACAATCCGCTCCAAGTCCGAACCTATGCCACAGCTACCAATAAAGATATCATCCTTGAATATACACTTACGTTTCTTGCCGAGTACTGGATTCTGAAGTACAGCAATGTCATTATACAAAAATCTACGACGTTCATGAGCCCAATCACGATAAGCTAGCGTAGTCTCTAATTTTTTGATATACTTCTCAGCAACTACATAAGCTCCATTTTCTATATTAGTATCTACCAATCGTTGCCAAAGATAAGGGCTTTTATTATCAACACTCTCTTGAGCTTCAAAAGCACTTACCTGTGACAAATTTACATAGCCCATTGTATAGTAAACATCCATCAAAAACATTGCTTGTTGCAAAGTTTCAACATTCCGAGAAAAGAAGCTTTCCATTCCCCCCTGTTCATACATTAAGAATTTTTCACCTAGTTCACCCTTCTCAGCCAACGCCATATTACGACAAAGCTGGAATACAATATTACCTTTACTACCACGACTATTGCTCCGATTAATAATCTCATCCCACTGATGATAGCGGACATAATAAGCAATCTTCTTCATATACTCTTCCTTAGCGTCATAACAAGAAGCAATGAGTATCACAGACATACCTACAACCATAACCAACTGGGCGAGTAAGTTATACTTACCAACAGGCCTCAGAACGTTTCGCGAGAATATTTGAAGCAAAAATACACCACCCGCAGTAATCCAAGGCAGAAAAACCATAAAATTCAACTCTGTCCCATCCCGAACCAGGCAATTTTTTCTAGCCAATAAAGCTATCATGATGATAGCAACTATCCTCAACCACTTGCGACAGCGGAGCACTACAGCCATCAAGAACATTACCATCGTGAAGCAGACACTGCCCGCAAGTAAATTTGCCATACTAGAAGTAAGCGTCATCAGCATTGCCACAGCAGTGATGCAACCTAGACAACGAGCGCCCTCTTTCACCCAAAGACTTTGAGCATAAGCCACCAAAGTCATTAAGAATCCAAAAACAAAAGGTCCCGCCCCATAGCAAAAAAACTGCATGAGAAAATCAGCCAGCAATAGGGTTACCCCACCTGACTGTGATAATGTTTGGCAGATAGCATCGCCATCCCAATAGAAAGTATTCCATTGTTCCATATAATAGAAATGGTAAGTCGCTATCGAATGGCAGACAAACACAAATATGATATAAATGCCTAACCATATCATCATTTTAGAGTTCTTTAATATTTTCATGTCTGCAAAGATACGATATTTTTTAAAAAAACATTGTATAATGTAACTATTTGTTAGCATAAAGGTCGATTGAACCTCACGGCCCAACCGACCTATCACGACTAACATCATTTCGGTTAATCCTTTATATGATAAAACCTAAAACTAATGTCTTTTAGAGTAATTACTTGGCGCCGTTCCAATATTCAGGAGCACCAAGACCAGCAGCGAAACCTGCATAGGTATGCTTGCGAAGATAGTTGAGATCCCAGAGACCTGTAGGCTCACCCTTGCGCCAACCTGAATCCTTAGGAGAATCTGTAGCACACCACTGAGTGATACCATACTGCTGAGCAGCAGGAATAATCTCGAAGTACTTCTGGAGAACGAAGGTGTAGAGGTCACGCATTTCCTTGTGTTGTTCCTCGGTCATCTGATCATAAGTTACAGAATTGCCAGCGGCATCAACATAACCCATATCAAGTTCAGAAATCTTGCAAAGCTTGCCACTTCCAGCCATCAACTCCAACATCTTGACGATATGATTTTTCTTACTTTCCTGAGTTTTAGGATCAGCATAGCAAGAGATATGCATCTGAGATGCGATACCATCAATCTTGGTAACACCATCAGCCTCCCAATCCTTGATCCACTGAATCAAACTCCTCAACTTGCCATTGTCGTCCCAATCGCTCTCCAAGTTATAATCATTGATGAAGAGTTTCAATTTCTCAGGGTCACCATTATGGGCGGCAAAACTCTTGCGAGCATCAGCCACGGCTAAGCGTACATAGTCGAGGTCGCCGAGATAATCCTGCCAGTAGAAATTGTTCTTTGCATCGTCAGCTGAAACGTTGCCTCGAGTAGCAGACTGCAAGTCGTACTTGCCATCCCCATCTTTATCGGCACCAGAAAGGGCCTCGTTCACAACATCCCAAGATGTAACATAACCATCAGTAGCCTCCATCATACCATCAATCCAAGTTCCCAAGGCAGGGGCAAGTGCATTTTTCTTCTCTTCATCTGTAAGAGGAATGGAGTTGAGATTCTTGACCTGACAAACCTTAACAGAATGTACATCCAAAGTAGCATCTGCTGTCTGTGGTTTCAAGATAATATCATAATTACCTCCAGCAATATTAGGCATCTGAAGTTTTACGTTATGACGACCAGCAGAAACAGGTACTTTTACAGTAATAGCCTGATCACTGGCACCCCAACCATTCTGCATAGTCAATTCTACTCCACTAGCATCCTTTGAAGCAGACAAGTCAAGATAAACCACATAATTACCCTCAGAAAGCGTATTGTTGCTACCTGGCATAACAAAGAACTGAGACCAAGCTCCTGTTGGAACAAAATGGATAGCACCATTCACAACAGGTGGTTCGCATCCCATAGCATAGAATGGGAAAGGTCCATCAGTATAGGTTTGCTCATGAACTAGTTGTTCTACCTCGACAGCTGCGGCTGCAGAAGCCACCTTGATGGTACAGCCAGTCGGATTCCAACCACGAGCCGACTCTTCTGCAAAGTCTCCATTTTCAATAAGATTCTCATCAGAACCAGCTTTCGTCAACTTAAAGTCATCGCAAGAAATGGTTCCTCCTACGTTACCGAACACAAACTGAAGCTTATCAATAGGGAAATTGGCTGTAAACTCCCAAGTCAAAGTAGAATAATCGTTAGTGATGTCATAATCAGCCATATACTGAACATCATTACTACCACCCCATTGGTTTTTATTATCACTTGCTTCCCAAATAGGCCAAGCAGCAAAAGTTCCACCATCCGAAGCCTTTACCTTAACGGTCATCACGTAACTTTGTCCCTTAACCAATGCCTTAGGCAACACATAACTAATCTGTTTATCCCATTTATTGGCACCAGGTTCGCCACAAGCAATCTCCAAGTACTTGTTTCCACCATTTGGATCAGGTGGCAACTTCTTATCCTTGATAAGATTTTTGAGGTACTTATTGGCTGCCTGAGAATGCCAAGCCAGCGTATGACCATAAATCGTCATATCTGCATCTTGCGCATTCTTGACGAACTCCTTGACTAACGAAAAATCCATGCTGCCATCATCTTTCACACAAGAAGCCATTTTCATGGCATTACCAGCAGTCATTTCATTGAAATTGCTACCAGCAAGGCAATATACAAGTGCCTGCTTGTTGAATTCGGCTGCTTCGAGCGCAATGCCCAACTTAAAGTCGGGATTGCACTTGCCGGCAGCTTTCATATCTTCCACGTATTTCTTCAAAGGCTCGTAGTTGTTCAGATACTGATAATCCTTCAAATTCTTGGTCATATCAGTTCTGTACTCCGAGAACTTGTCATCAGCACAAGAAGACAAAGCCAAGAGAGCCATCAAGCCTAAACCTAAATTAATATTTTTCAATTTCATAATAATCAAATTATTAGAATGACACTTATCTATCAAGAATATTACTTCTTGATATACTGAGGACTGAATTGAACAACACCATTGGTGTTACCACGAGTCTCGGCAACAAACTGATCGGTTGTTTCCAAAGCAATGCCAGAACCGAAATCAACCTTGTAATTGAGAGTCAGGATGTCACGATCCTTGTTACCCCAAGCCAACTTAGCTCCCTTTTCTACAAACTTACCTGAACCAGAAGCAGTCATGCCCTCTGTATCAGAAGTAACGGTACAATTACCATTATCATCGAACGTAAGTTTCAAGTTGCAAGTGACCTTAGAGCCGTCAGCTTTATTTACAGAGACTTCGAAATTACATTCCTTCAAACTCTTGGTTGTAATTCGACTCACTTCATCCTTTTCAAGAGTTGCACCTTCACGCTTTACCTCATGAGTTTGTCCATTCTCTGTAATCTTGTCAGTTCCTCTACGGAAATAAAAGCCATCCCATGGATTCATAAACTTAACGCAATAAAGGATATAATCCTTAGGAACAATAGACCAAGCTGAAGCATCAGTACGAACAGGAGTTGTACCTGCAACGAGAGGAGAACCCGAAAGAATAGAATCGGCTCCCACCATTTCCTTGATACGAACTGGGATTACATATGTATTCTTTGCACAATCTGGGTCAGCAAAAAAAGCATCCTCCAACTTAACCTGAAGACGTCCCTGCAATTTACCATTATACGCAACCGTCTTGGAAGGAATTGTATAATAATTGTCAGGCATTGGCTTTACAGGAGTGACTCCATCCTGAAAATACAGATTGTCACACAATGATTTATCAACATCTACATTCAATGTGATGTTTTTTCCATTATATGCTCCACCCATTGTAGATACGATATACAATACATGATTGTTATCATCCGTATTATCGCGATTCTCATCATTGCCTAAGACTACAGAACGTTCGATATACTGATAAGGATAATATACAGTAGTACCGCCCTCATAATCAGGAAATTCCTGGTCGCCATTCTCACAAGAGTTAAAGCCTAAAGCCAAGATTCCCAATGCAGCCATGGACAAATATTTGCTTATCTTCATTGTTTTCATCATTTTAAATATTAGTCGTTATTTTTTTACTTCCCAGCCCTTATTCTGCTGCAAGTTGCTCCACTTCAACATTTCGCTCTGTGGTATAGGACCGTAATACATGTAATCTTTATAGCTGCGATCCTCAACCTTCATGTCTTTGTATGATGGGACACCAGCCTCTGAAGTGATTTCAACACCACGCACAGCCTCATTTAGAGGAGCTTTCCAACGGCGAAGGTCACTAAAGCGCTTATTTTCAAAACAAAGTTCCAAACGACGCTCGTTGCGAATCAACTCACGCATTTTCTCTTTGCTACCAGCGCACTCATCCAAGTATGGATCCTCGCCAAACTCGCCAACTCCGGCACGCTGACGGATTGCCTTGATTACATCGTAAGCTGAGTAGTTGTGAGATCCCTTACCCTGTGGTCCCCAAGCCTCGTTGGCAGCCTCAGCGTAATCGAGGAATATCTCAGTATAGCGAATATACACAGGATAATGATACTGAGCATTCTTTGAATTAGGGTCAGGATTACAATCCTCACGCAACAGCTTTTTCATGTAATAGCCTGTACGAGTAGAATTGGAAATCTTATTCAAACCATCATTGTTATTAGCCGTCGTAATGTCTGTATGAATGGTCTTTCCCTTATAAGTACTACCATCATGAATGATATAAAGGTCAAGACGAGGATCTCGATTGCTGTAAGGATTCAACTTATCATACTCAGAACGAGCATCGGTGATAGGATAACCATTTTCAGCAGGGAATGCATCGACCAGATTCTGAGTTGGGTTGATTCTACCCTTACCATAAAGAGACGGAGGGAAATTATCTGACTCTTGGTTCAGACCAAGATCCCAGTCATCAGAACCATTGGTACGACTGCCACGCCAAAGAATTTCAGCAGGACAAGCACCTGAGCCAAGCGCATCGATTTCCTTGGTTTGCATAAACCAATTATTACCTGTAGCAGACAAACCATTCACACCATTGATACGGTCAAGAACGGTAGCTGCATCGTCAGCAGCCTTAGCATAATCCACGTTTGTACCTTCAGAGAAAGCAGGACTAGCTGCAAGCAAAGATACCTGTGAGCGAATAGCCTCAGCGATACGACCGCTGATACGACCACGCATAATGGTACCAAACACACGGTTGTAGTCTCCTGCGGTCTTTACTCCGATTTCCTTATACTTGGCAGGAACAGCGTTATCATCAGTCAAATCATTGTAATCAAGAGGGAGAAGCTTGGCAGCCTCGTCCAAATCGCTATAGATTTGATCCAAGCACTCTTGGAATGTATTACGTGGCTTGTTGAAATCATCAGTAGAAGTCTCTGGTACTGTCAAATTAGGAACGCCAAGCAGTTTGCCATCGGCTGCCCATCCACCATGATTCATCAAAAGATAATACAAGTTGAGAGCTCTCAAAGCATAAGCTTCACCTTTACGGCTATCACAATACATCTTACGGGCATTCTCGTCCTTTGCCCAGTTTACCTTATCTACCTCCTGAAGGAAGATATTGAGATATTGGATACTAGCACGACCACTTGTCCATTTAGACATAGGATCGCTATTAGCAGTCCAAGAACCTGTAGCCATCTTGAGATAGCCATTTGTCAAGTCATTGCTTACAGCGTCATCTGTAGCAACATCAGTAACACTCTTGGTATTGTAAGGAAGCATCGAATAACCATATCCCAATAGTCCCTGAGCGTATGTTGGCTCATTGTAAATCTCATCCAAGCCACGGTTGTTTTCCTCTGCAGGCTCGAAAAGATCTGAGCAAGAAGCCAAGGTAAGCGACATTGCTGCTAATATAAATATATTTTTTACTTTCATTTCTTTCTACATTTTAAAATGATTAGAATGTTGCCTTCACACCTATATTATAATAGCGTGTCTGAGGCGCAGACCCAACGTTCATCTCTAAGACTTCGCGCTCTCCTGAAATGGTAAGCAAGTTAGCTCCGCTTACGTATGCCGACAACCCCTTAAGCCATGTCTTTTGGAACAAAGTACTAGGCAAGTCGTAAGTTATCTGGACCTTAGCCAAGCGGAAAGCATCCGTCTTGTACATCCAGAAGTCTGATGTCTGGAAGTTGTTGTTACCATCAAGAGATGTCAAACGAGGATAGGTTGCAGTCTCTTTGGTTTCCTCTGTCCATCGGTTACGAACTACAGCAGAATATTTGCTATCGCCCTTTACCCACCAATAAGAATTATTCTTGACTCCCCAAGCACCGAAGTTACCGGTACCAAGAGCGAAGAAGGTAAAGTTCTTCCACTTAGCTGTAAGATTGACACCAAGCGTGAATGGTGCTCCGTACCAACCACCCTTACCCAAGAAGACTTGGTCGTATTGGTCAATTTTATTATCACCATTTACATCCACATACTTGATGTCACCAGGTTTAACTGTTCCACCAAAATAGCTTTGGTCTGGAGAATTTTTGACTTCCTCCTCGCTTTGGAAGAGACCTGCGCTCTTGTAGCCCCAAATGCCATCAAGTGCCTTTCCTTGTCTGTTCTGATACTGCTCTACGTTGTTCTCATCTCGTTTGGTAGCCTTGGTTGTATAGTAAGTACCTGTCACACCAAGTGAGAGATCCACATCACCTACCTTCTTATTGAAGTTGGCAGCGAAATCAAATCCTACTCTACTATTATTGTTGTAATTAAGTACAGGCATAAACGAAGCCGCTGGATAACCAGTATTCAAATGAGATGGATAGAATGTTGGCGAAGAGATGATATAACCCTCCATCGAATTGATGAAGAAACTTGCATCCAATGTCACCAATTTCTGCCACAAGGATGTCTTGAAATTCAGAGACAACTCTTTGCGCTTGATAAAATCAAGGTCTTTGTTCTCACCTCTTTTTGAATAGGTGTATTTATCGCTAGATCCATCATACCATCCATAGCCGTAATCAGAAGTCCAAATACTCTGATAGAGATAGTAGCGATTGTCACCATTTGCTATATCAATATCCTCATTGATAATACTACCTGATACACTAATCATCATGTCATCTACCACCTTGGAATTCTTCAAGAAAGACTCATTCTTGAGTCTCCAACCCAAAGAAAGTGATGGTGAGAGAGCCTCACGATGACCTGGAGCCAACTGGGCAGAGTGGATAGCAGCTAATCCGAAATCTGCGTAATACTTCTGGGCATAATTGTAAGAAGCATCGAATGCAAGATTGGCACTAGAGTTCTTATGATACTGTCCAGACTTCGACTGCTGGAAGCCAGAAGCTATCAACATTGCCGACAGATTGTGAACCTTGTTGAAAGTATTGTTGTAGTTTAACTGACCAGAGAAAAGCATGGTCTGGTTATCTGTACTTCCGCTGATGTTCTGGTTGCCAGACTTTTTATCCTCACCTTCCTTCTTCAATGCGACAATCATATCCTTGCCATCGATGTTAGCCCATGTTGGGATATAAACAGCATAGCTGTTATCGAAAGAAGTATTATAAGAGGTGGCATAGTCAACTGCGAAATGAGTCTCGAAAGACAAGCCCTTCAACACCTTGTGCAAGTTGATATTGACACCCGTATCAAACTGGAATTGACGACTAGTAAATTTACTACTTCCTGCAGAATAGATATCAGCAAAAACATTAGAGGAGTTTGCCTGAGTACCAGCAAGGAAGTATTTGCCATCTACCAACTTCGCAACGCTCATCAAGTCCCAAGCAGCCTTAGCATTAGGGGCTATCATATCTGTAGAGATAAGAGGAGCTGCATTCTGTGGGAAATTAGGACGCCAAGTAGCAGCAGCATCCCAGTAATTACCCTTTGCAGAATGAGAATCATAGAAGGTTGCACTGGAGTTGACCCAAGCCTTAATATCATCAGTAATGTCTATATCCACATTACCACGAACGCTGAAGCGCTGGGTATTATTATTCTTTGCCTCACCAAACTTGAAATAATCGCCCTGGCGATAATAGTTGATATTGCTATAGAAATGAGCTCGCTTACCACCACCGCTGATTTCTGCAGTAGCCTCATAACGGCTGTTCATCTTTCTGAGATAATCAGAAGAATAGAAATCGAGATTAGGATAACGATAAGGGTTCAAACCTGCTCCATGATTATAGATGTCCTCAGTAGAATAAAGTTCAGACAGACCATCATTACGACGAGCCTCGTTATAGAGAGTCATATACTCTGCACTGCTAAGATACTCAGGATAAGACATTGCTACATTCAAACCTGCATTAGCCTGCACCTCGACCTTCAAGCCGTCATTATGACCACGCTTGGTGGTTATGACTACAGCACCCTTGGCAGCCTTGCTACCATAGAGCACTACAGCCTGCGCACCCTTGAGGAAAGATATCTGTGCAATCTCACTTGGTTGAACGTTGTTAGCTTCACGAGGCACACCATCTACCAAGACGAGATAACCAGCGTTGTCGGCATCCATACCCCAGAGAGAATTGCCATTCCAACCACCTACATAACCTTGCATATTGTCGAGGCTATAAGTATGGTAGTTCTTCTTCATCAAGTTCTCTACATCGACTACAGACACACCGCCCAAGAGGTCATCCTTGGCTACCTTTCGGTAAGCCACCTGAACCATCTCCTTGTCGGCACTGGCTGTGTCGGATTCGCTTGTCTGTGCAGTCTTGGCATTGGCACCAAGAGGAGCCAAAGCCACAAGACTTGCTACAAAAAGCTTATAATTATATGATTTGAATATTGAATTCATACTATCATTATTCATTTAGTATTACTAATTTATAATTTTAAACCTTACCAGCCTGGATTTTGTCTAAACTCTGGATAGAGCTGAGTCTCCTTGATTGGCAATGGGAACCAATAGTGCTTGGTACCGAAATTACGAGTCAATATCAACTCTCTACGATAATTGGCAACCTGAGCGTCCTTAGGATCATGCTTCGTATAGAAGTCTGCACTTTCCACACGGTCAAACTCCTGTGAGAATTTTTGATTATATGGTGCCTCTGTCAAAAGCAACCAACGCTGCAAGTCACAAAAACGGAATCCTTCGAAAGAAAGTTCTACCTCACGCTCACGACGAACCTCGTCCATGAACTTATGGTTGTCTGCAACAAATTCTGCAGCAACATGACCAGCACCACAACGGTCGCGAAGAGTATTAATTGCATCTTCTGCGGTCTTACCAAAGTTTGAAGACTTACCAGAAGCACCACCGAATGCAGCACAAGCCTCTGCATACATCAAGTATATGTCTGCAAGACGCATATATGGCAAATAGCAGTGGAAAGCTGCACCCCAGTCGTAATCTTTATCCACTTCATTACAAGTATGAGGCACCAACTTCTGAATGAAATAACCCGTACGGCTTGCATTTGCTACTGGGCGCATATTACCACCCGTATATAATTGGCAATACTGTAAATCTGCATACTGACCAGGTGTTCCGTTCAAATACTTAAAACCATCGAAGACGATATCGTGGTAGAAACGCGGATCACGATTCTTGAAAGGATGGGCAGGGTCGAAACCAGACTTTGGATTAAGTACATACTGACCATTCTCAACCAAATAGATTGGCTCACCGTTAGCCATTCCATAAGCCTCTACAAGGTTGGCCGTAGGTTGGTGAATGACATTATCATGACCAACTACTTTCTGTACCTTAGGACCAAAGACCTTAGAGGTGTTCCAGTTAGAGCCATTAAAATCAGCAGATGGACCACGGAAGATAGCTTCAACCGTTCCAGGCATTTTCCAGTTCTGCTTCTTGGTATAGAATATATCAGAAAAACAGCTATTGGCATCAGCAGATTTCTCATGATTATAGATATCTGAGTACTTAAACTCTGCCAATGCATATTGTGTCTGACCAGCTTCCACAAGAGAGAGCAGTTCACCAAAAGCCTCAGCAGCCTTCTTAGCATATTCTTGATCATAATCATAAGTCTTGCCATTCTTGCTGGCACCTGTCTGCGCACCATTCTTCATCAAAGGACTAGCAGCCCAAAGATAGGTTTTACCAAGATAACCAAGAGCCATGATCTTATTGATGCGAAGATCATTCTTACCTTGTGTGGCTGAACCTGCAGAAGTCTTATCCCAATTAATAGGCAACAAATCGGCAGCCTTGCGGAAATCTGCAGCAGCTTTATCAGCGCATTCCTGATAAGAAAGGCGTGGCAAATTCAGTTCGGCATTGGCATCGAGATAAGTATCCACATAAGGCATACCACCAAAATACTCCATCATTTCCTCATGCCACCATGCACGGAAGAAATAGAGCTGACCCTCTATCAGTTTTTTCTCTTCAGCACTTCCTGTCACAAACTTGTCGATATTCTGTAAACCGAGATTACATTTTCTGATGCAATACCATGCATGGTTCCAAATACCGTGTGCAAACTTATCTGTAGAAGTAGAAGCGCCATCACGCTTTAGCCAGTTACCAGTAGTTTCCCATGCACGGAAGTTACCTAAATCAACCTGATGGGTCATTCTACTATCAGCCTCAGGATTGAAGATTTCATCATCACCCCAGTTCCATGAAGGACAATAGTTACATTTCTCTTTATCAGGGATACAGTTGTATATTTCCTCAACGAAACCTTGGAAATTACGGAAATTGGCAAAGGCATCGTCTGCAGAAACTGTTGAGTCTGGCTCCTTGTCCAAGTAGTCTTGACAAGAACTCAGCGAAGTACCGAGAGCCAGCGAGACGCATCCCGTCAACAATAATGTCTTTATCTTATTTTTCATCTGAATATTTTTTTTATAATTACAATGAGAATTTAACACCTAAGTTGAAGCGGCGAACCGTAGGGTATGCTCCCAACCAGCCACCACCACCGAGGTTTGCCTCACGGTCATCAGGCATACGAGTCCAGAGCCAGAGGTTATTACCATTCAAGTAAATCTTGAGGTAGTTTACGCCTAATGCCTTAATCCAACCCTTGGTCCAGGTATAAGCAATCTCGACATTCTTCAAACGAATGTAAGAGCCATCATACATATACTGTGTACCATCGGTGTAACTTGAAGCAGTGGCACCCCAACGAGGGAGGATACATTCTGCATTGCTTTGATTCTTATTCCACCAAGTACCAATATTATAAACATTATCAAGCATATTACCAAAGCTTCCCAATCCTACGTCACGGGTCACATTAGTTACTCCATAGAACTGAGCGAAAGCAGAGAACCCCTTCCATTCGAAACCAATAGTAGCATTATAGGTGTTCTGCGGACTACTGCTATAACCTACAGGAGCCGAGTCCTTGCTATCAACAACACCATCACCATTGAAATCGACAATGTAATAGTCACCAACCAAACGGTGATTGTCATTGGAGTCGTGCGCCGGAGAACCTATCAAATCATCAATATTATTGATAAAGCCCCTGTCTATATAAGAGCGATACTGATTCATGGCAAATCCTGCCTCCTTTTGATAATTTGGAGTAAGGATGGCATCATCCTTCAAGATTACCTTATTCTTGGCATGGGTCATATTGAAATTACCCCAGAGTCGCAAGCCATTAGCAAACACCTTATTAAGTTTCAATTCCCACTCATAACCACTGGTACGAACCTTACCTTTATTAATAGTAGGTGCTGTCGTTCCGAAATAAGAAGGAACAGAACGGTTGGAGCCGAAAATCAAGATGTCATTACGACGATCACAGAAGAAATCCAAAGAACCAGTAATCAAGCCTCCCAAGAAACCATAATCAATACCGAAGTTGGTTTTCTTAACTGTTTCCCATTTCACATTCTCATTTCCAAGAGTGTTCTGTCGATACCATGTATAGATGCTCTCTGTATGGTCGAGATCCATCGTACTCTTGCCGCCATACGCCCACTGACTCATATACAACCAGCGACGAGAAGAATCAAATGGGTCACCAATGTTGTCATCACCAATCTCACCATAGGAAGCACGGAACTTCAACATATCGATGATGTGCTTGTCACGAAGAGACTTCATGAAGTTTTCCTCAGTAATGGTCCATCCGATAGCACCTGAATTGAAGAAGGCAAAACGATTGTCCTTGCTGAACTTTTCTGATCCGTTATAGGCACCATTATACTCGATGTTATAACGACCTGCATAGCTATAGGTAGCACGGAATGCCCAGTCCTCACGGTAAGTTGGCATCACACTACCACGTGCATTCTCCTGACGTGAGAACAAGCCCATGGCTGATACATCATGCTGTCCAAACTTGCGAGCCCAGTTGAGCTGCAACTGATAGTAGAGGTTGCGAACAGTCTGGTTATTATCTACAGAACCACCTGCCGTTGACCAGTTCACACCTTGCTGCCAATCAAACTTATTCTGTCCCTCAAGTTCTTTACCATAAGTAACCTGACCTGTTTCAGGATCAATATACTTAGTCTGGGCTTCATTATTCGAGTCATCGATACCTCGTCCTGTCTCAACAAAAACATTATCCCAAGAGATAGTACCACGGAAATTTAAGCCTTTGGTTATGAAATCCAATTTCTGCTCAAGGGTAAAGTCTGTATTGATACGAGTGGTTGTAGCCTGTGCTGTACCACCGAGAGCAAGATTCTGTGCAGAGTTACTTACATTGGAAGCAGATGGATAGAATCCCCATGTGCCGTCAGGATATTGTGGCAAGAACACATCTGGGGCGATGTTATAAGCACCAGCCCACTGCTGACCAATCTGCCACTCATCAAATTTCATGTTACTCCAAGGAGCTTTTCTTACGCCATTGCTACCAGCCACATTTACCTTCAAAGTAGTGCTACTAGTGATGGCAAAGTCCAAGTTACTACGAACATTGATACGATTGTATCCATAGCCAGAGTTGTAGTTACGACCATTGTCATACTCACGGAAGAGGTCACCCTCATGCACGAAATCAGCAGAAGCGAAGTACTTAACGAATTTTGTACCACCACTCACGTTCACGTTGGCATTATAAGACATAGCAGACTTTTTGAAAAGTGCATCCTGCCAATCCACATTGGCATAACGTTCACGCTGCTCCTGCGTAGTCTGGTTACGATAGTTGTCTATAAAAGACTGAGGACGAAGATATGAAACACCTTCAGGATAAATGCCCAGCTCACGCTCTACCACTTGGTTGCGAAGCATCAACGCATCATAAGAGTCGTACTTGTTAGGCAACTTAGAAGGAGCTTTCAACGTAGCATTGAAACCAACATCAATCTTAGCCTTGCCTTCCTGACCACGCTTGGTGGTAACCAAGATGACACCATTGGCTCCCTTCACACCATAGACTGCGGTAGCAGAAGCATCCTTCAGTACAGAGATGCTCTCCACAGAAGAGATGTCCACGCTGCTCAGAGGACGTTCAATACCATCAACGAGAACGAGAGGGTCGGAATTGTTCCATGAACTAGAACCACGGATGATAATCTGAGGTTCCTCCTCACCAGGCATACCATTGCCTTGGATTGTAACAACTCCTGGGAGGTTACCTGTCAAGGCTGAACCAACGTCGCTGACACCAGCTGCACGCTCCAAAACCTCACCAGTAGTCTGGGTGATGGAACCTACGACAGAAGCCTTCTTCTGCTGACCATAACCAACAACTACAACTTCGCCGATGGCATTGTCGTCTTCGAGGGTAAGTTTGAACTCTCTCTTCGTACCTACCTTTACTTCCTTGGTCTTCATACCTACGTATGTAAATACCAGGGTAGAATTCTCTGAAGGAACACTGATGCTGAAGTTACCATCAAAGTCGGTGACAGCACCGACACCGGCGTTTCCTTTCACTTTTACAGTGGCACCTATCAGAGGCTCACCTGTACCGTCAACAAGATTACCCTTGACCTGGATCTTCTGTGCCTGAGCATTCAGGCTGCAGAAAGCTCCCACCAAGCATAAGGCTGCTGTCCGTTTCATTGTTAAGACTTGTTCAATCATGTTCTATTCATTTTTGATTTATGCTTAATTATTTTATGTATTTACAGTTTATATTGTTTATTCGCGGCTGCAAAGATAAAGGTTTCATTTCAGATGCACTTTGTCTCTTGTAACAGATACTTTGCCGTTAATAACAAACTTTAAAAGAACGAATCTTACCACCTTTTAACACTTGTTTTATTACATAGACACCTTTTTGAGGTTTATTCACTTTTTCACCAGCTATATTATAATAATAGGTGGCGACAACCTCAGCATCGTTCACTTTTTGCTCAATTCCCGTGTCTGTTTGTTTCATGTACCATTCCTTGTACCAGTTCATGCAGGCATAGCCGCAGCACTCTTCAAAGAGATTGTGCTTCTTGGCATTCTGAAAACCCGGAATCACCTTGCCGGTCTTCAGATACTCATCGATGTCATAGTACTCCTGCGGATGGGTAAGGGTCATGCCGATATTGCCGAAATGGTCGTGAACAGCCTTCCATGCCAATCCCCATTTCGAGGTTGATGCCGTTGCCCAGCTTCCCAGGTTTGGCTGTATCCACTGGCCCCATTCGTTGTAGTGTCCTTCACTCGCCTTATCAGGGTCTTCCGGACTCCAATCTATCTCCGTTACCATGATAGGCTTTGTCTCTACCATCGGCACCTGACTCTTGAAGTTGCGGATAAAGGTATCGTGATCGCAGTTCTTATCAGTCATGTTGCCATACCATCCGGAATAAACATGTACTGCATAAGAGAAATTATCCTCGCTATCGGTAATAGGATACTTGGCGTAGTTCTGATATTGGCTCTGATAACCTGCACCCGGAACCCAGATAATTCCCTTGAACCCCTGCTCGCGAATCACATCCACCACCGGCTGGAAGTAATCATGCAATGCTTTATCCGAATTAGATCCATCACTCAGATGAACCCTCACCGGCTCGTTGGCAAGTTCGATGGAGATCAATCCAGAGTTCTGCTGGATATACTCATCAGCAGCAAAAGCTTTCCATATAGCCTTCAGATAGCGATTATATTTGTCGTTAACGCTGATGTCGCCCGGGCAGACGCCCGGTGGACGAACGATGACGTAAAGCCCATGAGCGATGGCATCCTTAATCAATGGTATATAAAGTTTCTGGAGATAGAGGCGATAACGCGCCATGCTGAATGCCGAGATGTCAGCCTCATTCTCTGCCTTCTTCGATGGATCGTTGGTCCAGCAAGGATCCATGTGCAGACGAAACACGGTGCAGTAAGCTCCCTGCTCCTTGTCGGTAATAGCAGCAAACTGCTTAGAGAAATATTCCAAGCAAGGCTGGATGTCGGCTTCAGAATAGTCAGCCTTCCACTGCTGCCATCTCCAACCGTTGAAGTATCGGTTTGGCGTATCCATTACGCCATGCAAGACAACCGTCTTACCTGTGGCATCGACAAGGTTCTTTCCTTCTACATGCAGGGCAGGAAGATTGTCAGCCGCATTGCCAAGCAATGACACCATGGTCATCGCCAAGCCAAGTATTATTTTCTTTTTCATATCTAGTTGTTGTTTTTAGATTCTATCATATTTTGTAAAATAGAATGGCGCGTAATCACTACGCACCATTCTTAGAAAACCAATTAATCATGAGCCTATAGCAACATGATATCTTAAATGTTATAAACCAAATTAAATCTAAACGTTAGTAAACCTAACTATTAATAAACCTAACTATTAAACCTAACTATTAATAAACCTAACCTATTTTAAAAACAAACTTTTTTTCAGTTGCAAAGATACTGCTATTATATAATATGTACTTTATTACAAGTAACGATTTCTTTTCTAATCGCTTACAGGATGTAACAAATACTTTACGACATGTAACATTTTCATCACGCAAAGTAAAAAATTCTTGTTTTTACTTGAATAATCAAAAAAAAAACACTATTTTTGCACTCAGAAAAAGCTAGCAATAAGCTCGCATGATAAACCAATAATGATTAAACTAGCAATGAATAATACAAAATGCCAATTAGTCGTGAAAAGTATCCTTCTGATACTCATTCTATCAGTTTTCTCTATCCTCCCGTCATGGGGGCAGAGCGGTAAGCTGTTCAATACAGACAATCAACTATCAAGCAATCTTGCCACACAAGTGTTCCAAGACAAGAGTGGTTTTATCTGGATTGCTACCCGTAACGGACTGAATGCTTACGATGGTTACCATATCTCTATCATGAAGAAAGATTTGCCCAATAGTCCGGGGCTGAACAGCAACTACATTAATTGTATTACACAAGACGACAAGGGACATATTATATTAGGAACCAACAACTCTTTGCTGGCTTTTACGGGAAGTGAATTCCGAAAAATCCCTATGTTCGACTCGAAAGGCAAAGAACTCACCACATACGTAACCCTGGTTTATAGACTCCGAAACAAGGATATTGCCGTTGGAACATCCGGATATGGCATCCTGCTCAAAAAGCCGGATGCTCAAGTATGCCATGCAATGAAGGGTGATGTGGAAAAACTGAAATACATCCACAAATTATTGGAAGATAAACGGGGCAGACTCTGGATTGTCACCGAAGACGGAAAACTCTACCGCAAGGAAACAAACGGTAGAGTCACCTCCCACTTTGTCGGTACCGAAGGCGTGAACGCACAGGATATCCAGCAGGACGCCCTGGGCAACATCTATCTCGCCAGCAAGAACCAGGGCGTACATCTGCTCAGGGCAGGAAGCAACGTCTTTACCCGAATCAGCAGCATCGGAAACCTGCCCATCGACAACATCTATATCAGCCGCAACAACAAGCTCTATATCGGCAGCGACGGACTGGGCATCTATGTATATGACCCTCAGACCGGATTCCTGCAGGATAACCCTCTCTTCAGCCGACTGGTGAACCTGACCAAGAGCAAGATAACCAGCATCATAGAAGACAATCAGGGCAACATCTGGGTGAGCATGCTGCAGAAAGGCGTGTTCATGCAGAGCAACATAAAGAACGACTTCAACTACATGGGCTTCCGCCTGGGAAACCGCAACGTAATTGGCGAAAACTGCGTTACCAGCCTCAGCATCAACCAGGGCAACCAGGTGTGGGTGGGTACCGACAAGGATGGCCTATACCTATTTAATATAGCAACCCGCAGCGTAGAGGGGCATTTCCTGAACCAAAGCACCGTGCTCACCCTCTGTAAGGACCAGCAGGGCAGAACCTGGGTGGGAACCTATACCGACGGTCTGGGCTATATGGATGCAGCCGGAAGCTTCCACCCCGTTGATTTGGGCATCAGCAAGTCGGTGGGCATCTTCGATATCAAGCAAGACCCACAGGGCAACATCTGGATAGCCACCATGGGCGAAGGTCTCTTCTGCCTGCAGAAAGACGGAAGCCGAAGGAACTACAAGGCTAAATATGGTGCAGATAACAACCTCAAGGTCAACAGCCTGCCCAACGATTACCTCGTCAAGATGGCCTTATCAAAGGATGGCAACCACGTGTATATAGCCACCTCTGTGGGACTGGCGTGCCTCGACCGCAAGCGAAACAGCTGGGTTTCCACCTTCAAGGGCATCAACTGCCTGAACAAGAACAGTTTTTCGCACTGCGTGTTTGTAGATAGCAAAGACCACGTATGGTATGGCACCGAGGATGGAGTCTTCTGCTTCGACTTCAGAAAGGGAATAGAGCCTAAACATTATTCCACAGCCCAAGGACTCACCGACAACGGTGTGGCGAGTATCACAGAAGACAACAAGGGCAAAATATGGCTGGGTACCAACAGCGGACTCAATATGCTGAACCCCAAGGATGGCAGCATCATCAGGTTTTATACCGAAAGCGGACTGCAGAGCAACGAGTTCAGCGATGCT
>OOBJ01000769.1_pt1 | contig 22581 bp, 24 predicted proteins | sample 1671331 | NCBI WGS metagenome assembly OOBJ01 (sample SAMN06348145, study PRJEB24527) | human gut metagenome | biome: human gut; feature: ankylosing spondylitis patient; material: feces | host: Homo sapiens | place: China | collected 2015-10 | reverse complement strand
ACGCCGCCGAGGTGCGCCGCATCATCGACGAGACCCGCGCGGAGATGGGCGAGTAGGTTTCATCCGGAACCATAGATGCCGGCATGGCGGCCGTGCGGGTCTTCGCGTGTGCGTTGCCCCGCGCGGCCGCTGCCTATTCGGCGCAACGTATCCTCGGCTCTCCTCGCCGTCACCTAACCTGCACACCACTTCGCGCTCACGGAACGAAGGCGACGTGTGGGCGGGAGGCGACTCGCGCGACGACAGATGCCGCATAGCATAGAACGAGCCGCATTTTGTGGCTCACACGGCAATTTGAGGGAGGATCGTCATGAAGTTCTTTATCGACACGGCGGACTTAGACGAGATCAAACAGGCGGAAAGCTGGGGCGTTCTCGCCGGCGTCACCACCAACCCGTCGCTCTACGCAAAGACGGGCGGCAAGCTTGCGGATTTCGAGGACCACATGGTCAAGATCTGCAAACTCTGCGAGGGGCTGCCCGTCTCGGCGGAGTCCCAGGCAAAGACCACCGAGGGCATGATTGCCGATGGCGAGCGCCTTGCTGCTCTTGCACCCAACATTGTGGTCAAGCTCCCCATCTGCGAGGAGAGCCTGCCTGCCACGCACACGCTTGCCAAGGAGGGCATCCGCGTCAACATGACGCTGGTCTTCTCGGCGCCCCAGGCATTGCTTGCCGCCTCCGCCGGTGCCCGCTACATCAGCCCCTTCGTGGGTCGCTTCGATGACATTGGAGACGACGGCATCCAGCAGCTGGCAACCGTGGTGCAGTGCGTCAAGAACTACACCTACGGCTACTGGGACGAGGAGGACGGCCCCGAGATCATCACCGCCTCTGTGCGTACCCCCAACCACGTGACGCAGGCGGCGCTCCTTGGTGCCGACATCGCCACCGTGCCCTTTGCTGCGCTCAAGAAGTGCCTACGCCACCCGCTTACCGACCAAGGTCGCGAGCGCTTTGACGCAGATTGGGCTAAGGTCACAGGGGAGCAGGCCTAGCCACAACCGTCTCGAGAGGAGACACATGAGCATCACCAAGACGACGCACGAGGCGCGGCTCATCGCCAACTCGATGCGCCACGACATCATCACCATGGTGTCGAAGGCAAAGTCGGGGCATCCCGGTGGATCGCTGTCATGCACGGACATCCTTGCGACGCTGTTCTTCACCGGTGTGATGAGCTACGACGAGAATGACCCCTCAAGCCCCGAGAGGGACCTCCTCATCCTCTCCAAGGGCCATGCGGCACCGGCGCTCTACGCGGCCTTCCATCAGCTTGGCTGGGTTCGCGATGACGAGCTGGGAACGCTTCGCCAGCTTGGAACGCGCCTGCAGGGTCACCCCGACAGGAACGCGCTGCCGGGCGTCGAGGTCTGCTCTGGCTCCCTGGGGCAGGGGCTTTCCATTGCCGCTGGCGCGGCGCTGGGATTTCTGGCGGACGCCCCCGAGGGCGTCCGTCCGCGCCACGTCTTTTGCGTGTGCGGCGACGGCGAGATGCAGGAGGGCTCCAACTGGGAGGCGCTGATGTTTGCTCCCAACCACGGGCTCTCTAACCTCACCATGTTCCTTGACCTCAACAACCTGCAGATCGATGGCGATGTGCGCAAGGTCAACTCCCTGGGTGACGTTGACGCCAAGCTCGCCGCGTTTGGCTGGCACGTTATCCACACCGATGGTCACGACATCGAGCGCCTGCACGCGGCGGTCGAGGACGCACTGGCTTTCTCGGCAGCGCCTACGGCCATTGTGTGCGATACCGTCAAGGGCAAGGGGGTCTCGTTCATGGAGAACGAGGCGGGTTGGCACGGCAAGGCTCCCAACGAGGAGGAGACGGCGCTTGCGCTGGCCGACCTTGACGCCGAGCGAGTCCAGATCGAGAAGGAGGCCTAGCCATGGCTAAGAGGGCAACACGCGAGGCCTTTGGCGAGACGCTCGTCGAGCTGGCTAACGAGGGCGTGAACGTCTGCGCGGTCGACGCCGACCTTGCCGGGTCGACCACAACCAACAAGCTCCAGAAGGCATACCCCGATCGCTTTGTCGACGTGGGCATCGCCGAGCAGGACATGATTGGCGTGGCGTCGGGCCTCGCCCTTACCGGGCTCATCCCGTTCACGGCGTCGTTTGCCGTGTTTGGCGTTGGCCGCTGCTACGACCAGATCAGGAATACCGTCTGCGACTCTAACCTCAACGTGAAGGTGTGCCCCACGCATGCCGGCATCACGGTGGGCGAGGACGGCGCGACGCACGAGATGCTCGAGGACATTGGCATGATGCGGGCACTTCCCAACATGCGCGTCCTGGTGCCCGCGGACTATCGCGCCGCAAAGGCCGCCATCCGCATTGCCGCTACCACGCCTGGCCCCGTCTACGTTCGCATGGGTCGCCACAAGGTGCCCGAGGTCTACGACGAGTACTTCGTCGGCGGCCTTCCGTACGCGGGCGTGCTGCGCGAGGGAACCGACGTCACCATCCTTGCCTGCGGGGTCGAGGTGGCGCAGTCGCTTGCTGCGGCAGACATCTTGGCAAAGAGCGGCATCTCTGCCGAGGTCATCGACGTCTTCTCGGTGAAGCCGCTCGCGGAGGACGTGATTCTCGCCTCTGCCGAGAAGACAGGCCGCGTCGTGACGGTGGAGGAGCACATGGTCTCCACGGGCATGGGCTCCGCGGTGGCGGCACTCCTTGCCGAGAAGCGCCCCACGCCCATGCGCTTTGTGGGCATGGGGAGCTTCGGTACCTCCGCTCCAGGCGACGTGCTTCTCGAGCACTTTGGCCTTGACGGGGCAGGCATTGCCCGCCAGGTCGAGGAGTTCGTCCGCGCCTAGCGGCGAGCCAACCAGCGCCTATGCAGGTGCGCGTGACGGTGCAGCAGCCGTCGCGCGCACCTGTTGTTTTTTGAACCCTGTGGCCTTCTTGTGGCTTCCATCTGCGTGTTCTCTGTTCGCCCAGAGCTGCTCGCGTGCGGATGTGCCATCGCTTGGTATCATTGCAAATGTATCTGCATCTGCTATGCAAGAAGAAGGAGCTTTCGTGGCCAACCACTTTCGCAGCACAGAGCGACAGGGGTCGGGCGGGGATGGCATGAGGCTCGTGCCTCCCAGCGAGAATATCGTGAGCAACGTCCCGGACATCGAGCCCGTCGAGAACGCTGACGAGCCGCAAACCCCCGCCGCAACAGAAAACGCACCAGAGGCGGTCCACGTCGTCACGGCATCCGATCCAGCAGACTCCACAAGCGAGCAAGAGCGTCCCTACACCAGCGTCTTTGCGTCCCTCGCGGGCAACGACGCCCCTGTGACGCCGCACACCGGCACCCCCACCATTTCGTTTAAGAACGTGACCCTCATCTATCCAGCCCAGCCCAACAAGCCGGCCCTTGAGGACGTGAGCCTGGACATCTATCCCGGCGAGTTCGTCTTTGTCGTGGGCCACTCCGGCTCGGGCAAGTCGTCGCTCCTGCGCCTCATTACCTGTGAGCGCCGCGCGACCTCTGGCCAGGTCCTTGTCGCCGGCCAGGACCTCACCAAGCTTAAGAACAAGAAGGTCCCGTACCTCCGTCGCCAGATTGGCACCGTCTACCAGGACTTCAAGCTCCTGCCGGACAAGACGGTCTACGAGAACGTCGCGTTCGCTCTTGAGTGCATCGGCAAGCCGCGCGCTGTCATCAACGTGCAGGTCCCCGAGGTGCTTCGCCTTGTTGGCCTTGCCGAGAAGCAGGACAACTATCCCGACCAGCTCTCCGGTGGCGAGCAACAGCGCGTCTCCGTGGCAAGGGCGATGGTCAACCGCCCGCCGCTGCTCATCTGCGACGAGCCCACGGGCAACCTCGACCCGGCCATCTCGCTGGGCATCATGAAGTTGCTCGATCGCATTAACCGCGAGGGTACGACCGTGGTCATGGCTACCCACGACCGCGAGATGGTCGACTCCATGCGCAAGCGCGTTATCGCGCTGGAGGCCGGCCACGTTGTCCGCGACCAGGAGAAGGGAGGCTACGGCTACTATGGTGCCCTCTAACTTCACTTACTCGCTGCGCGAGGCGGGCCACCACTTCCGCAGGAACTGGTCGACGGTCCTCGGCGCAATCGTGACCATCTTTCTTTCGCTCTTCATCATCGGAGCATTCGTCCTTGCCTCAAACGTGCTCAGCAACATGGTGGGCAGCGTCGAGGACAAGGTGACCATCCAGGCATTCCTTGCCGACGACGCCGACCAGGCAACCGTCGAGCAGCTCCAGTCCGAGATCGAGGGTTGGGACAACGTCGAGTCCGTCACGTATCGCAGCAAGGACGAGAACCTCGCGCAGTATCGCACCTCGATGTCGCAGAGGAACGCCTCTGACGCCGTGGCGGCGCTCGACGGCCAGAACCCCATCCCGGCCTCGCTCGTGATCAAGCTCACCGACCCACAGCAGGTCGAGGGCACGGCCGAGAAGCTCATCGCCGACGAGACCTTCAAGTCCGTCTGCGACACACCCGACAACCCGTCGAGCGACGTCCAGTATGGCCGTGATACCGTCGAGAAGCTCTTCTCGGTCACCAACATCGTGCGCGTTGCCGCCATCGTACTTGTGGTGCTTCTGATCTTCGTGGCGTTCGTGTTCATCAACAACACCATTCGCCTCGCCATCACCGCCCGTCGCAGGGAGATCGCCATCATGCGCCTGGTTGGTGCGTCGAACGGCTTCATACGAGGGCCCTTCATCATGGAGGGCACGCTGGAGTCGCTTATTGGCGCGGGACTTGCCATCGCCGCACTTGCGGCCGGTATGAGCTACGTCATGCCCAGGCTCGAGAACAGCCTCAAGTTCCTCTCGTTCTACGTGTCGCCCCAGACGCTTTGGCTCACCTATGGCGGCCTTCTGGTGCTGGGCGTCCTCATCGGTCTCTTCAGCTCTGCCATCGCCATGAGGCGCTACCTCAAGGTGTAGGGCGGGTATAAAAGGCTTGCTGTTAGTTGGGGCGGTGCGGCTTGTTCGCGCCGCCCCGTTTTATCAAGGAGGAGATATGGGCAGAAGGCGTCCAGGCGCTCGTCGCGGCAGCGGACATCGTCGTGGCAGAGGGAAGGCGGCCGTGCGCCGCTCGCCCACGCTCGCGGGCACGCTGCGCGTCACAAAGCCCGGCGTTGCCACGGTTGAGACGGCCGAGGGCAGCTTTCGCGTTGCTCGCCGAGGTCTGCGCGAGGCCATGAACGGCGACGAGGTCACGGTCTCGGTCTTTCCCGCCCGTGGTGGCGAGAAGGTCGCCCTGGTACAAGGTGTGATCACCCGTGCCCAGACCACCTTCCTCGGCCGCTTTGAACTGGCGGGTCCTCTGGGTGCCGTGGTACCGCTCGACGCGCGCCTGGGCCGCGACTTCTTCGTGGTGCCTGAGGACACGTCGCCAGCCCGCCTTGGCGTGGGGGAGGGCGACGTAGTGGTTGCCCGCATTGCGGAGTACCCCACTCGCAACAGCGCCGCCGTGGTGACCATCGAGAGCCGCGTTGGCTCCTCGGACGAGCTCGACCTCAATGTCGAATCGGTCATCGCATCCTATGGACTTGCCACGGAGTTCCCGCCGGCCGCGCTTGCGCAGGCAGAGGGTATCCAGGCCGGTGTCGAGGAGGCCTTGAAGCGCGAACCTGGCCGTCGAGACCTGCGCTCCCTTTGCTGCATGACCATCGACCCCACCGATGCGCGCGACTTTGACGACGCGGTGTACGCAGCCCAACTCCCCGACGGCGGCTTTGAGCTCTGGGTGCACATCGCCGACGTCACGCACTACGTGGGCTGGGACACCCCCATCGACAACGAGGCAAAGCGTCGCACCTGCTCAGCCTACCTTGTCGACCGCGTGCTGCCCATGCTGCCCAAGCGCCTCTGCAACGACGTGTGCTCACTCAGACCGCGCGAGGACCGGCTGGCCATGAGCGTGCGCATGGAGCTTGACGATCAGGGCCGCCTTGTCTCGGCCGAGGCCATGACCTCGGCCATTCGCTCGACCGCGCGCCTTGACTACGACACCGTTGACGCCCTGCTTGCCGGCCGCGTGAATGCCTCTGCGCTGCACGAGGACCAAAGGGACGCCCAGACGCTGGAGGAGGCTCTGCGCGTGCTTGACCGCATCCGCGGCCTTCGCGAGCGCATCCGCGAGGAGCGCGGCTCAATCGACTTTGACACCGTGGAGCCAAAGGTTACCCTCGACGAGGAGGGACATCCCACGGGTGTGATCGTGCGCACGCGCACGCGAGCGACTGGCCTGGTCGAGGAGGCAATGCTTCTCGCCAACGAGTCCGTGGCTCGTATGCTTGCAGACCGCGAGGTGCTCTGCGCCTACCGCGTGCACGAGCGGCCGTCGCCGGAAGACCTTCGCGCAACGGTGCGCCCCCTCATGGAACTGGGGCTCATTGACGGCAGCGCACAGCGCGAAGCGCTCATTGCGGGCGAGCCGGAGGCGATCAACGCCGTACTCGATGCCGCCCGAGGAACCGCCGGCGAGTTTCTCGCCAGCGCACTTCTCCTTCGCGCGCAGAAGCGTGCTATCTACATGCCCACCAACCAGGGGCACTATGCCCTGGGGGCGCAGGCGTACTGCCACTTCACCTCGCCCATCAGGCGCTACCCGGACGAGCTGGTGCACCGCGCGCTCAAAGCTCTTCTTGCCGGTACGCTGGGCAGCAAGGAACAGGAGCAAATAGCGGGCCAGCTCCCGCAGCTCTGCGCCACGTGCTCACAGATGGAGCGCGCCGCAGACGGCGCTGCCCGCGCGAGCCAGCGCATCAAGATGGCCGAGCTCTACGCAGACCACGTGGGAGAAGCGTTCTCGGGTGTGGTGTGCGGCTGCGAGCGCTTTGGGCTCTTTGTGATGCTCGACGAGACCTGCGCCGAGGGACTCCTGCCCGCGCGCGCCCTTGGCGGGGAATGGCTCGAGTACGACGAGGACCGCATGACCCTCACGGGCGAGGAGTCCGGTCGCGTGTGGGGGATGGGCACCCGCGTACGCGTAGTGGTCACCGAGACGGACATACCGCGCGGAAGGATAGACTTCGCGCTCGCAGACCCGCGTGATGCCGCGCGATAATGGGAAGACTAACGAGCAGTGCATACCGCGCGTCTCGCGCGTGACCAAGGGGCCAGGGGAGAGGGACATGGATCAGGAGCAGAGCCAGAGCACGCTGACAGACAGCCTCGAGCAAGCCGAGGGACTTATCCTGCAGGAGCAGGACGACGCGGCGCGGGAGCTTCTCGCCCGTCTCGCAGAGGATGCCGAGGAGTACGTCGACCGTAACTGCGCGGCCACCGAGAGCGACCAGTGGTTCAGCTTTCCCACGATTTTTGACCGCCTGTGCTACCGTCGCGTGGAGCGCGATCCCCGCACCCTGCATGACGTGGGTGAGCCCCTGGACCGCCTCTATGCGGACCTCGCGCTTGCGTGCGTGCGCACCGGCGACTACAACGCTGGCGTCGAGGCGCTCAAGCAGGCGGTGCGCTGGAACCCCATGAACTGCGGCTACCGCCTTGACCTGGCCGATCTCTATCGCACCAACGGTGACATGCAGGAGTACCTGGCGCTCACGTACAGCTGCTTCGAGCGCGCGAGCGAGGCGCGCCACCTTGCGCGCGCCTTCCTCAACTTTGCCGGCTACTTCGAGGCGCAGGGCAAGCCGCGCACGGCGGCCGCCGCGCTTCGCGCGGCAAGGCGCCTCGAGGTGGAGGACTCGGCGCTCAAGGCCGCGCTCGACCAGGCCGCTGGCACCGAGCGAGACCCGGATGGCGTGACGGACAAGGAGACCGCAGATCTTCTCGCCGAGGAGGGGCTGCCCGACGGCGCAAACGCCGAGGTGGCCATCTGCCTGCTCATGTGCGCCCAGGACGCTGCCGTTGCAGGAGATCGCAACGTGGCCACCAACCTTACACTGCGCGCTCGCGACCTGGTGGGCGAGTCCGCTGCCATGACGCTTCTGCAGCTCATCCGCGACACCGACGCCGAGATGGCCCGGGAGGCAGCAGCTGGCGACGCCAATGATGCCGGGGACGAAAACGATCCGCAGGCCAACGGGGGTGCGGGCGATGCCCAAGCCAACTAAGCGCGAGAAGAAGACCATCGCGCGCAACCGCGCGGCGCGACACGAGTACTTTGTGGACGAGACCTTTGAGGCGGGCGTCGAGCTCACCGGCACCGAGGTCAAGAGCCTGCGCGAGCGCGCGTCCCAAATCACGGACGCCTTCTGCCTCATTCGCGGGGGAGAGGTGTGGCTGCATGGCGTGCACATCCACCCCTACTCCAACGGCGGCGTGTGGAACGTGGACCCCGACAGGAAGCGCCGGCTCTTGCTGCACCGTCATCAGATTGACTACCTTGACGGCAAGCTCCGCACAAAGGGCATGGCCCTCATCCCGCTTGAGCTCTATTTCGACGAGCACAACCGCGTGAAGCTCTGCATTGGCCTCTGCCGTGGCAAGAAGCTCTACGACAAGCGCGACGACATGGCGCGCCGCGATACCGACCGCGAGATTCAACGCGCGCTCAAGGAGAGGAACCGCTAGGTGGCGCCGCCGGGCGATATGATGGAAACGTCTGGTCCGCAAGGTCGAGGAGAGGAGACCCATGGACGCAAAGGCGATGTTCAGTTTCTCGTACGGGCTCTATGTGGTGTCGGCCAACGACGGCGAGAACGTTGGCGCCTGTCTCATCAACACTGCGCTGCAGGTGACGGGCGACCCGCTGCAGGTTGCTGTCACGCTTAACAAGCAGAACCACACCACCCAGGTCGTGAAGGCGGCGGAGCACTTCACGCTCACGGTGGTCTCCAAGACGGCTGACATGCCCTTCATTGGCCGCTTTGGCTTCAAGAGCTCCGCGGACGTCGATAAGTTCGAGGGCATCACCACCAAGACGTCGCTGCTCTTTGACCCCTACACGCCAGAGCATGCCTGCGCCATGGTCTGCTGCGCCGTGGTGAACACCATCGACCTGGGCACCCATGTGATGTTCATCGGCGAGGTCTGCGATGCCGAGCGCGTCTCGGATGAGGAACCTATGACCTACGCCTACTACCACAGCGTCCTCAAGGGCAAGACACCGCCCAAGGCGTCCTCCTACATCGAGGGAGAAGACCCAACCAAACCCGTGGTGCCCGTCTCAGCGCCCAAGCACCACTTCCGCTGCAACATCTGCGGCTACGTCTACGAGACCACCGACGAGGAGCTCCCGGCGGACTTCCGCTGCCCCGTCTGCGGTGTTGGCCCCGAGAACTTCACCAAGATCGACTAGCGTTCCGCCCGTGGTGCGCCACGGTTGATGTAAGCTCTGAGGTAGCATTTGTTCGACCCGGTCGTTAGTTGGATCAAAGAGAGAGGAACCACCATGGCTGACGAGAAGAAGACCTACACCTTCCGCTGCACCGTCTGCGGCTACGAGGTCACCGTTGACACCCCCGAGCTCCCCGAGGACTACGTCTGCCCCGTGTGCGGCGTTGGCCCCGACATGTTTGAGCTCGTCGAGGAGTAGCGCTGGCTCTCTAAGACGTTGATCTAGTGCTGATGGGATACGGGCTGGCGCCGCGTGAGCGGCCTAGCCCGTACCTTTGAGTGCGAAAAGGTTGCAGGGGCGGCGTTTGCCGCTGTCGCCGTGTTGCCACGGGTGAGGAGACGCGCATGTACAGGCTGGTTGCAAGCGATATGGACGAGACCTTTCTCGCGCACGACCACAGCATCCCCCAGGCAAACATCGAAGCCATTCGGCGCATGCGCGAGCTGGGCGTGCTCTTTGTGCCGGCGTCGGGGAGGTCGTACGCGTCGGTGGTCGAGAGCCTCTCGTCCGTTCCTGCAGACCTTCTCGACGGCACCTACGTGATCTCGTACAACGGCGGAACCATCAACCGCATGGGTGACCCGCGCCCCCTGGAGAGCCACTCGCTTCCTTTTGAAACGGTTCGTGACCTCTTTGGGCGGGGCAAGACCTTTGGCGTGGGCGTTCACATCTATCAGTGCGACGGCACTGTATGGGCGGCCAATCTGCCCGAGGATGACAAGCGCTACCTTGACGGACACATGGCCTACCAGGAGTTCGATGGCGTCTCCGTCGACTTCTTGCGCGACGTACCCCTGGCAAAGATCCTCTTTGCGAGGCACGACCTCGCTTTCCTCCATCAGATGGCCGAGCAGATCGGCGCGGTTCCGGGGACCTCATTTACGTTCTCGTCGGGCCGCTACCTCGAGTACCTCCCCGAGGGCGTGGACAAGGGCCACGGACTGTGCGCCTTGGCACGCATCCTGGGCGTCGACGTGGCAGAGACCATTGCGGTGGGGGATTCCCTCAACGACCTGCCTATGCTTGAGGCTGCGGGGCTTGGCGTTGCCGTCTCGAATGCCACTGACGGCATCGACGGGTTGGCAGGCTACGCTGCCCGTTCCAGCTGCGATGACGGCATCCTTGCAGAAGTGGTCGAGAAGTTCATAGAGCCGCAGGCGTGTTAGCCCTGCGCTACAATGGCGGGGCCGTGGCGGCTTGGGGCCGGCGTTGCGGCTGTGCGACCGGTGGGGCGCGTGACTAGGCGACGCCCCGCGAGGCTAGGAGGCCCTGGTACATGAAGCGCGCACGGCAGACGTCGGAGTCAATCGAGCTGGCGGCAATTCTCGCATTCTCGGGCGGACTCATGGATGCGTACTCGTACCTCGCACGCGGGAAGGTCTTTGCCAACGCGCAGACCGGTAACATCCTGCTCTTTGGCGTGAACCTTGCCGACGGCGACGTGGATCGCGCCCTTCACTACGCCGTGCCCGTGATCGCGTTCGCGGTGGGCATTGCCCTTGCGCACTCCATCAAGATCATCTCGAAGGAGCGTCGCCTGCACTGGCGTCAAGCTGCGCTTCTCGTCGAGGCGGCGCTCCTCATTGTGGTTGCGTTCATCCCCGACGACCTCAACCTCGTTGCCAACAGCCTCACGTCTTTGGGCTGCGGGATCCAGGTTCAGGCGTTCAGGAAGCTCCACGGCAACGGTTTTGCCACCACCATGTGCATTGGCAACCTGCGCAGTGGCACCCAGAGGCTCGTTGACTACGTGCACGAGAAGGACCGCACGTATCTTGAGGGGTGCCTGCTCTACTACGGGGTTATTCTCTGCTTTGCCATCGGCGCCATTGTGGGCAGCCGTGTCATTGGGGCGCTGGGCCTGAGGGCAATTCTCGTGAGCCCCGTGCTGCTCCTGGGTGCCTTTGTCGTGTTGTTCCAAGATCGCGAGAAGCGCGCCCGTGAGCGCGCTGCGGCGGCTGCTGCTGCCGAGACTACGGAAGCGCACCCTCAGGCGTCAAAATGACGCCTGAGCAGCGACTTTGTACGTGATTGCCGCGATATCGTGCCTTCTGGCGTCAGTATGACGCCAGAGCAATGGTTTCCGAAGCAATTGCGTATGAAACGCGCTTCTCGGCGTCCGCTTTTCTCCGCAAGGGCTTTTTCCGACAAGCACAGTAGAGAACAACTCCTCTTTGGGTAGACTATGCCATGCGGCTGTGAGCCGCTGTTCTCTGATAACGCGTATGGTGGCAGTGTCCCCATTCCATCTCTGGGGGTGACTGGTTTCGACAGGGTGCATCTGAGATGGGCAGCAGGCCGTGGTCTCCTCGCCACGTAAAACAGGGGAACCGTCAAATTGAATTGACGACAACTCTTCTTACGAGCCTCAGCTGGCTCTCGCTGCTTAGTCTTAACTAACCAGCGCGTCAAACCGGGGGTCTCTCCCGCTCCCGGGGCGGCGTCATTCTAGGGAGACGCTCGCGCGGATGTAGTCGGTATGCCGCGCGCTAAGACTAAACCGGCTGGGAGGCCAAGCGCGGGCTACCGGGTGCGCGGCCTCCAAGACTCAACCGGCAGCTGAGCCTGGAGACACCTGTCAGGGACGTGCTTTGGACCGGAGTTCGATTCTCCGCACCTCCACCAAAAGCGTAGGCCCCTCCATCTGCAACACCGCAGGTGGAGGGGCTTTTTTTCGTACGCGTCACGCGCTGATACTCACGTATCCTCACATAAATCCCCATATTTTGTCACCGATTTAGCCAATGGCTAGCCAATGGCGCGGGTACCCCTAGACCCTCGGCACGACCCCTCCCACGCCTCGCGCCGCGTCCCCGTAGCCCGGCCGCACGTAGCGCCTGTAGGTCGTGACGATGTCGGAGTGGCCCAGGATGCGGGAGAGGTCCTCCACCCTTCCGCCGGCGTGGAGGTAGCTCGTCGCGAAGCTGTGGCGCTGGTTCTCCACGGTCACGTGGGGGACGTCGGCGCCCTCCGAGTCGCACCACGCGAGGAAGCGGTCCCAGCGGTGCCTGGCCGTGGACGGCGAGACCCTGCCGCCGCCCGCGCCGACGAGGACGGGGCCGTCATGCCCCCCAGGCAGCGCGGCGAGCGCCTCCGCCACGTCGTCGGGTATCGGCACGTCGCGCGCCGAGAGCGCCGTCTTGGGAGCCTTGAGGTCGTGACCCCCCTCGCGCGGTGACACCATGAGGTAGGCGCGGCGCACGTGGCAGACGCCCGCCGCGAGGTCCACGTCACCCCAGTCGAGGCCGTAGCGCTCCTCCGGGCGCAGGCCCATCAGCAGTCCGAGCAGCGCCAGGCAGAGGCAGAAGCCGCCGTCAGTGGCCGAGTAGCGCCGCAGCGCGGCCACGAGCGGGCGCATCTCGTCGAAGGTCGTCACCACTACGCCGTTGTCGCGCCTCCTGCCCGCCGGCGGCAGCGAGTAGCGCGCCGCCGCCACGTTGGCCTGCACCAGCCCGTCGCCCATCGCCTGCCGGAGGATCGTGCCCAGCACCCCGAGGGCCTTCTCGGCCACCTTGCGCGTCGCACAGCCGTCCACCATGCGCTGGACCATGGGCCGAGTGATGTCGCGCACGTCCACGCCGTCGAATGCCGGCCGCAGCCGCAGGCGCAGCTCCCGCTCGTAGGTGTCGCGCGTCGAGGCCGCGAGCCCCGCCGTGGACGGCCACCACCACCGGTCGACGTACTCCCCGAAGGTGCACCTCCCGGAGCGGCCGCGCCTGGAGTCCCGCAGCGCCACGAGCTTCGCCTGCTCGACCCTGGCGGCGCGTAGCGTGCGACAGGTGACGCTCTTGCGGTCCCTTTTCCCGTCGAGGGTGAAGCCGACGTACTCGCGCACGTCGTAGACGGTCGTGCCGTCACTAAGACGGCGCTTAGAGATAGACATGGCGGAGTTATACCTCTACGACTCCCGGTAGGCCGCCAGGAGCCCCGCCGCCACACGGGCCGCCACCGAGACGACGATGGCGAGCAGGCACGCGACGAGGGCGAGCAGGATGAGGTCGCGCGCGAGCACCGCAGAGTCGTAGGCGGCCTGGAAGTCGGCGGCCATGCTGCCGACGGCGGAGTAGAGCTGCAGGCTCTGGTAGGCATCCGACGCCCTGGAAGACGCCGCTCCGTACGCAAGGGCGAGCGCGACCGTGCCCGCGATAGAGGCCACCGTCCACATACGCGCCCGGTCGTGGTACCTGTCGAGTGCCGTCTTTCCCGTCTCTTCCTCGTGCATCTCTGCCTCCTACAGCTCGAAGTCGAAGGGCACCGTGTACCAGACCACGCGCCCTATGATCGTGATCGTCTCGGTGTCCGGCACGGTGCTGTCGTACACCATGGGGTGAAAGGTCGGGTCCGTTGAGTCTGGGACCAGCTCCACGCCGTTCTCCAGCCGCCTCACGCGCTTCACCGTCGCGTCGTAGCCGTTGACGCACACCGCGTACACCATGCCGCTCACGACCTCGCGCATGTCTGGGTCGACGAGCGCGAGGGAGCCGTTCGGAAGCACGCGGTTCATCGACTCGCCGTCCACCTCGAGGAAGAAGGCGTGCGGGTGGAGCTTCACGAGGTGCTGCGGGCACGGGAAGCCGTAGTCGCCCTCCTCCATCTCCAGTGGGGTGCCGGCGGCGATGCGCCCGTACACCCTGACCTCGCGGCTCGAGAAGTCGCCGTCGTCGCGCGTTGGCACGCACCTCGCGAAGAGCGTCGGCATCTGCACGCCGAAGAGCCGCGCGACTTCCTCCACACGCTCGTAGTTCGGCAGCGTGCCCTTCGACTCCCACGCGGCCACTGCGCCGTTGGTCACCCCGAGCCTCTCGGCAAGCTCCCTTTGCGACCAGCCCCTCTCGCCGCGCAGCCTCGCCACGTTGTCGCCGAAGACGCTCATGCCATCTCCCGTCGGACGCCTGCCAAATCCTGTGTCTCACATCATATGGCTTGCACCAAATATTTTTGGGCAAAGTCCTTGACTGCTAAAAATATTATAGCTAACATCTCAGATGCCAAAAATAATTTAGCAAAAAGGATTGGGGGTGATTGACGGCATGGACGGCATGAGGCTGCGGGAGCTGCGGCACGGGTCAGGCAAGACCCTGCGGCAGGTGTCAATCGAGAGTGGCGTCACGGAGAACCAGATTCTGAGCATTGAGACGGGCAGGACGGAGAACCCCGGAATCGTGACGCTCGCGGCCATCGCGTCCGCGATCGGCTGCAAGGTCGGGGACTTTGTGCGCGACGGCGATTCGTAGCGCACCGGGGGACGGCACGTCCCGCACGCGCGGCGCGGATTCGCGGCGGAGGTCGCCAAGGCTTCCTCTCCCTGCCGCGTCTCAAGGGTCGCACCGATGGGCGCGCCCCCATATCCTGCGCGTCCGCGCCCCTGGCCCGCGCCGCGCGCACGGGGCGTGCCAAGGCAAAAGAAGAGGCCCCGCCGGAGGCACCCGACGAGGCCACGAGACAAGGAAGGAGCTTGCTATGCAATGGATTATAGACCGCGCCATGGAGCTGGGATGGCTCGAATGCGGCCCGTACGACCAGCTCACGATCACGCAGAAGGCGTGGCCGCTCTGCGTGGCCGTCATGGCCGCAATGCTGCTGGTGGCCGCCTACATCGAGGGCGGGACGGTGATGGTGCCATGACGGACGATGGGGTGCGCCCGCGCACGCTCTACCTCACGGCTGAGCAGGCGGCCGCCTACGCGGGCATCGGCATCAACGCCATGCGGGCGTATATGGACGGCGCGACGCCCCCGCCGATGCTCGTGGTGGGCACGCGCCGCTACGTGCAGCGCGACAGCCTGGCGCGGTACCTGGAGGGGATGCAGACATGGCACTACGACAAGGAGAGGTCATGAGCGACAAGGACAAGGAAGGCGTGAAGATCGACAGCCTTGAGCTGGAGAACGTCAAACGCGTTCGCGCGGTGGAGCTGAGGCCGGGGCGCGATGGACTCACGGTCATCGGCGGGCGCAACGGCCAGGGGAAGTCGAGCGTGCTCGACGCCATCATGTGGGCGCTGGGCGGCGAGAAGTACCGCCCGGACGAGCCCACGCGGCAAGGCGCGGCGACGCCCGCGAGGGTGCGCGTGGAGATGTCGAACGGCCTGGTGGCGGAGCGCAGGGGCAAGACCGGAGCCCTCCACGTGACCGACGAGAGCGGGCGCAAGGCCGGCCAGCAGCTGCTCAACGAGTTCGTGAGCCAGCTCGCGCTCGATTTGCCGCGCTTCATCCACGGCAGCGACGCCGACAAGGCCACGGCGCTCCTGCACACGCTGGGCATCGACGACCAGCTGGCGGCGCTCGACGGCCAGATACGCGGCACATACGAGGACAGGCAGCTCGCCGGGCGCGACGCCAAGGCAAAGCGCGCCCACGCCGACAGGCTCCCGCGACACACTGACGCGCCGGACGCGCCCGTGAGTGTCGCGGACCTCGTGCGCGAGCAGCAGGGCATTCTGGCGCGCAACGGCGAGCGCCAGCGCAAGCGCGACCGCGCGGGCCAGCTCAGGCGCGCCGTCGAGGACGACCATAGGAAGCAGGACGCGGCGCGGCAGGCCGTCGAGGACGCCACGCGGCGCGCGGCAGAGGCGCGGGCGCGGCTGGAGGAGGCCAACGCCCGGGCGGCGCGAGACGCCGCAGACCTCGCGGACGCCGAGAAGACGGCGGAGCAGCTTGTGGACGAGTCCACCGCCGAGATAGAGGCATCCATCGCCTCCATCGAGGAGACCAACGCCATGGTGGCGGAGAACCAGCGGGCGGCGGAGGCCGACGCCGAGGCGGCCAGGGCGGAGGCGGAGTACGACTCGCTGACCGACAGGCTGGAGGGACTGCGCGACCAGCGGCGCTCGCTCCTGGACAGAGCGCCGCTGCCGCTGGAGGGGCTATCCATCGACGAGGAGGGCAGGCTCACGTACCTGGGACACACCTGGGGCGACATGAGCGGAGCCGAGCAGCTGCGCGTGGCCACCGCCATCGTGAGGGCCACCAAGCCGGAGTGCGGCTTCGTGCTCGTCGACGAGCTGGAGCAGATGGACCCGCAGACGCTGGCCGAATTCGGCGCGTGGGCGGAGGCGCAGGGCCTGCAAGTCATAGGCACGCGCGTCGCATCGGACGACACCTGCACAGTGGTCATAGAGGACGGCCGCGTGGCCGGCGCGGAGGCCAAGACCGAGACCGAGGCAGAGGCAAGCGACGCGACCGAGGGCGACGGCGTGGCCGCGCCCCAGTGGAAGGAGCTGTAGGCGATGGGAAGGTACGAGCTGGAGTGCGGGACAAGGAGGACCGCGCTGAGGATCGTGGTGTACGGGCCGGAGGGCATCGGCAAGTCGACGCTCGCGGCGGAGATGCCGCAGCCGGCGTGGCTCGACGTGGAGGGCGGCACCAACCAGCTGCCGGTGGTGCGCATGCCGCGACCCACGTCGTGGGCGATGCTCACGGACGAGGTGCGCGCGGTGCGCGACGGCGAGGTGCCGTGCTCGACGCTCGTCGTGGACACCGCAGACGCCGCCGAGGCGCTCTGCACCAGGGCCGTGTGCGCGGCGCACGACTGGCAGGGCGTGGAGGATGCGGGATACGGCAAGGGCTACACGTACCTCTCCGAGGAGTTCGGCAAGCTGCTCGACGCACTGGGCGAGGTGGTGGACGGCGGGACGAACGTTGTGGTGGTGTCCCACGCCATCATGCGCAAGTTCGAGCGCCCCGACGAGTCCGGCGCCTTCGACCGCTTCGAGCTGAAGCTCTCCAAGAAGGTCGCTCCCATGGTCAAGGAGTGGGCCGACATGGTCCTCTTCTGCGACTACAAGACCTACGTCACGGTGGGCAAGGACGGCAAGGCCAAGGCCTCGGGCGGCACCCGCGTCATACGCACCACGCACAACCCCTGCTGGGACGCGAAGAACCGCTTCGGGCTGCCAGACGAGATGCCCATGCGCCTCGGTGAGCTGCCGCCGGAGCTAGCGGCCGTGGTGCCGGACATGCGGGCGGACGCCAGCCAGGCGCCGGTTCCCGCGACGGGGGAGACGCCGCAGCCGAGGCCCGCGCCCGCCACGGAGACGGACGGGCACATGGCCTCCATCGAGCGCGACATGGCGCGCCTCTCGCAGGCGGCCGCGCCCAAGGCGGCCACGCAGGCGATGGCCGACGCCGCGCCGGCGGCCGGCGAGGGCTTCGAGGTCGACCCGCGAGACTCGTACCCGGCCGGCTTCCGCGCCCTCACGGACCTCATGCGCAGGGACGGGGTGCTCGACGGCGAGCTGAGGCGCGTGGTGGGGAGGTCCGGGAACTTCCCGGAGTCGTGCGCAGTCTCCGACTACGAGCAGGGCTTCGTCGACTACCTGGTCTCCCAGTGGCCGACCATGCTCAGGCGCGTGGAGGAGGAGCGCGCCAAGGACCCCACGCCAATCGACTAGCGGGCAAGGCAAGACGAAAACACCAAGACCAAGGAGACAGACATGGCAGACTACGACGAGGCGCTCGGGTGGGACGACGAGGCGACGGCGAGCGACGCGGAGTACACGATCCTAGAGCCCGGAGAGTACGCGTACAGGGTGGACGACTTCGAGCGCGGCCGCTTCGACGGCAGCGACAAGATGGGGCCGTGCCCGGTCGCGAAGCTCACGCTATCATGCTCCAATGCAGCGGGGCAGCAGGGCACGGTGGTAACGCGCCTGTACCTCACCAAGCGGCAGCAGTGGAAGCTGACGCAGTTCTTCAAGTCCTGCGGGCTCATAGACGCCTCGCTCCCGGACGGGCAGGCCTACCGCATGCCGTGGGACCAGGTGCGCGGGGCCATCGGGCGCGCCGAGATTGGCAACCACACGCACCAGGGCCGCACGTACAACGAGGTCAAGCGCTTCATCGTGCCCGAGACGCAGACCAAGCGCACCTACGGGGCGCTCTGATGGCGCCAGAGCTGCGCCCATACCAGCAGGAGGCCGTCGAGGCCGTCTTCCGCGAGTGGGGGTCCGGCCACCACCGGACCCTGCTCGTCCAGGCCACGGGGACCGGCAAGACCGTGTGCTTCGCCGAGGTGGTGCGCCGCGTCGCCGAGCGCGGCGGGCGCTCCCTCGTCCTGGCGCACAGGGGCGAGCTCCTGGAGCAGGCGGCGGACAAGATCGGGCGCATGACCGGGCTGTCCTGCTCAGTGGAGCGCGCCGAGGAGACGAGCGTGGGCACGTGGGACCGCGTGACCGTGGGCTCCGTGCAGACGCTCATGCGCGAGGACAGGCTCTCGCGCCTCGCGCCGAACCGCTTCCAGTGCGTGGTGGTCGACGAGGCCCACCACGCCGTGTCCGACTCGTACAGGCGCGTGCTCGACCACTTCTCGGGTGCCGACGTGCTGGGCGTGACGGCGACCGCCGACCGCGCCGACCGGCGCGACCTAGGCGATGTCTTCGACTCAATCGCCTACGAGTACGGCCTCGCGAGCGCGGTGCGCGACGGGTGGCTCTGCCCCATCGAGGCGCAGACGCTTCCGCTCTCGGTCGACATATCGGGCGTCTCGACGCAGGCGGGCGACTACGCGGCGGGCCAGCTGGGCGACGCGCTGGACCCGTACCTCGACGCCATCGCAGACCAGATGGCCGGCGTGTGCCGGGAGCGCCGCACGGTCGCCTTCCTGCCGCTCGTGAGGACCGCCAAGGCCTTCGCAGAGAGGCTAAGGGCGCGCGGGCTCACCGCCTGCGAGGTTGACGGCCAGAGCGAGGACAGGGACGAGGTCCTCGCGGACTTCCAGGCCGGGCGCTACCAGGTGATGTGCAACTCCATGCTGCTCACGGAGGGATGGGACTGCCCGGCCGTCGACTGCGTGGTCGTGCTCAGGCCGACGAAGAGCCGCGCGCTCTACTGCCAGATGGTTGGGCGCGGGACGCGCCTCAGCCCGGAGACCGGCAAGGAGGGGCTGCTGCTGCTCGACTTCCTGTGGATGACCGGCCGCCACGAGCTGTGCCGCCCGGCGTCGCTCGTCGCCAAGACCCCCGAGGTGGAGGCGCGCATGACCGAGATCACGCAGGAGGCGGACGGCCCCGTGGACATCATGGGCGAGGAGGCCAAGGCCGCCGGGGACGTGCAGGCCGCGCGCGAGGAGGCTCTCGCCGCCGAGCTCGAGAGGCAGCGCCACAAGAAGGCCAGGCTCGTGGACCCGCTGGTCTTCGAGATGTCGATAGCCGACCACGACCTGTCCGACTACGAGCCGAGCTTCGCGTGGGAGCGCGAGGACGCCACCGAGGGGCAGAGCAGGGCGCTCGAGAAGTGGGGAGTCAACCCCGAGGGGATGTGCCGGGGCAAGGCGTCGCTCATGCTCGACCGGCTCGCCATGCGCCGCGACGCGGGCATGGCCACGCCCAAGCAGGTCCGGATGCTGGAGCGCAAGGGCTTCCGACACCCCGGCGAGTGGACCTTCGACCAGGCGAGGTCGATGATGGCGAGGCTCGCGGGCAACCGCTGGGTGGTGCCGGCAGGCATCGACCCCGCGACGTACGTGCCAGGGGGCGTGATGCCGGATGCCTAGGGAGGACCACGCGGGGCTGCTCGACGCACTCGGCGCCATAGACCCCTCCACATGCTCGTACGACGAGTGGTGCGAGGTGGGCATGGCCCTCCACGAGAGCGGCTTCTCCGCGGACGACTGGGACCGGTGGTCGCGCCGCGACGCCGCGAGGTGGCACGAGGGCGAGTGCGCGCGCAAGTGGGCGGGCTTCGGCCGCTCCGATCGGCGCGTTGGCAGCGGGACCATCGTCCGCATGGCCGAGGCGCGCGGCTGGTCGCAGGCCGCCGGCGACGAAGCGCTTGGGTGGGACGACGAGGCCACCGCGCGCGTGGACCCGAGCTGGGTGGAGGACCGGCCGCTCGACGACGCCGACTCCGGCGCGTGGGACCCTGCCCGCCAGCTCTCGGACTACATCGGCGCGCTCTTCGACGACGACGACCACGTGGGATACGTCACGGAGAGCTGGGAGCGCGACGGCCGCCACGTTCCCTCCAGGGGGCACTGGGACCGGACCGCCGGGCAGCTCAGGCGCGAGCTGGCCGAGTGCGGCGGCGACGTGGCCAAGGTCATCGGCGACTGGGACCCCGACGCCGGCGCGTGGGTGCGCTTCAACCCGCTCGACGGGACGGGGTGCGCCAACAAGAACGTGACCGAGTACAGGTACGCGCTCGTCGAGAGCGACAGCCTGCCGCCGGAGCGCCAGCGCGGCATGGTCGAGGCCATGCGCCTGCCGTGCGCGGCCGTGGTCTCGTCCGGCGGCAAGTCGGTCCACGCCATCGTGCGCGTGGACGCCGGCACGGACTACGGGCTCTACCGCAAGAGGGTCGAGGAGCTGTACGCCTACTGCCGCCGGCACGGCTTCGCGCCGGACGAGGCCAACAAGAACCCGTCGAGGCTCTCGCGCATGCCGGGCGTCACCAGGCGCGGGCGCAGGCAGCTGCTGCTCGCCACGTCCTGCGGCGCCGAGTCGTGGGCCGCGTGGGAGGAGTGGGTGGCGGAGAGCGAGGACGACCTGCCGGACGAGACGGACAGCTCCGACTTCGACGAGCCGCTGGACCTGGCGCCGGTGCTCATAGGGACGGACGAGGGGGACGGGATCATGAGGATGGGGCAGAAGGGCATACTCACTGGCGACTCCAAGATGGGAAAGTCGTACTGCCTCATCGACCTCGCCGAGGCCGTGGCCACGGGCGGCAGGTGGCTGGGGCGCGGGTGCCTGCGCGGCAAGGTGCTCTACGTGAATCTGGAGATCCAGGAGGAGGAGTTCCGCCAGCGCATGCGCATCGTCTGGGACGACCGCGTGGCGCACGGCGAGCCCGCCGACGTGTCGGCGCTCAAGGAGAACCTCCACAGGCTGCAGCTGCGCGGCCGGGCGTGCCTCATGCCTGACCTCGTGAGGCCCATCGTGCGCCGCGTGCGCAGGATGGCCGCCTCGGGAGAGCCGGTGCGCCTCGTGGTGGTGGACCCCGTGTACAAGGTCAACGGGGGCGACGACAACGACTCCGCGAAGGTCACGGCCTTCACCAACGCCGTCGACGCGATCATCGCGCAGACCGGCGTGTCGGTCGTGTACGCGCACCACCACCCCAAGGGGACGGCGGGCCAGAAGAAGTCCATGGACCGCATGAGCGGGACCGGAGTCTACGCCCGCGACGCCGACGTGATGATGGACATGACCGCCATCGAGATGGGCGAGCGCGACCGCAAGGAGAAGCTTGGCGGCCTGCCGGCATACAGGATGTCGGTCGACTGCAGGAGCTTCGCCAAGCCCAAGGACCGCGACTTCGCCTTCAGGTGGCCGCGCTTCGTGGCCGTCGAGGGCCTGGAGAGGTACAAGGTCGAGGGCGAGGACCCCTACGCCAGGCAGCGCCGCGGCAAGGAGGAGCGCGACCGGAGGAACCGCGAGGAGGCCAAGTCGCTCATGTGGGGCGCCTTCAGCGCTTGCGTGGCCGATGGGCTCGCGGCCGAGGACGGCACGGTGGGCATCGGCGCGATGATGGCGCGCATGGGCGAGCGCGGGGAGACCGAGGGCAAGCCGGATCGCAAGACGGTCAGGCGGTGGGCCGAGTCGGACTGGTGCCGCGTGGGGTGCCGCAAGGTCGAGGTTCCGAGCCAGACGGGCGGGAAGCCCACCGAGACGACGGTCTTCTACGACCGCGACTCGCCGCTCGAGAACGGGTGGGGGTGATGTGGGTGGGCATGACATCACGCGTGATGCACAGGGGGTGGTAACCACGCATGGTTCCCATGCCCAGGGGGGGTAGGCACCTACTTATATATAGGTGGTTCCCACCCCCCCCCAAGGGGTGGGCGGTCCCGCCGTGTGGGGCGCACAGATCGCGCCCCCCACTACAGGGCGCGGCCCGTGCGTGACCGACCACCCCCGTGGATGGGGTTCGAAAGGTCTTTCAAGGTGACGGCAGGAGGAGCAGAACATGAGTTCTACAAACGTGACAGGCGTGCTTGGTGCGGTCGAGGCGAGGGGCACCCTCGCGGAGGTCAGGGGGACGGCCAAGGCCACGAGGCTCGTGGTGGAGCTGGACCCGTCCGTGGCGGCGCTCGTGGCCGGGAGGCTCGTGCCGCTCGTGGGCGCGGAGGTCTCGGTGGAGGTCGCGCCGGTGCAGGCGCGCATCGAGGTGGACGGGGGCGGCGAGCGATGAGCGATGACGAGTCCAAGCGCGTGCAAGCGGCGCTCCTCCGCGCGGTGGCGTCGGGCGCGAGGACCCGCCGGGCGCTCTCGGGCGCCGTGCGCGGCAGGTCGGGCAACGCCGCGTACCAGAGGGCGCGCAAGCTCGGCCTGATAGGCGCCAGGGCCGCGCCCGCAT
>OOBJ01000760.1_pt1 | contig 23056 bp, 18 predicted proteins | sample 1671331 | NCBI WGS metagenome assembly OOBJ01 (sample SAMN06348145, study PRJEB24527) | human gut metagenome | biome: human gut; feature: ankylosing spondylitis patient; material: feces | host: Homo sapiens | place: China | collected 2015-10 | reverse complement strand
CACACCCTGATGTTGAATTTCTATGCAAAGATAATAAAAAAAAGTAATATACAATTGAGAGTTGCTTCATGACGATATGTTGGAACAGTTGGCAAAGGATAAGAAACTCTTGCCTAATGAAGAATTTATGTATATGTTCTGTTGATGGCTATGCCTCACGCTGCTTCTGTTCCAGAATATGGAATTACTCAAACAGAATACTTTGTAGAAGTAGATTTAAGAAAGACATTACCCTCTATATACATAAGAACTCATGCTCAACATACTTTAGTAATAAAGAAGAGGGGTAATGCTACTTAATGACAGAAAGCAACATCTTTCCGTCCCCATCTTTAGATCAGGGATATAATACGCTGTTAATGAGAACAGACATCTTTAAGCATCCATTTGAAATAGATAAATGTTTCTAGGTGTATGCGAAATGTCATATTGTGGAGAGGCGTAATAGAATTAAACAATTTTATGAGTAAATCAAATAATAAACGTTTAGCAAAGAATACACTTTTTATTTCAATACAATCAGTTGTCGTGATGCTGGTAAGCCTCTATACATCGAGAGTTATATTGGCATCGCTTGGTATCGAAGATTTTGGTATATATAATGTTGTTGGTGGAGTAGTTTCACTTTTTGCATTCTTGAATGGTGCAATGTCTAGTGCTTCTCAACGATATATTGCTTATGAGATAGGACAAGGTGGGAAGAATGTAACTAAAGTATTTAGCTCTTGCTTACTAGTCCATTTCTTCTTGGCAATTCTTATCTTACTTTTTGCAGAAACCATAGGTCTTTATATATTGAATAACTATTTGACCATACCTGCTAGCAGAATTGTCGCAGCCAATTGGGTTTATCAGTTTTCGATATTGTCTTGTATGGTTATGATTATAAGCTGTCCATTCAATGGAGCTTTAGTAGCATTTGAAAGAATGGAGGTTTACGCTTATGTGGGAATCTTTGATGCTTTATTGCGTTTGACAGTAGCTTATCTGATTAGTCATCAGGGGTGTGATCGACTGATAGTCTATGGATTATTATTGTTTGGGGTACAGTTAATCATGCGTATGTTTTATACGTTCTATTGTAGGTTAAAGTTAAAGCAAATACGATTTAAGTTCTATTGGAATCAGAAGTTAATTAGAGAACTCTTAGGATTTATGGGATGGACAACATGTAACAATATGAGTATCATAGCTTGTACACAAGGAGTTAATTTGGTGCTCAATATGTTCTTCAATCCTATCGTAAATGCAGCTAGAGCTGTATCGATGCAAGTAGAAAATGCTACGAAAATGCTTTCTGCTAATTTCAATTTGGCATTAAATCCCCAGATAGTAAAGAGTTATTCACAAGAAGATTATGAGCGTTTTTTCTCATTGATTTATAGAGGAAGTAAGTTTTCCTTCTTTATTCTGTTGGCATTATCCTTTCCAATTTTAAATCATTTACCTAATCTCTTAGAGCTATGGTTGGGTAAAGGACAAGTTCCACAATATACGGTAGAATTTACTCAAATACTGATACTGATAGCTTTGGTTAATGCATTCTCTGATCCATTGGTTACTGCAGTATCAAGCAACGGAAGAATCAAGTGGTTTCAAATAGTTTCCGGATTCTCACTTTTGATGATTCTGCCTATTTCAGGAATAGTTTTTTATTATGTCCATCGTCCGGTTATGATATTTATAGTTTATCTATTGATGTCCGTGTTTGTATATCTCTTCCGATTGTGGTATTGTAAATGGCTCTTGGGTATGAATCTTCAGCAATATATATTAAAGGTATGGTTACGTAGTGGTTTACTGTTGATATGCACTTTGGCTTCTTATGTTTTATATATTAGAATGATGCATATTTCAGGAATAATGATGTTTATTAGTATGTTCTTAGAGGTCATTTTTATCATAGGACTGATTATTGTGATAGGATTAACGACGTCTGAGAAAACAATGATATTTAATTATGTTAGAAAGTTTTGCAAGAAAGCTTAAAGAGAAAAATCGTTTATATGGGTTTAAGCAGCTTTGTATATTAATGCTTAAGGCTGTGACTAGAAAAATCCTCAAACTAGATTGGGATTCTCATCTTTTGATGAGTAAAGAATTGGATTCGTCTATAGATTTACCTTTGCGTAATGATATAACTATACGAGAGTTGGAGTTGAATGATTTTCAAAACAATGACTGGAGGTCATTTATGACTTCTGAAAAGATGGCTTTTTATGAAAATCTTAAAAAGCGAATAGCGTTTAATACTTATGGGGCATTTATAAATGGGAGTTTAGCTTATGTCACAAGTATAGTGTGGGATAAAATTATATTGTCTGCTAAAATTGATACAGCAGATAGAGAAAGCTTTGGTTACATAATGGATAGTTATTGTCATCCTGCTTTTAGAGGTAATGGTGTCCATAACTATATGAATCAATGGTGTCTGTCTAAAATTAAGGAATCAGGCAGAAATAAGGCTTATGTTTCTGTGTTAGCATATAATATTCCCGCAATAAAAACCCAGAAAAAATGTGGCTTGAATATTATGAAACGGATAAGAGTTATATGCTGGGGTAAATATACTTATATAAAATAGATTGTTGATTATGAAGAAAATTATAATATTCGGTGCTCATGGTTATAATACGATGGGGGTCATAGAGTGTTTTGCTATAAATAAAATACCTTTCTTCTTATTATTAATTAAAGGAGCCAAAAGTGCTGCGGTTACTCATAAAAGTCGTTTTGTTACTTCTTATCATATAGTTGATTCTATAGATAAAGGTATCGAATTTCTAGAAAAAAATCGAGATTATTTTCATGGAGCTATAATTTATCCAACAGGTGATGGAATTGAAAGTTCGTTGGATAAAAAGTTAGAAAGCTTGAGTGTTGATTATATTTTTCCTAATGCAAGAATACAGGGGAGAGTGACGCTTCTTATGGACAAGAAAATTCAATATGATTATGCATCAGAGGCTGGTCTTGATGTTCCGTATTATGAAACTTTGTCAAAAGAGGACTATAGTAAAGAAATAAAGTATCCATGTATCGTAAAACCTTTAAAAAGTATTGAAGGAGGAAAAGAAGATATTTCTATATGTAAAAATAAAGGTGAATTGTGCAAAGCTACAAAAAATGCCAAATTTACTCAGCGTTTTATAGTGCAACAATACATAAAAAAAGATTATGATCTACTATTAATCGGATGTAGTTTGCCTGATGGTACAATACTTATTCCTGGTGGATTCAAAAAAGAACGATGGAGTCCTTTTTGTGGAGATGGATCTTTTGGTAAAATATTTACAGATGTGGAACGCTATTTCGATAAAATTACAGAGCTAAAAGATTATGTAAAGAATTTGAATTATTATGGACCTTTTAGCGTGGAATTTGGTCATTATCAAGGAAAAAATTATTTTTTTGAAATTAATCTGCGAAATGATGGTACGTCACATTATTTTCATAAGGCAGGAATATTTATTCCTTATATATATTATTTGGCTTGTCAAGGTATCAACTATGCCCCATCTTTTCAAAAAAACGAATATACATTTATAGACGAATTTTCGGATATATTTAATGTTGTGTTTGGTAAAATAAAATTCGGTAAATGGTTATGCGATTTTAGAAAAGCTTCTACATATAAGTATTATAACAAAAATGATAAATGTTTGTTTGCTCGATTGTTCCCTAAAATGTTATTAGCTGAAATATATCATTTTATGCGGGTCATATTTAAGCTGGATAAGTTAGTATAGTGTCAAATAATTATAGTTTATTTATGAAAAGTATTAAATCATTGTATTATCATAATCCCTCTGTTGATGGATTTGAAAAGATGGTATTATATTATTTGAAAAGAGGATATCATTTTGTTTCTATAGATGAACTGCTGCGGTTACTGTTATTCGAGAAATCAATTGATGAGAAACTAGCTTTTATCTCTTTTGATGATGGGTGGAAAGGAAATCTCAAGCTTTTACCAATAATTGAAAAATATAAGGTGCCTATTTGTATATTTGTAGCAACAGAACCATTAACTGGTGGAAATTTCTGGTGGGAATTTGTCTCAAGCTATCTTGGATTTAAAAATATGTTACAGTTTAAAAAACTGTCATATTTTGAGTTTTACGACAAATTAATAGAAATTAAAAGTCATGTTACTTTAAGTAGATCTGCATTGACAAAAGACGAATTAATAGAACTTGCTAAACACCCATTGGTAAGTATTCAATCGCATACAGTTAATCATCCAATTTTAACAAAAACTCCTGATCTTATTTTGCAATCTGAATTGGTGGATTCTAAAGAAATATTGGAAGAATTAACAAATAATACAGTTTTTGCTTTTAGCTATCCAAATGGTTCATTAACTTCTCGTGAAGTGAAAATGTGTAAACAATATTATAAAATGGCTTTTACAACAGAACAAAGGCATATAAGATTGGAAGACAACTTATTTCTTCTACCTCGTTATGCATTAACAGGACAGTATAGTAGAGATTTACTTAAGGTATGGGGAATCTGGAAAATATTAAAAAAAATTGTCTCGATTTTGACATTTAATATTGTTAAAGCATAGCATTATTAGTATTCTAAATATAAATATTATGAATTCTGTGTTAAAAAATAATGAAATAGTAATAGTTTTGTTAATTGCTCTTATTATGCTCTTTTGTCCATTAATAGGTTTCGTTTGTGCTATATTATGCTTTCGGGATAAATGGGCGGCAGTGTTTATCGTTTTGTTCTCTTTTTATTTCGGATGGTTTCATGGTGCTCATTTTGACTTGTTGGCTCACTATAATGATTTAAAAAGTTTAGAAGGACTTAGTTTGTTTGAATGTTTTAATAATCAGTCAACTTTGCAATTTGGTAGAGAACCATATCACATACTTTTTAAATATTTTATATTAAAAATATCGGATAATCCCAATTTTTTTTCTGCTTGTGCATGTTTTGTTTACACATTGCTGTTTATTTATGGTGTGTTGGGTTTTGTAAGGAAGGTTTATGCTAATAATTCTTTAGGTTACTTATGGCCAATTTTTTTTCTAATATTATTTATTGTAGAGTTTTATAAATTTTCTGGCGTGCGTTTTTGGCCAGGTTTCTTTGTGTTTTTATCTTTCTATCTCCGATATCTTAGTACTGATTCTAAAAAATATTTAATATTATCATTCTCCTCTATCGCTTTTCATTTTTCTTTAATTGTATTTTGTATGTTGGCTTTGATTAATGAGGTGCAAAATAAAAATCATAAAATTCAATATGTCATAATTGGAATATCTTTGTTCGTAAAATATTTGGGTTTACCTATTGTGTCTAGCATTGCAAAATTAGACATATTTAAAAACGTTGTTAATGTCTCTTATCAAGATGAATCAATAATAAATCATATTAATCAATTTACTGTTGAATTCAGAGAGACAGGTAATATCTTTTATTTAATACGTTCGGATGTTATTTTTATTTCTGCATTATTTGTATTATATGTCCTTTGTAAATATAGTAGTTTAACAAATGTTTTGCGTAATAAATATTGGAGTTTTATTTTATGGTTATATAGTGTAGTAAATATTGGATATTCTAATATTACCTTTTATGATAGATTTTATCAAGGTTTTCTTTTGATCTTGTTTATATTCTTTTTTGTTCAATTACATAAGATTAATGCCTATTTAACAAAGAATGATAGACTGTTAATCTTTATGTCAACATCCATTTCTGCTTTTTATGCGATGTTGACAGCAATAGTTGTACCAAGGGATATATTATGGAGTTCAGATTTGTGGTTTAATAGTTTTTTATTTTAAAAGTATATAATACAAACTAATGAAGAAAATTTTATTAGTATCACCTTTTCCTCCTAAGCTAGGAGGAGTAAGTGTTAGTAGCGAAAGATTATATGATAACTTGATAAATGATGGCTACGATGTCATTAAGTATAATATTCGTTTTAATAATGAACGTTTTGATACTCCTTTATTACTTGCCATTCGTTATTTTTGGTTACCATTTTATATCATATTTCATTCTAAAGTGGATATTATACATTTTCATGTTCCTGGGGTATTGAGAAAATTATATCCCATATTATTTAAAATCTTTTATGGTTCTTCAAAGATTGTGTTTACCATTCATGGAGACGTAACTCCTTTATTGAAGCATTCTATTGTAAAATGGATATTATCTAAAGCAGATAAAATAATTTGTGTTCAAAATGGTGATTCTGCCAAATTGCCTCTTTTTTTAAGAGCTAGGTCAATAGATAATCCTGCTTTTATATTGCCGGCAAGGATTAATCTAGATGGATTACCACAAAAAGTTTTGGATTTTGTGTATCGAAATGATTCTAAATTAATTATTTACTATGGATCGGTGAGATTAGATTCGGATTTTCCTGATCTGTATGGAATCGAGGAAATGATAGAATTATATAATAAGCTCGTAAAAGAACAAATTCCGATGAGAATGTTGGCTTTTATTAATTATAATGAGAGCAATTCTAAAGAGAAATATTTTTTGGATGCGCAACTAAATAAAATAAGTGACAGTAATAATATTTTGTGCGTCCGAAATAACAAAACATCTATTATTGGTTTATACCAATATGCTGATATATATTTTAGACCTACAAAAACGGATGGAGATTCTCTTGCCGTAAGAGAGGCTTTAGCGTTAGGATGTACTGTTGTAGCTTCAGATAAGGCAATTAGACCTAATGGTACAATTGTTTATTCTGATAAGGAAGATATGTTTTTTAAAGTGAGGAATCGTATTCTATCTAAAGATAAGAGAGAAAGAAATATTGATAATTCATTTTATAGAAAAATTGTTGAATTATATGAGTCTATATTTTAAACTAAGAACTGCAATAAAGCAGAATCAATGGTTGTATGCTGGCTATAAAATAGTTAGTAGTAAAGAATTGCGTCAAGGATTTTGGGATGCAAGAACATCTTTAAAGACGAAAAAACAAATGTTTCGCGAATTATCTCTATTGAAACATTATTGGGGTTGCATTCCTTTACATTACTTCAGGTATAAACTTTATGCCCAAAATTTAAGCGATGAAGAGTTGAAAGACTTTATTCCTCCATACTTCTTCTATGTTAAGTATTGCGGAAAAATATTTCAAGATATTGATAATGAATATTTTGATAACAAGTTGAATCTTTATTATGAATTTAAGAAAAAAGGCATAAGCACAGTATCGGTTATAGCTGTTTTTGATTCTCTATCAAGATTGTTTTATAATCCAGATTCAAAGAAGGTTATCAAAGAACAGGAATTATTGTCACAATTGAACGATAATGAAAAGTTCTTTCTTAAGCCTATTGATGGACAGGGTGGTTATGGAATAATAGTCTTAAAACGCAAGGACGGTGTTGTTACTTATAATGGAAACACTATTTCTTCTATCATATCTTTGCTTGGCAATGCAACGTATGTTGTGCAAAAAGGATTGATACAGCGTGATGATTTAATGCGTATAAACTCTTCGTCAGTAAATACACTACGAATTGTTACTAAACGGATAGAAGGTAAATATATGGTAAAGGCCTGTGTTATGCGTATAGGACGTAATGGTAAAGATATAGATAATAGTGCACAAGGAGGATTATCGGTTCAGATAAATGTCGATAATGGACATTTTTATCCAACAGCAACAGCAGAGCATGGAGGTGGAGTTATACTTAATCATCCTGATAGTGGTTTTTGTTTTAAAGGTGAAATCTTATCAGGGTGGCAAGAGATAAAAATACAACTTGAAAAATATGCTAGCTTAATACCGGAATTGCCCGAGATTGCATGGGATGTTGCACTAACTAAAGATGGTGTTGTAATCATAGAACTTAATACCGGTTATGGCATAGATCATCTTCAATGTTGTTGTGGAGGGATGAGAAGGAAACTTGAAGTTTTTCCTCAATAGAAAAGTATAGATATGATAAAAAAGTATTTTAAAGAAACTGCTAAATATCTTTTGCGTTGTTATCCAGTTATTCGCACATATATAAAGCGTGTTGATGCTATGTATGAGATGAGTAATGAGGAATTGAAAAAACGCAATGAAGAACGATTTTTGTATATCTTCCGCCGAGCTTACGACAAGTCTCCTTTTTACCATCGACTTTATACGGAAGCTGGTATCAAAAAGGAAGATATCAAGTGTTTGGAAGATATAAAAAAGTTGCCTGTAATTACAAAGGATATGGTAAAGAAACATGCCCAAGAAATGCTTACTGTTCCTAAATGGCAGGTGATGGCTGGACATACCAGTGGAACTACTGGAACTCCGCTGACTGTTTATAGTAGTTGGAGTTCTATTTGGTGGAATCAGGCATATACTTACTCAGCTCGTTTGAGGAATGGTTTTAAGTATGGACAACCATTGGTTTCTTTGCGTGGTAATTTAGATAGAAATACCATGCATATGAAGGTGCATGTTAGTAATACGCTTTATCTATCCAGTTATTGCATTAACAAGAATACGATCAAGACTTATCATGATTTAATTATAAGGCATAAGCCAGTTGCCATTGAGGGATACCCTAGTTCTCTCTATACTTTGGCATTGTGTATGAGTGAAGCCGGTTTGAAACTTGATATTCCGGTAGCTTTTACTTCTAGTGAAACATTGTTAGGTTATCAAAGGGCTTTAATAGAAAAGCAGCTTGGAACAGAAATTTATGATAATTATGGTATGACAGAACAGACCATATATCTGCAAGAGTCTCATAATCATCAGGGATATTATGAACTTCCTGGATATAGTATTAATGAATACTTGGAAGATGGCGAACTATGTACCTCATTAACTAATGTTGCTTTTCCCTTGATTCGCTATCGTTCTAATGATGTTATAGAATTAGCAGAATCTAACAATGAGAATCCGCGAATTATAGCAAAAAGAATCCTAGGTAGAGTTGATGACTTCTTAATTTGTAAGGATGGCTCTCGTGTAACCCGTGTTGATTTTGTGGAAGATGGTGAGAATATAAAAGCTTGCCAATGGATACAAAAAGAAAAAGGTAAACTACTTATTCTGATAGTTCCCGATGATGGATTTACCGATAGGAACAAAGAGTTTGTGGTGGATGAAACTATCAAACGAGTAGGCGAGAACAATATGGATATTGAAGTGAAGCTTGCCAAACTTGATGAACTTAGATTAACTAAGAGAGGCAAGTTTAGATTAATTGTTAACGAAATACCAAAAGAAAATAATCTAGTTTGATTTTTGTATAACGTTTTAAACTAGGAATTTAAGATTTAAAGATGAAAACGGAGATTCTTGATTCTTTCGTCAAACTGAAAGAATACTGTGAAAAGGAGGAATATAAAGGATGGGATCCATACGATGGATTGAACTCCAAGGTGTTTCAAGCACTGCCTTTTCTGAAACATTCTGCTATCTGCAGATTGGTGATGATTCAGGGTTTCAAAAGATTCCCTTTTAACCTGCGTCGTTTGGCAATGGTGCCAAAGGAGTATAATGCCAAGGGTATTGGTCTCTTTCTAAGTGGATATTGCAATCTCTATCAGGCAGTGAGCAATCATCCGGAATGGAGCGAGCGTATCGGTTCTAAAGAGAAAATAAAGCAGCAAATCTGTTTCTTAGCAGATTTGCTTATCTCTCTTCAATCGAAGGGATATAGTGGAGCATGCTGGGGATACAACTTCGACTGGCAGGCAAGAAGACTCTTCCTTTTCCCGAAGTTTACTCCTACCGTGGTGGCTACCAACTTCTGTGCTACGGCGCTGATGGAGGCTTACGAAGTGACAGGTAATAAGCAGTATTTGGATGTTGCCCTGTCGGCTGCCAACTTCATCATCAAGGATTTGCATCGCAGTAACTATGAGCAGGGGTTTCTCTTTTCCTATAGTCCGCTGAAGGGTAATGATACTGTATTCAATGCTTCTCTGCTAGGTTCCCGATTGCTGAGTTATTGCTATCACTATACAGGGAATGAGGAGTATAAGCGATTGGCTGAACTTTCTATCAAGGCTTGTTGTGCAGGTCAGCGTGAGGATGGTGCATGGATTTATGGTATGCTGCCAGTGCAGAGTTGGGTGGATAGCTTCCATACCGGCTATAATCTGGATGCCTTGATTGCTTATGAAGAATTGACAGGAGACACCGCCTATCATCATTTCATAGAGAAGGGATTTGATTATTATATCCATCATTTCTTTGAGCAGGATGGTACGCCGAAGTATTATGATGTAAAGACTTATCCGATAGATATTCATTGCCCGGGACAGCTGTTGGTTACCTTGCATCGCCTGCATCAATATGATAATTATCAGGAACTCGTAGAAAAGGTGATGGACTGGACTTTGAGAAACATGCAGGACAAGAAGGGCTTCTTCTACTACCAGCTAAAGCCTGGTATCAGCTCCAAGATTTCTTATATGCGATGGAGCAATGCCTTTATGTTTAATGCCTTAACCTGTTTGCTGGTTGAGGAGAAATAACGAAAAACGATATATATTCAAAATAACAAGATGAAGACAATTTCATTGAACGGGGTAAATGTATATCCATTTACTTCGGAAGAGCAATTATTGAATTATGTGGATGAGCACAAGGGTATTCTTGTGGCTATCAATGCCGAGAAGATTCTGCATGCTACCACACAAACCAGAAGTATTATCAACCGCAACCTGGGCTATTGTGATGGTGCGGGAGCGATGATGGCTTTGAAGCAGAATGGTGTAAAGGATGCCTGTAAGATTCCGGGATGCGAACTCTGGCTTAAGATTGTTAAGCGATTCTATCAGGAAAAGACTTTCTATCTGGTAGGCGGAAAGCAGGCTGTGATAGAGGAGACCGTAGAGAAACTGAAAAAGGAGTATCCTGGTATTAACATCGTGGGCTATCGTAACGGTTATCTGAAAGAGGAGAATGCTGAAGAGAAGCTGATAGAGGATATAGCCAGGAAGAAACCGGATGTGGTATTTGTGGCAATGGGATCGCCTAAGCAGGAACTGCTGATGGAAAGAATCCAGAAGTGCCATCCTGCTATCTTTCAGGGGTTGGGCGGCAGCTTCGATGTTTATACCGGGCATGTGCAGAGAGCTCCGAAATGGTGGGTTAACCATAACCTGGAGTTTGCCTATCGACTCTTCAAGGAACCTAAGAGAATCAAGCGACAGATTCATCTTGTGAAGTTCGCATATTGGTTGATAACAAAGAAAATATAGATATATGAAGAGAGTAATGTTAGTCTTCGGAACCCGACCTGAGGCCATCAAGATGTGCCCACTGGTGAAGGAGTTTCAGAAGCATAACGATGAGTTTGAAACCATCGTTTGCGTAACAGGTCAGCATAGGGAAATGCTCGACCAGGTGTTGAACATCTTTGAAGTGAAGCCTGACTTCGACCTCAATATCATGAAGCAGGGACAGGACTTGTATGATGTTACCGCCAGGGTATTGACAGGTATGAGAGATGTGTTCAAGGAGTGCAAGCCTGATGTGGTACTGGTACATGGTGATACTACTACATCTACTGCTGCCGCCCTGGCTGCATTCTATCAGCAGATTCCTGTAGGTCATGTAGAGGCTGGCCTTCGTACCCACAACATCTACTCGCCATGGCCTGAGGAAATGAACCGCCAGATTACTGGCCGTATTGCCAGTTACAATTTTTCGCCAACACCTCTTTCTGAAAGCAATCTCAAGGAAGAGAAAGCGCAGGGTAGAATCTATGTAACAGGTAATACCGTGATTGATGCCCTGCACATGGTGGTAAATAAGTTGAAGAACGATGAGTCTTTGGCAATGGAGCAGGAGGGTATCCTCAAGAAGGCTGGCTATGATGTTAACCGTCTGGCTGACGGCAGAAAACTGGTATTGATTACCGGTCATCGCCGTGAGAACTTCGGTGAGGGCTTCATCCACATGGTTACTGCCATCAAGGATCTGAAGAACAAGTATCCGGAAGTAGATTTCGTTTACCCAATGCATCTGAATCCGAATGTAAGAAAGCCTATCCATGATGTGTTTGGTGAGGATTTGAGCAACCTGGACAATATGTTCTTCATCGAGCCGCTGCAGTATCTGGAGTTTGTATATCTGATGGAGAAGGCAACCATCGTACTCACTGATTCTGGCGGTATTCAGGAGGAGGCTCCTGGATTGGGCAAGCCTGTGCTCGTGATGCGTGATACTACGGAAAGACCGGAGGCTTTGGCCAGCGGAACAGTTCACCTGGTTGGTACCGACTACCAGAAGATTATGGATGAGGTAAGCATCCTGCTGGAAGATGAAAATGCCTACGAAAAGATGTCGAAGGCTGTGAACCCTTACGGAGACGGTAAGGCTTGCGAGAGAATTGTGAAGATTCTCGCTGAATAAATAAAAGTAAAACAAATTAAAATTAAATGATATGATTAATGTAATTGGTTTAGGCTACATAGGTTTGCCTACAGCCTTGATGATGGCTGCACACGGTGTAGAGGTAATAGGTACTGACTATAACAAGGAGTTGGTGGATACTTTGAATGCTGGTCATACTACTTTCAAGGAGGATGGACTGGATGAACTTTTCCAGAATGCGCTGAAGGCTGGTATCAAGTTTACCACTGAGTATCAGGAGACGGATATGTATATCGTTTCTGTGCCTACCCCATACGACAAGTTTTCTAAGAAAGTTGATGCATGCTATGTTGTTGCAGCCATCAAGGATGTGATGAAGGTATGCCCAAAGGGTGCTACGGTTGTCATCGAATCTACCGTAAGTCCGGGTACTATCGACAAGTTTGTCCGTCCAGTGGTAGAGGAGAATGGTTTCGTTATCGGTGAAGACATCAATCTGGTACATGCGCCTGAGCGTATCATCCCTGGTAATATGGTATATGAACTGCTGCATAACAATCGTACCATTGGTGCTGACTCCAAGGAGATTGGCGAGAAGGTGAAGGAATACTACAAGAGTTTCTGCCAGGGTGAAATCGTTGTTACGGATATCCGCTCGGCTGAAATGACCAAGGTGGTTGAGAATACCTTCAGAGCTGTGAACATCGCCTTTGCCAACGAGTTGTCTCGTATCTGCCGTCACGATAATATGGATGTGTATGAAATCATCAAGATCTGCAACATGCATCCTCGTGTGAATATTCTGCAGCCTGGTCCAGGTGTGGGTGGTCACTGTATCTCGGTGGATCCTTGGTTCCTTGTGGGTGATTACCCTCAGTTGGCTAAGGTAATCGACGAGTCTATGAAGACCAATGATTCACAGCCTACCTTCGTATTGAACCGCATCTATGAGATTATGAAGGAGAACGGTATCACAGACAACCGTCGTGTAGGTCTCTATGGCTTGACCTATAAGGAGAATGTGGACGACTATCGTGAGTCGCCTACCTTGCAGCTCCTGGAGGCACAGGAAAGACATCTGGCAAGACCATTGAAGTGTTATGATCCTTTCCTTGAGAATCATAAGATTGCTGAGAATCAGTTTGATAATTTCGAAGACTTCCTGAAGGATATTGATATGGTGGTAATCATGGTGAAGCACGACCATATCAAGCAGAACTGGGATAAACTCAAGGGTAAGGTGGTAATGGATTGTTTCAATATCTGTCCACTGGAGGGAGTTTATCATATCTAATCCCCTTTTTATGGAAACCATTTACTTATATATGATAGGTGCATTCATCGTGGCGGTGGCTATCGCCATGATGGTGCTACCTAATATTCTTCTGATATCTCATAAGAAGAGATTGTTTGACATGCCTGACGAGAGAAAGGTGCATCATGCGCCGATACCAAGGCTGGGCGGTCTTGCTTTCTTCCCCGTGATGCTAATTACCATGGGTGGGCTTATGCTGATAGCCTATTTGTTGGGATATAACAGCAAATCTATGCAGGGGGAAGTGCCTTATGAGTTCCTCGCCCTGCTGGTGGGTAGCATGATGCTCTTCCTGGTGGGGCTTGCCGATGATCTCATCGGTGTGGGGTATAAGAAGAAGTTCCTGGTGCAGATATTGGCGGCAAGCCTGCTCGTGGCTTCGGGCGTATGGATCAAGTCGCTCGACGGACTCTTCGGGGTGTATCAGGTTTCTCCATGGTTCGGCATGCCGTTTACCGTGCTCATCGTGGTGTATGTTACCAATGCCATCAACCTGATTGACGGCATCGACGGTCTGGCTTCGGGGCTCTGTGCCATCTCGCTGGTGGCTCTGGCGGGGCTGCATATCTGGCTGGGACTGTACTCCTATGCCCTGCTGTGTATCTCGGCACTGGGTGTGATCATCCCGTTCTGGTATTATAATGTGTTTGGAAACGAGATGAGGGGCAGGAAGCTCTTCATGGGTGATTCGGGTTCGCTGTCGCTGGGATATATCATCAGCTTCCTGATGATTCACCTGAGTACGGTGGATGTGCATCCCCGTGCCGTGAGCGACTATAACATGGTGCTGGCGTTTACCACCATGCTGGTGCCGCTGCTCGACGTGGTGAGAGTGGTGGGCCACCGGCTGAGAAACAGGAAGAACCCGTTCTTGCCGGACAAGAACCATATCCATCACAAGCTGCTGAGATGTGGGCTGAAAGTGAGAATGGTGATGGTAAGCATCTGTATGCTCTCGCTGATGTTTATCCTGATCAACGTGGCGCTGATAGGGGATGTGAACATCACGTATATCCTGGGCATAGATATCGCCATCTGGCTGGTATTCCACGTGGCTCTGGATGTCATCCTGCACACCAGAAGGTCGAAACTGGAAATATAATCCTCTCTCTATATAAATACAAGATATTCCCGGCTCGGAGATTCTATGGAATCTCTGGGCCGGGATTTTTGCGTTTGTGGGGGTGGTAGATGGGGGCGTGGCTGCATGGGGGTAGTGTGATGGCTTTTCGTGTTAAAAACTATGAAATCTTAGGTGTTTTCATATAATAGTTGTACCTTTGCGAAAACTAATTATAAATAATTGAATAAATGAGTAAGTATCGTTTTTCTATATATGACTATCATGCTATCAAGGAGGCTGATATTCTGATAGATGGTATCACCGTGCTGGCAGGACCAAATGGCTGTGGTAAGAGTACTATATCTAGATGGTTGTATTATATGATAGATATTGCTACGGACTTTGACTCCTATCTGGTTAAAGGATATAAAACAGAAATAAATTCATTGTTACAAAATATCAGTCGTGCCATCAGGGAAATGTGGGGACTAAATAGAGGTGTTAACAATGGTCTGAATGTTTTGCAATCTATTGACGATTTAAAACTCGATGATAATTTCTCATTAGGCTCAATAGACGAATACACTGGCAAGTTACATTTGTTTATAGGTGAATTTGCCTCACAACTAGATAAATTCTTGAATGCAGAGAATGTTCAAGAACAACGAAAAGACAGAGTTCTCAATTTCTTGAATCAGAATTTGGATGGTGAGGAAAAGGCTAGAAATGCTCAAGCTTTTGCAGAGTTGATAAGCCTACAGGTAGATAAAATGCAGCAAGAGGTACTGTATAAAAGCGAGGAACGCTCCTTGACAGATGTCTGGTCTTTTCTTCATACATATCTATATGAAGATGAGAAGGTTCCTTTTGAAATCTCCTTGCAAGAGGAAGGGGTCAACATTATATCTGATGGGAGAATAGGATCTCTCTTTAATCTGGACAAAGCGATTTACATAGACTCTCCAATGGCTTTCGGCTTGGATGACTTCTTAAAAAATGTATTTTGGCAAAGATTAAGAAAATTGATGCTAGAGGAAAATGGTTGTCATGATAAGCAAAACATACGTTTGCTGTATCGCATATCAGAAATCCTAAATGGAAAAATTAATGTTTCTGACAGTTTGTTGGGCAATAAAGAAATGTATTATGAGCGCAAGGATGGCAAGCTATTGCTTCCTTTGGATAAAATTGCTACTGGTATGAAGTCGTTTGCCTATCTTTTCCAGTTAATAAAGAATGGTTATTTGGATGACAAGACGGTTCTAATGATAGATGAGCCGGAAGTTCATTTGCACCCTCAGTGGGTTGTCGTTTTTGCTAGATTATTGATTCTTATCCGTAAATCGTTGGGAGTAAAAATAGTCTTAGCGAGTCATAATCCTGACTTTGTCGCTGCCATCAAGGCAATAGCCAAAAAGGAAGAAATCTTGGCTGAAACAAACTTCTATTTAGCTCAGAGTGTGGATGATGATGGGTTTCAGTATGCTTTTAAGCCTCTTGGCAGTGACATCGAACCTATCTTTAATTCGTTCAATATAGCATTGGAAAGGATTCAGCAATATGGCGATACAGATCTTTGATAATGAGTGTGTAGAGTCGCACCCCATTTATGAAAAGGCTGGGGCGCTACTAAGTGACGTTTGTAAAAGGGATTATAAAGATAATTTCTTTGACGAGCGAATCGAATGTTTGGACATGGATACTTATGAGGTTATGATTTGTGGTGGGCAAAAGCAAGCTACAATGGATGCGGTAATAGGCATCGCTGATTACGAAAATAACCATAAGACAAACTGTAAGCTGCTAATGGTTGAGTTGAGGTTGGGGTATAAATCGACTCAAGGACTAGAGGCTGCTAGCTTGAATCGTAAAGTTTCGCATACTCTTGAACTGTTGAATCCTGCTGTTTGTCTAGTTTTTGACAAGGCAATATTTGTTTTTGATGGTTTACTGTGTCAACAAGCGACTCATTGGATGTTCTCTAAAAGGTATTCCAATGTTTCAAAAAAGGAGTGGGTGGTGATGAGTCCCACGATGTTTTGCAAGGCCTATCTCGCTCCAGAAGATTTGCCTTATCAGCCAATCCTCGATTTTGTAAAAGGCAAGGCAGACTTTGCAAAGATGTTGGAGAATAAATCTTGGCAACAGATTTATAAAAGTCTTCAATGGTGGGGAAAAGCTTATTATAAGTATTGTTACATAGCAGAAGAGGCAACTCTAATAGCTAGTCTCATCTCGGAAGTATGGGAGAATTTGAAGTCTCATAAGCATGAAATGACAGATGATGATCTTTTAAGTTTTAGTATTTACGCAGAGGATTATCCAGATTTTAATTTAGATGAACTTTAATCCTCTCTCTCTATATATATACAAGATATTCCCGGCTCGGAGATTCTATGGAATCTCTAGGCCGAGATTGTTTTTTTTGTTAAAATCGTAGAAATGCTTGGTTGTTTGGGAGAATTGATGTATATTTGCAATTCATTAGATAGCATTTGGTTATGGCAAGAAAATTATATCCTATAGGAATTCAGACATTTGAACGGATCCGTAAGGAGGATAAGTTCTATGTAGATAAGACGGAATATATCTATCGTATGACCCATACGGATGGAACGTATTTCTTCTTGAGTCGCCCACGCCGTTTCGGCAAGTCGCTGCTGGTTTCCACCTTCAAGAGTTATTTCGAAGGCAAGAAGGAACTGTTCAAGGGACTTGCCATTGAGGAGCTGGAGAAAGAGTGGAATGAATATCCCGTGCTGCACTTCAGCCTGGCTGGAGGCAAACACATGGAGAAGGAACAGCTGGATCAATACCTCTTATATATATTGAAGGAAAATGAGGATAGGTTTGGAGTGGATTGTGATTCTCCAGCCCCAAACGTTCGTTTGCTCAACTTGATAAGAACAGTTACTGCAAAGACTGGCAAGCAGGCGGTGGTGCTCATCGATGAATATGATGCTCCGCTGCTGGATGTGGCGCATGAGAAGGAAAAACTCGATGTTTTGCGTAATACGATGCGCAATTTCTACAGTCCCTTGAAAGATTGCGAGCCATTGCTCCGTTTCGTCTTCCTGACGGGCATCACGAAGTTCTCGCAACTCAGCATCTTCAGTGAGCTGAACAATATCAAGAATGTGAGCATGGACGAGCCTTATGCCGGTATCTGCGGCATCACCAAGGAGGAAATGTTGACCCAGATGAGCGATGACATCGATGCTCTTGCTGAGCATCTGGAACTGAACAGGGAGGAGACCATCCAGGAGCTGAAAGACCATTATGATGGTTATCACTTCTGCTGGCCATCGCCTGATGTCTTCAATCCTTACAGTTTGTTGAATTGCTTTGCTGATGGCAGGATGGATGATTACTGGTTCGGATCGGGCACACCTACCTATCTCATCAATATGATGAGAAAGTATGAATTCTTGCCTGCAGACCTTGGCGAAACCATAGAGGTGGGCAAGAAGGACTTTGATGCCCCCACCGAAACGATGACCACCATCGTTCCTTTGCTCTATCAGAGTGGATACGTCACCATCAAGGGATATGACAAGCCTACAAAATTGTACTTATTGGCATTGCCTAACCAGGAGATTAGGGTGGGGCTGTATGGAAGCCTCTTGCCTCATTATCTGACGGACAAGTCGGCGAAGGCTAACACGACCATCGCCAAGATGTCGGTATTGGTGAAGAAGGGGGATATGGATGCCGCTTTCTGCCTGCTGAACGACTTTCTGGAGACGGTGCCTTACTGCGACAACACCAACTATGAGGGACATTGGCAGCAGACGCTCTACATCATGTTTGCCCTGCTCACCAACTATCGCATCATAGTGGAATCGCATACGGCGAAGGGTAGAATCGATATCACGATGGAGACTGCTGATACCATCTACGTGATGGAGCTGAAGTTCAACAAGAGTGCCGAGGAGGCTTTAGCCCAGATCGAGGCAAAACACTATGCCGATGCTTTCAAGATGAGCGGCAAGAAGGTGGTGAAGATAGGCTTGAACTTCTCGGTGAAGGACGAGGTGAACTGCCTGGAATGGAAAATAGTATCTTGAATGAACATCCCCCATTTTTGTGGCCGAATACATAAAACAACATCAAAAATATAAAAGTATGAAACTGAACGACATTCTTTCTGAAAACTTTCAGGCTGCAGAATGGGAAGCTAAAGGTTATCAGCTTCCTCATTATGATATTGCAGCAGTTGCCAAGAAGACTCACGATGAGCCTACTTGGGTTCACTTTGGCGCAGGCAACATCTTCCGTGCGTTCCCTGCCGCTATCCTCAACGATGCTCTCAACACCGGTAAGTACGACCGTGGCGTCATCGTGGCTGAAAGCTTCGATTACGAAATCATCGACAAGGCTTATCGCCCTTACCATAACCTCTCGCTTCTGGTGAGCCTCCAGTCTAACGGCACCATTGAGAAGAAGGTCATCGCTTCTATCACGGAGAGTTTGAAGGCTGACAAGCAGTTTGGTGAGGATTGGGCTCGCTTGGTTCAGATTTTCCAGGCACCGAGTCTGCAGATGGTTACCTTTACCATTACAGAGAAGGGTTATTCCTTCAATGATGCCGATTTGGCTCGTGGTCTCGATGCAGTCTTCGCCATGGGTAAGCTCACTGCGCTCCTCTACGAGAGATTCAAGGCGGGCAAGCTGCCGGTTACCCTTCAGTCAACTGATAACTGCTCTCACAATGGTGACCACGTGAAGGCGGGCGTGAAGGCGTATGCCGAGCGCTGGGTGAAGGATGGCATCGTGGAGGCTGATTTCCTGGATTATATCAACGATGACAAGAAGGTGAATTATCCTTGGTCTATGATCGACAAGATTACGCCTCGTCCTCATGAGAAGGTACAGGCGATGCTTGCCGAGGATGGTTTCGAGGACAACGATACCATCATCACCGAGAAGCATACCTTTACCGCTCCTTTCGTGAATGCAGAGGAAGTGCAGTATCTCGTGTGCGAGGATACCTATACCAACGGCCGTCCGCCATTGGAGTTGGGCGGTGCACTCTATACAACCCGCAAGACCGTGGATGAGGTGGAGACCATGAAGGTGACTACCTGTCTGAATCCGCTACATACGGCGATGTCTATCTATGGCTGCATGCTCGACTATACCCTGATTTCTGCCGAGATGGCAGATGAGGACCTGCGTGCCTTTATCCAGAAGATCGGTTATATCGAGGCAATGCCGGTGGTTACAGACCCAGGCGTATTGAACCCATACGAGTTTATCGGCACCGTTATCAACAAGCGTCTGCCTAATCCTTTCATGCCAGATGCTCCTCAGCGCATCGCTACCGATACCAGTCAGAAATTCTCTATCCGTTTCGGTGAGACCATCAAGAAGTATATCGACCGTGGTCTCGACAAGAATAATTTGATATTGATTCCGCTGGTGCTGGCAGGTTACGCCCGCTATCTCAAGGCATTGGATGATAACCTGAAGCCATTCGAGCCATCTTCCGACCCATTGCTGGCAGAACTCCAGACCATCGTGGCTCCTCTGGAGGTAGGCAAGGCGGATCAGGACTACTCTTGCCTGAAGAATCTCTATTCTCGCAAGGATGTATTCGGACTCGATCTCTACGAGGCTGGCTTCGGCGAGCAGATAGAAGGCATGGTGAAGGAACTCTTCGCCGGCAAGGGTGCCGTAAGACAGACATTGCACAAGTACGTTGCTGCAAGATAGGTCTTGTGCAAGTATGTTTCTGCAAGATACAAAATCATTCATTTTAAAAATACATACATTATATATAAAGATATATGGAAAGAACATGGCGCTGGTTTGGCAAGAAGGATAAGATTACGCTTGCACAGTTGAAGCAGATTGGTGTTGAGGGCATTGTTACCGCATTGCACGATGTTCCTCTGGGCGAGGTTTGGACTCGTGAGAAGATTCACGAACTGAAGGAGTACATTGAGTCTTATGGTATGAAATGGAGCGTGGTGGAGTCGCTGCCAGTGGTGGAGACCCTGAAGTATGGCGGTCCTGACCGTGACCATCAGATTGAGGTATATAAGGAGAGTCTGAGAAACCTGGGCGAGGAAGGCATCAAGTGCATCTGCTACAACTTTATGCCGGTACTGGACTGGGCACGTACCGATTTGGCACACGAGAATCCTAACGGAGCCAACAACCTCTATATGAATTGGGGCGAGTTTGCCTACTTCGACATCTATATCCTGCAGCGTGAGGGTGCCCGTGAGGACTGGGCTGAGTTCTCTAAGGAGCACAAGTGGGGCAGAGACCTCGTGGCGGAGGCTGATGAAATCAAGAAGACTTCAACACCAGAGCAGGATCATGCCTTGGTAGAGAACATCATCATCAAGACCCAGGGCTTTGTTTCTGGTAACTTCAGCGAGGGTGACTCGGCTCCTGTACAGAAGTTCCGCGACCTGCTGAAGCTTTACGATGGCATAGACAAGAAGAAGCTGCAGGAGAATATGAAATACTGGCTGGAGGCAATCATGCCTATCTGCGATGAATACGATATCAACATGTGTGTTCACCCAGACGATCCTCCTTATCCTGTATTCGGCTTGCCAAGAATTATCGGCCGTGCCGAGGATATCCAGTGGATGCTGGATGCCGTGCCTAACAAGCACAACGGTCTGACATTCTGTGCAGGTTCCTTCTCTGCCGGTGAGCACAACGACTGTGTGGCTATGGCAAAGCAGTTTGCCGACCGCACCCACTTCGTTCACCTTCGTTCCTGCTACATCTTCCCTAATGGTAACTTCACCGAGGCTTCTCACCTGGGTGGTCGTGGCCATCTGATAGAGCTTTGCCGCATCTTCGAGAAGGCAGAGCAGGAAGGCAAGTGCAATTCGGGTCGCCGATTGCCGATGCGTGTGGATCACGGTATGACCTTTACCGATGAGCCTGGCGGCGTATTCGATGAGAGCAATCACGGCCACAATGCCGGTTACACCCTCTTGGGCCGCATGTTTGCCATGGGGCAGATTCAGGGTGTCATCGCCACTGTGGATGATGAGCTGGGCATAGAATACAAGCAGCCGGGATTTTATGATTAGTTGATAATTTATAATTTTAGGCTTAGTTTATAGTTATAGGCTTAGGCTATTTAGTGATTTGAAATTCAGGTTAGATAAAATACGAAAAAGACTAGCGTGCGTTTTTGCATGCTAGCCTTTTTTTTGTGCTGAGTTTTTTGTTATTGGCTAAATGTGCCGCTCATTATAGCCAATAATACTTAAAAATAGGTACTATTGGCTAAAAGTTATATAAGAATTAGCCAATAATTGCTTTTTTCTTGCTATTTTTGCAGATGGTTAGAAATTAAAGCAGGAGAATAAGAAGATGAAGAATAATATCATAGGCAGAAAGAGTGAACAAGATACCTTGGCGCGTATTTACGAGTCAAGGCAGTCGGAATTTGTGGCTGTATGCGGACGCCGCAGAGTGGGGAAAACGTTTCTTGTGCGCGAATATTTTGAGCAGGAAATGGTGTTTCAGACATCAGGATTGGCGGGAGGAACCACACTGGAGCAGTTGAAAAATTTCTTTTATACGCTTCGACGTTACGACAGGAATGTAACCTCTGTTCCCCACGACTGGCTCGATGCTTTCGAAATGCTTATCACTTATCTTGATTCTTTAAACGGGATAGAACGCAAGGTGGTTTTTCTCGACGAACTGCCTTGGATGGATACTGCGGGTTCTAATTTTATTTCAGCCTTGGAGCATTTCTGGAATGGATGGGCTTCGGCGCGTCGCGACATCGTTCTCATTGTCTGTGGCTCTGCCACTTCCTGGATGATGGATAAACTCATCAATAACCATGGTGGACTTTATGGTCGCCTTACCCATCGCCTTTTCCTGCAGCCTTTTTCTCTTGGGGAGTCGGAAGCTTTCCTGAAGACTAAGGGGATGATGTTGTCCAGATATGAACTGGCAGAACTTTATATGATATTGGGAGGAATCCCATATTATCTGAACCTTTTTGATGAGCGATTAAGTTTGGCTCAGAATATAGACCGTTTGCTGTTCAATCCCAATGGTCAGTTGTACAATGAGTTTACGATTCTCTATCGCTCTCTGTTTAAGGATTCTGAGGCATACGTCAAGGTGGTAGAATGCCTGAACGAGCGTGGCTATGGTATGATGCGCTCGGAAATAGCCGATGCCACCGGGATGAAGTCGGGCAAATCGTTGACCATGATTCTCGACAATCTGGAATCCTGCGGTTTCATCAGAAAGTATGTCAACTATGGCTGCTCCACCCGAAAGTCTCTCTATCAGTTGGTAGATTTCTTCACCTTGTTCTATTTCCGTTTCCTGCGCGATAGTTCATTCCGTAATCTTCTGT